>Ga0123341_1002296_pt1 | contig 15611 bp, 17 predicted proteins | sample Turbeapinknodule_FD_89959 | JGI IMG/M metagenome (GOLD analysis project Ga0123341, IMG submission 89959) | Root nodule microbial communities of legume samples collected from Mexico - Turtle bean Mexico pink nodule | ecosystem: Host-associated > Plants > Roots > Nodule | place: Mexico: Nepantla... | reverse complement strand
TAATTATGTTATTGTGTTATATAATTGTTTTTATTGTGTTATCAACTTAAATTTATTTCATATATTTTTTATTTGTAATTAAATAAAAGAAATAAAACTATATTACATGATATTTTTAAATTTCTTTTACTTACTGTGTATATAAAAATAGTTATAAAAGAAATAAAAGTATAGATTTAAAATCATAAATCTTAGTTATACATATATTATTTTAATCTATTTCCATCAAATAAATGAAACAAATAAATTAAACCTAAAAAAAAATAGCGGACTACAATTTCCCTCCTTTATTCTTTCGTTTTGGTGCAGTGCTTTTTTACCTTTCCATGGCTTTTCGAATCACATAGTCACGTCACTGCTTCCAAAACCACACCCAATACTCCAAAACCCTAGCACGCCACCGTCGATGGCGACGACACGATCCGCGCCTCTGCTCAAGCACCTCCTGGCCCGCCTGAATCCGGTCCGATCCGTCACATACATGCCTCGGCCCGGCGACGGCACCCCGCGGGCTGTGACGATGATCCCGGGCGACGGAATCGGTCCCCTAGTGACCGGTGCGGTGGAGCAGGTTATGGAGGCGATGCACGCGCCGCTGTACTTCGAGAAGTATGAGGTGTACGGCGACATGAAGGCGGTGCCGGCGGAGGTGCTGGAATCGGTGAGGAAGAACAAGGTGTGTTTGAAGGGAGGGCTGGCGACGCCTATGGGCGGCGGTGTGAGCTCGCTGAACGTGCAGCTGAGGAAGGAGCTTGATCTCTACGCCTCGCTCGTTAACTGCTTCAACCTCCCTGGCCTTCCTACGCGCCACGATAACGTTGACATCGTCGTCATCAGGGAGAACACCGAAGGCGAGTACTCCGGCCTCGAACACGAGGTCGTTCCCGGCGTCGTCGAAAGCCTTAAGGTACTCGCGTTTGATCACCTTCGTTTCGTGTGTTTTCTCTAACAAAACAATAGGCTCTAGCTTTTATCTCAATGCATTGAATTTTGAGAGAATGGAAAAAATAGAAGTGAGCTTTTGCCTATCGATTAATCAAATTGTGAGCTGTTGTCTGCGGTTTGCCGCGTTGAATCGTGAGAATTAGCGGAGTTTCAATTCATGAATGGCTTAACCGAGCTGTCAGTGATTTGTGATTCGTGAGTATTGTTAAATGAAACCTTAGTGCATTGCTTGCTATTGTAATTATATAAATAGATGTAGAGAAGGTAGAATGAATTTGAAAGAATTGCTCAAGGTGCTTGCAGTTTGTTTTAAAGATTATTGATGCTTTGGTTGTGGTTTGTGGATGTTAGAGTACTCAACATATTCGTGGGACGTGAGGAATTTTTTTGACTTGATCTGTGACTTGTTTTGACTTGAACTGTGACTTGTTTTGACTTGCTCTGACCCGGGCTTTGAGAATTTTTGTACCAAGAAATTAATTAGGAAGTCTTGTGGTTGTTTGAAAAGATTTCAGGTGCCAAGTTGTTTAGCTCTGATCACCTCAGAAACAGTGAAGAGAATGCTGCTTGGGAATTAAAATAGTATAACTAACTTATTTGTTTTAAGAGATAGGTCACCTTAGCTGAGCACCGTAGACAATAAACATGTTCTGTATCAAAGGGCAGTCAGTTGTATATATCACGGATTAATATCAACGACAATTGTTAGTCATCTGTAGAATGCTAACAAAGAGGAGATAATTAGGGTTGTAATTGAGTTAATGGAGAATGATACTAATTTTATGTATTTGTTTTGTTTCAGTCCTTTGTATGAGTTGTGTGCGTGCTGCCCTGCTGTTAACATTTTCTTCAAGTTCTTAGCCTAAAGATTTTTGTTAATTTGTGAATGTGATCCAGATATTTCTTGATTTCTATTGGATTATTCTTGTAATTGACAAGTCATTTTCTCTTTCGTTCTCTCTAGATTTGTTTCATGTAATATTTCAATGTATATCTCATTAAGTTACCACCTTGCCATCGTGAGCTGCGAGTTTTATGTTTGTGCCTCATACTTTGCTAGGTAATAACAAAGTTCTGTTCAGAGCGCATTGCTAAATATGCTTTCGAGTATGCTTACCTAAATAATAGAAAGAAGGTGACTGCTGTGCACAAAGCAAACATTATGAAACTTGCAGATGGTTTATTCTTGGAATCTTGTCGAGAGGTTGCCACAAGGTATCCTAGTATCAAGTACAGTGAAATTATTGTAGATAACTGCTGCATGCAGCTTGTTTCAAAGCCTGAGCAGTTTGATGTCATGGTATATAAATTTACTATTTAATCTTGATTTTCAATTATTTATCAGCTTTTGATTAATCCATGGTGTAATTATGAGGATCAACCCGTTTGCTTTCAATATGTTTTTTAACTTTAGTATGGGCTGGGCTAAGGTACCTTTTATTGTGATTAGGGATGACAACGGGGGTGTGGGATTGACCATTCTCATCCCCAAAAGTTTATCCCTATGGGCTGGGCTAAGGTACCTGTCCTTAATGTTCTAAATATTAAATAAATATAGAAATATTAATTGCATAAATATCAAAACCCGAATACTTAAGTTGAGTACTTAAAATTGAGAGTTAAATATTCTTAGATGAAAAAAATAACCAATACATAAAATATTAAAAAATAGTAGAAATAATTAAATGTGTATCCTATAAACTATTGGATTCAATGAAATTGAAGTTTGTTTTTCCTGACTGCAACACACCATCTGAACAAAATTGTATAAAGAGAAATAACCTTAATCAAGTTGTGATAAGAAAGAAAATATATTGTGGATCTGAGTGAACTTTGTGATGTTGAACAAGTCAAACAATTGAAAGAGAGAATAAAAAATTGTGCAGCAAAAGAAAGAAAGCATGATTTTCCAAATGAAACGAAAATAATGATCAAAGATAGATATGTTTTTTTAGGTTGCCTAATAAACTATGAATATTTTAGTAATTTAAAACAAGTATGAGTATGAGAATAGAAAGGGAATAAAGCAGTTATTTACATATCCATCCCTACATCCAATTTAAAAAATTGGGTATTATCTATATCCCTACCTGGTCAATGCAAAGATTTATAGTCAAAATTGGAGCGAGTTCGAATAATATCCATGAGGTGTATAATTATCATTCCTAATTTTGTGTTTATATTTCCTTTCTATTTTGAGGTTTATTGCTATGGATTTGCCTTCTCTGTTTTGTTGTTCAATAGAAACTAGTTGATAAATGAGCAGCAACTGAAAGACTGTGCAAAATAATTTATAAACAAAGCTGAGATATTACTGACGAATTGTATTTATTTTTTTCATTTACTTGGCCTTTTCCCTGTTGCCTAGATCAAAGGGTATCTTAAGGCACATAAGAAACATTGGAAAAAGGGAAAGGAACATTATTTTGGCATATTGTCTTGGGAATAGTGATAACATTCTAAATTGTTAACGTTGATTGTTTCCTCATTTAATCTAATTTTATGAGAGGATTAGTATGAATATTTAATAATTTGATTTTTCCTGTGGGTAAGCATTAAGATGCATGCATAATACTGAAGAAGGATTTTGAAGTTCCCAAGTACTGTTTCCACATGTTAGGTAACCCCCAATCTTTATGGGAATCTTGTTGCAAATACAGCGGCAGGTATTGCTGGAGGCACCGGAGTCATGCCGGGAGGTATGATTTAGTTACTAGTATATTCTATGTTGGACCTCTAGAATTCTAATTTGATTATGTTGCTATTTTTCTTATTAAATAACTCCTTGTCATTGTTGTTTTGAGATGTGCCTAGGACTAATGTTCAGAATTGTCGAGTCTAGGTTCAGAGTTCACCAACTGTGTCAGAAGATTATTGTGGAAAAAACATGTGATGAAAGCTCTCCAAGTAAAATGTGTCCATTGAATTATAAATTGTATATTCACTGGAAAGAAAAAATTAGAGGTCTTAAAATTCAAACAGGAAGTTTATTTGTTTACCACAACATTCGGTTGCAGCAATAGAGGCAACTGCTTCCATTGTGATTAGGGTAATGGAGTTGTCAAATGGTAGTGACAACTAACAGTAGCAGAGTCAGTGAATGGAGATGATCAGGGATGTGATAGATAGGGCTAGTGCGGCTGGTAGGAAGGAGAATTAAGTTTTAGGATAATGTAGTTACCAAATGAAAGTTTTAAGAATTAAACTCTAAGTCTAACTTAACCTTATAAAACGAATTTGTAAGTTGAAGTTCGCACTCAATTGGATAGTATTAATTGACCTTATTTTTAACTAATGTAAGATTTTCAACACTTCTCTCATAAATGACAGTCTCCATCCGCTGACTCGCTACTGTTACTATCATTGCTACTAACTCTTGGAGATCTCATATTGATTAAAGATAAAATCATTTCATAGGATATAAGCAGGGATAAACCTCGTCTTTCTAGTAAGTCTTATAATTAGGTTGAATAATACTCTCCTACTTCGATTAAGATGGAATATCTTAAATGAATGGCATGGCTTTTGCAGGTAATGTTGGCGCTGATCACGCAGTGTTCGAACAAGGTGCTTCAGCAGGAAATGTTGGTAATGATAAAGTAGTAGAACAACAGAAAGCCAACCCAGTGGCACTCCTTCTTTCGTCGGCCATGATGCTTAGGCATCTTCAGTTTCCTGCATTTGCTGACCGACTGGAAACTGCCGTTAAAAAAGTGATTTTGGAGGGTAAATATCGGACGAAGGACCTTGGTGGCACAAGCACCACACAAGAGGTTGTTGATGCAGTCATAGATGCTTTAGATTGATTCATTTATTCGCTCATCTTCCAAATCAAGCCAGCCTCTTATATTTTTGGCTTACTAATTTTATCAACATTTATTTGGCACCCTTTCACTCCAAGTTGCCAAATTTTTGGTCTTCAATAATGATAATTACTCAACACACAAAACAAAACGATATGATAGGAATTTAATAACTGATGTCTATTCCTTTTTAAACATTATTTTTATGTATTCTCTTATTTGAGAGATGTCTAAAATTAGTCATCAATCTAGTTAAATGATTTTTTTTTTTCTCACGTTTTGGTGATAAAAAAATGTTTATTTGTTATTATTAAAACTTGTTACTAGAGCTATTTATTATTTATAGCAAATTCCTTGCAAAACTATTTTACAGGTCCGGTAGTTTCACCAATGTTATAAAGTTTTATCAAATATTTATAGTTCTACTTTTCTTACATGTGTGATACACAAGTTTACAGGGTAAGAAATACTTCTATTTTTATCCTATAACGTTCACAATTTATTAATAGCAATATGAAATTAAGCGTTTTCTTTTTATATATTAAGGCTAGTATATAGTTTAGGAAGTGAATTATCGTGACTTAAATATTAAAGAATTTATTTAGTACTTGGTAAAAAAATAATCGTTTAAAATAAGAATTATTGTAAATGTTTAAAATATTATGTCTGTACCTGTGTGGATGTCAGGGCTTGAGTAATGTTGATCCACGTCGATACACGATTGTTGTTGTGCCTGTAGCTATCTGATTCTGAGTCTTTCTTCCTTCTCGCACTCGCTCGTCCAGTCGGCGGGGTACCTGCGATTGCACTCCGACGCTCAAGTCAGTGCTAGTGTTTAGTTAAGTCTTTATGATATTATGAAAAACGTACATTTTCCCCTTTTAGAAGTTCCTTTAGTAGGTTGACTTGGGCCTTGGCTGTGTGGGCCAAGTAACCGATTGCTAGAGACATGCTTAGTGGTCTTTGGGTCGTGCCTGGTGGCTCCCTGATATTAAGGGATGCTCTACGAAGTGTCTTTGACTCATTCAATGGAAGTTACAACTGTTTGTTTTTCACGTGTAACCATGTTTATTTATTTATTTAATGTGCAACCCTCGGTTGTCCGGTGCCGATCGGCACACTTGCCCCCCAGGCTCGAGGATGTGGACAGCCGAAGAGTCGTATGGGATGTGTGGGATTTCCAAGGTAGTGCTTGATAGCTGGCGCCATTAAATGCGTAGCAGAGATGTGATGTTTGGCAGAGCCACCATTTGGGGTTTACTATTTCATCTGATGGTTTTAACGGTGAGAATTTTGTGTCGTTTCGGATGCCGGGTGAGTTTGACCGCTGGATCGCGTTTGATCCAACGGTGCTGGAAGAGTGCTGGGGAAACTCTCTCTCATATCCTAACTTATAAATAGTGCCTCCTTTGTGAGTTTGAAGGTTTTCGCACTTCCTTTGCTCTGTGAACCTTGTGATCTTTGCTCCGAGTGTCGAGTCCGTTGCAGTTGTCGAATTCGTCGTCGTCGAGTCCACTCAGTTGAGGTTAGTGATGCCTTCTTCAGTAGCGTCTTCTCGTAGTGTAGATTCGTCTTTAACTCGCACCGCATATGGTAGTGCGAGTCAATCATCGGACGACCCAAGTTACGATTGGGTGGATCCGTCCGTCCTTCAAATTCCTACTAGGATTAGGACTGCTGATGACTTGGATGAATTCCTTTCCACACATAAAAATTTCTTATCGTCTCAATGTCCGACCGAGGCATTGGCTGTCGATGTTTGTGGTGTGACCGACCGTGTGTGCCACGGTCGGGAAAATGCACCACATGACTTCTTCTTTGTATATAGCACTTTATTTTCTCATTTGCATATAACTTTTCCCTTCGATGATTTTACCATGAGGGTCCTTCGTACTCTTAACGTCGCTCCGACCCAGTTGCACCCAAATTCCTGGGCAATTTTGCAAGCTTTCCGAATCGTTTGTCAAATATTTGGTTTTAAACCTACTCCCGAGTCTTTTTTATACTATTATAATACTCATCTGAGTACTCCTGTAGGATGGCTGTCTTTGTCCAGTCGTTCGGGTAATGTGCGTTTTGCTGCCTTTACCACTTCTTACAAAAATTTCAAGGAATATTATTTTAAGGTTTTTGAAGAGCCGGACGGTCGAGATCTGTTTTATAATGCCGACAGGACTACCAAATTTCCTTTCCATTGGACTGAGAAGCCCACTTCCCTTGAGAACCAGTTTTGGGAATCTTTATCTCCTTTCGATAAAGAAATTTTGTTGATCGTAAACCAACTGCCGTGTAGACTTCCTACTCGGGAACTGGTAGCTCTTTATGGGTCGTCCAAGCAATGGGCAGATCTAAATGGTGAGCACCTTTGCTTTTCGGTCGTTCTGCTAATAACTTGATGTTGCTTAACTGTATATGTGTTTTGTAGATATTGTTTTGAAGATGGACCCAAGTTTGAGCAAGTTTATGAAGAGCTTGAAGAGGCAAGCGAAAAGCCGCAAGATTTCTACCGTTGCCGGTATCAAGTCCAAGTCTCCGACTGTTGCTATCGAAGAGGTGCCGACCGAGACAACCATTGTTGCACCAGTTGTGAGGAAGAAGAGAGGGCGTCCGGCTAAGGTATAGAGGGTGGAGACGGACACCTCTTCTGGGGGTAGGCCTCTTGGAGGCGAAGATGCTGAGGATGCCGATCAAACTCTGGAGGATCCTGCGGCGGAGACCCCTCAAGCAGACGAAACCACTAAAATAGTTTAACTGTGAATATACTTGGACCCGGGTTGTAGGCCTTGAACAAGTTATCGCTTACTTTTGCTTACATTTTCACTGCTTTTGAACAATTGTCTTTACTTTCTAGCTTTAATATGATCATACATTTCTATTAAGTACTCGTGTTGACCGAACGAATGGTATGAATGATTTTTATCAATAACATGTTGTAATTCTGGCCGAACACTCGGTTAGTTAATAACTAATATTAATTTATGACCAAAGTTGGTAGATAACGCTTAAGTCATAGTTCGAAAAGTATTTAAGTTATGATTCGGACTGAACGATCGGTTAGTTTAATTAATAATTAACATTATTAATTTCTGACCAAAATTGGTGCATAACGTTTTAAGTTATGATTCGAATAACATTTAAGTTATGATTCTGACCGAACGATCGGTTAATTTAATTAATAATTAACATTAGTAATTTCTGACCAAAATTGGTGCATAACGTTTAAGTTATGATTCAAATAACATTTAAGTTATGATTCTGACCGAACGATTGATTAATTTAATTAATAATTAACATTATTAATTTCTGACCAAATTTGGTGCATAACGTTTAAGGTATGGTTCGAATAACGTTCAAGTTATGATTCAGACCGAATGATTGGTTAATTTAATTAATAATTAACATTATTAATTTCTGACCAAAATTGGTGAATACTTTATAGAGATGAGTTTTTTAAAGTGCCTCGTTAAAACCTTCCCGGTCAAAAACCCTCCTTAGGGATAAAACGACCGAGCGAGGAAAGAGTGCACTAATTTTATTAATCAACTGTAATAGAATTTGAGATGCGTGGCATTCCACGTTCCCGGTATAGATTTTCCTGACAAATATTCTAAGTAATACGCTCCTCCGGTTGCTGTGTCGGCAATACATAATGGTCCTTCCCAGTTACTTGAAAACTTCCCACTGTCTTTCCGAGCATCGCTGCGCATGCGCCAAATTAAGTCTCCTTTTTGAAAACTTCGTGGTTTCACCTTTGAGTAATATCTTCTAGCCGCTCGTATCTTGCATGCTTCTTCTCGTATTCTGCACTTGTCCCTTAGTTCATTGATGAGGTCGAGGCCAACCAGTAAGCTCTCTTTGTTGAGGTCCAAATCCAACGTTTGTCGTCGTAATGAGGGCTCGCCTATTTCGACCGGAATCATGGCTTCGGTGCCGTACGTCATGCTATAAGGTGTTTCCTGAGTCGTTGACTGAGGGGTACACCGATAGGCCCAGAGAACTTCCAAAAGTTCTTCAGTCCAATTTTTCTTGGCTGGACCAAGTCTCTTCTTCAGCTCGTTAAGAATAACTTTGTTGGCGGCCTCGGCCTGACTGTTGGTTTGAGGATGCTCAACCGAGCTCGTAACATGCTTGATGTGGAGTTTCTCGTAGAATTCAGCTAGCCTTCGGTCAGTGAATTGTTGACCGTTATCTGTGATAATAACCTGAGGTAGGCCGAACCTGCAGACAATGTTTTTCCAAACAAAATTTTGGACATTTCAGGCGGTGATGGCTGTTAGTGATTCGGCCTCTATCCACTTGGTAAAGTAATCGATGCCGACCAACAGAAACTTGCATTGCCCTTTGCTAGGTGCGAAGGGTCCAATAATATCCATCCCCCACTTCACGAAGGGTCAGGGAGACAGAATGTAGTGTAAGTTCTCCGGTTTTTGGTGTGATAGGGTGTCAAACTCCTGACACTTCAAACATTTTTGGACGTATTCGGTGCAATCTCCTTGCACGGTCGGCCAGTAATATCCGGCTTGCAATACTTTGGCAACCATGGTTCCAGCTCCAGAATGGGTTCCACATACCCCTTCGTGCAGTTCGGTCATCACGTAAGTGACTTGCTCAGGGTTGAGACACTTTAGGAGAGGACGGGAGTATCCTCTTCGATAAAGATCTTGGTCAATGAGTATGTATCGGGTGGCCTACTGCTTCATCATTTTTTCCAAGTGCGGGTCGCATACTCCTTCAGTCAAGTATTGTTTGATGGGGGTCATGCAGTTAGGTTAAGTATCGGTCGTCATACATTCTTCAGCACCAACACTTGGTTTAATTAGAGTCACGTGTATGACCGACCGATGGACTCCTTTCTGTTTGACAATAGCCAATCTTGATTGAGCGTCCGCCCGAGTATTATTCTCCCTCCGGACGTGTTGGAACGAAATTTCTTCAAACTTGCTTAAGAGATTTTTTACAAAGTGGAAATACTGCTGAAGTAAAGTCTCCCTTACCTCATATTCTTTTGTGAGATGTCCGACGACTAGGCGGGAATCGCTTTTGCAATTTAGAGTAGTTATTTCTAATTCGATTGCCAGGTGTAGACCGACAATTATTGCTTCATACTCAGCTTGGTTGTTTGAAGTTTTAAATTCAAACTTCATGGCCTGCTCAATAACAATCTCTCCTGGTCCTTCGAGTACAACTCCTGCTCCGCACGAGCGACTGTTTGAAGAGCCATCTACATACAACGTCCATCGGGATGTCTTCTCTTTGGTCGGATAAGGAGTGAGTTCCGCTGTGAAATCAACAAGTGCTTGGGATTTAATGGCTCCCCTGGGTTGGTACTCGATATGGAACTCTGATAATTCGATCACCCAACCTATCATTCGTCCGGCTAGGTCAGGTTTGATAAGGATCTTCATAATGGGATAGTTGGTTTTAACTATGACCCGATGATTCTGGAAATACATCCGCATCCGTCGTGCAGTAATGACTAAAGCCAACGTGACCTTCTCCACCATCTGGTACCGGATCTCCGCACCGTGCAAGACTCGGCTAATAAAGTATACCGGTCGTTCTTCTGTTTCAATTTCCTGCACCAGAACAGAACTTACTGCTTCGTTGGAGACAACGAGGTACACTATGACAGGCTCGCGTGTGTTAGGTTTTTGGATGACCGGTGGGGATTCCAGAAATGTCTTAAGCTGGAGGAAATTCTGTTCGCATTCATCTGTCCATTCAAACTTAGTCATTTTCTTTAATAGTTTTATGTCGTTCGTTCGGCAAGCTTAGGTACGAACCGAGACAATGATGTAAGACGACCGATTAGTCGTTGAATCTCTTTGAGTCCGTTGGGACTTCTCATTTCTGGATTTGCTTTTATGCCCCGATGTGTGAGCATGAAACCTAAGAACTTTCCACCTTCTACGCCGAACGCACACATTTTTGGGTTTAAACGCATGTGATATTTACGCAAGGCCTGAAAGACTTCTTTCAAATCTGAGATGTGTTGTTCGCATGAGTCTGATTTAACAACAATATCGTCGACATATACCTCTACATTTCGTCCGATCATATCGTGAAAGACATAATCCATTAAGCGTTGATAGGTGGCTCCGACGTTTTTGAGGCCGAACGGCATGACCTTATAGAAGAAATTATCAGAGTCTGTTTTGAATGCAGTCTTCTCTTGGTCGCGATGATGCATCTGTATCTGATTGTATCTTGAGTAGGCGTCGAGGAAGCTTAAGATTTGGTTCCCGGCCGCGCCGTCGACCAGTCGGTCGATAATGGGTAGAGGATATGAATCCTTCGGGCATGCCTTGTTAAGATCTGTGTAGTCTACACACATTCTCCATTTGCCGTTTGCTTTCTTGACCATTACCACATTGGCCAACCATGTTGTGTAATGGGCTTTCTGAATGAACCTAGCTTGCACCAGCTTATCAGTCTCCTCCTGTGTGGCCTTGCACCGCTCTTCACCCAATTTTCTTTTCTTTTGGGCGATCGACTTAGCTTCTTTATAGACGGATAAACGATGAGTGATAACATCCGATTTTACCCCTGGCATATCTGCAGCAGTCCAAGCAAAAAGGTCAACATTTTTTATTAACGTCTTACAATTTGCTTCCCGGTCGTCCTGCTTAAGGGACGTTCCCATGTGCGTTTTGCAGTCTTTGTCACGGAGGAATATGGGTTGAAGATCTTCCCTCGCCTCCATTCGAGGATCATCTAGCCGGGGGTCCAGGTCGACCAGAGCGACCAAGTGTCTTCTAGAACCTCTTCCTCTAGAACGCCTTTCCGGTGATCGACCTCTTCAATCCGGGGATCGGTCGGTCGTTGTGGTATAGAGTCGTCGGGTTGGCTCTACTTTCAGGCTGGGTACATAGCATTCCTGTGCTATCTTCTGATCTACATGCACTGTGGCTATATCTCCATTGACTGAGTGGAATTTCATGGCTAGGTGAGGGGTTGAAACAATGGCTTTCAATCTGTTGATGGATGGACGACCGAGCAAGATATTGTAGGATGTATTGGCATTGACCAGCAGGTACCGTATGTTGATAGTCTTGCTGAGGTAGTCGTCGCTGAACGTAATGAATAGGTCAATATACCCTTTTGTATCTACCCTTTCTCCCGAGAATCCTACTATCTGTTCGTTGTAAGCCTGTATCTCTGCCTCTGAAATATGCATTTTCTTGAACGTTTCCTAATAAAGGATGTCGACCGAGCTGCCTTGGTCCACAAGAACTTTGGCAATTGCAAATTTGTCGATTTCCACGGTTATGACCATGGGATCGTCTTGAGCGGGATCAATTGCGGTGAAATCGTTGTCAGTGAATGTGATTGGTGGTATGTGCGGTCGGCGGTGTGTGGAGGCCGAATGAACGGACTGAATCGCCCTTAAATGTTTCTTCCCTGCTGAATTGGAACATCCTTCACTTGCAAAACCACCTGCTATGTAATTAATCTCTTGCGGAGGTACGTCGAGCGACACTGGCCCGACAATTGGGTTGATAACTTCACGAACTTTCTGCTTGGTTCGGCTTCTACGTTCGGGACTTTCACTTCTGGGCCTTGTCCGTCTGATTGGACTTTCACTTCGTTTTCTTCTATTTGTGCGACGATGATCATCGTGGGTTCGGTCGTCTCGTCGTCCCGAACGTTCTCGGGAGTCAATGTCGCGCTGGGGCGATCTGGGTGTAGGCACGATTGTCTTCACAAACTTGCGAAGATGGCCGACCTGGACAAGTTCTTCTATCTTATCTTTCAATGCTTGGCAACCTTCGGTTGTATGACCGTAGTTGCGGTGGTACTGACAGCGTTTAGTTGTATCGGCGTTGGGAGGTGTATGTGATTGCTTTAACGCTGGGACCAGTTCAGTTTGCAGGGCTTCATCCAAAATCTTTCCCCTCGGTACGACTAATGGTGTATAATTGTGGAAGCGCGGACCTCTATTGGGACGATACCGGTCTCGGTTGGCCGGTACTATTGGAGGACGAACCCCCTTGTTTCTTTCTGTGTTCTCAGCATGTGTCTTTCGATGATAGTCAACATGCTCTTCAATTTGCATGAATTTTGTTGCTCTTGTTCTCAATTTGTCCATACTGTACGGTGGTCACTTGATAAGGCTTTCTGTGAACCGTCCGGGTAGCATGGCCGAAACCAAATGGTGCATATCTATGTCCGGATTCAAATTGCGTATCCCCATACAAACTTTACTAAACATGTCCATGAAAACTCTCAAAGACTCTCCCCTTTCCTGTTTGACATTAAGAAGGGACATGGAGGACGTCCGATGAGGCCTACTCGTGGCATACTGAGTAGTAAACTTCAATTCTAAAACATCAAAGCTGGCGATGGAATTAGGGGGAAGGTCAGCAAACCATCCGAGAGGTCCTTCCCTGAGCGACGTGGGAAAGACTTTGCACCACACCGTCTGATCAATCATGTAGAGGGTCATCTGCGTTCTAAAGATATTTAGGTGTTCAACCGGATCGGTGGAACCATCATAGAGGTTCATGGTTAAACCTCTCCATTTGTTGGGGAGAGGTGTGGCTATGATGTCATCTGTAAACGGATGGCCCCTTGGGTTTGCTACTCTGTTAGGAGCTACCTGCTTCACTGATGGGTCTGGTGGACGAGTGACATATGAGGTATTGTCTGGGCTAATACTCTTTTCCCAGACTAATGTGGTGGTGGTGTGGGTGCACGTGAATGTCCTTCACGCTCAGATTGTTCGAGTCTTTCCAGTAACCTTTTGTTTTGCTCCTTTAACTGAGCCATTTCTTCTGCTTGTCCCTGTCGCTCTTCTTCTTGTTTCCGCCTTTCCTCCTCATGACGCAATTGGTCAGTAACTCCTGCATCTGGGTTTGGAGGGTCTGGAGCATCATCGTATGTTCTTCCTCTACGTTATCATTGTTGGTGTTATTCACCGCTGAAACCATCTTCACTTGTTGGAATCCTTAGGTCTGGGAAAGTAATTACCCGGGCCCCACGGTGGGCGCCAATTGTACCTGTGGGGATATCAGGGCCTGAGTAATGTTGATCCACGTCGATACACGATTGTTGTTGTGCCTGTAGCTATCTGATTTTGAGTCTTTCTTCCTTCTCGCACGCGCTCGTCCGGTCGGCGGGGGTACCTGCGGTTGCACTCCGACGCTCAAGTCAGTGCTAGTGTTTAGTTAAGTCTCTCTAATATTATGAAAAACGTACCTTTTCCCCTTTCAAAAGTTCCTTTAGTAGGTTGACTTGGACCTTGGCTGTGTGGGCCAAGTAACCGATTACTAGAGCATGCTCAGTGGTCTCTGGGTCGTGCCTAGTGGCTTCCTGATATTAAGGGAGTGCTTCACGAAGTGTCTTTGACTCATTCAATGGAAGTTACAACTGTTTATTTTCCACTTGTAACCATGTTTATTTATTTATTTAATGTGCAACCCTCGATCGTCCGGTGCCGACCGGTACAATGTCTATTACATCTCTAATATAATCGTTTATCTCTTGTTATTAAGAATGATATTTTCAAAATATTATGTATCTTTAAAAGAATATGTTTCATGCTAATATTAAGTAAATCTGAAATTTATTAACAAAAAAAAGTGAATAAATAAATTGTACCGTCCCGTCTCCGGGCGTTGACCAAAGTCAAAGTCAACATATAGTGGGACCCCTCAAGGGGCCCAAGGGGAGGAAGTCAACAGGTTGACCGCTTAAGGCGTCGCCAAGATAAGGCGTCACCTGGTGTAGGCGTCGCCAAAGTTAAGGCATCGACGGTGCCACCCCCCGATACCCATGGGTAGGAAAGACCGTGTAGGGGGCGACACCGCGAAAGGCCTCAGTACCTCAGAACAGTAATAAAGAGAAGAAAAAGGTGGCTTCAAGGCCATAGTTCTAGTACCAGTAGGGGGTAACCTAATTCGTGAAGTATCCATGCCACCGCCGGGAGACCCTAGGACAGATACGACCCATGAGAGGGCCACGCCCAGGGGAGAACCACGTGCATGGTGCGAAAGAAAGGTAGATACACTTCCAGGGCAAGTGACTAGAGTGGGGCGCATGAGTTGGTACCCAGAAAGTCACCCCCTCTGCCCCAGATGCAATCCAAGAAGGAGGACTTACACGATGGATTATCCCTAAGTTGGGGTACAATGCTGTAAGGCCCTCCACAAAGAATAGCGATCAAGTCAGAAGAACACATAGCAGAAAGCATCGAAACATCATGGCATAATAGTTTCCCTGAAAGTTTGCTAAGGTACGCATTAATTTAGTTTACGTTTCGAATGCTTTAAAGCACTTTAAATGCTTTAAACGTTTTAAACGCGTTGAACGTTTTTATATGCTTTAAATGCGCTTTAAGACGCTTTGAATGTTGGAGGTGTTTAAAAGGGGCTTTAGGCGTTTGAGACGTGGATCCGAGTTTTCAGTTCCAACACACACAGAGAGAAACCCTAGTTGTCTCGTTAGCGCACCCACTATACGCACAGGCAGTTAGGGCAGAAAAGCACTGGTTATTCAGTTACTCAGTTTTTGGACCACCTTCAGAACATCCAGTCACGGTGTTCCGACACGGAGGTGCGTCCCTTTGATGTTTCTCGCTAGCTGACTTGATCGTCGGAGTGCAAACGGCCGCGAGGGCGCCCCTTTGTTCACTTCTTTTCAGGTACTCACAGACGGAGCATAACGAAGGTGTTCTAGCTCGCAAGGACAGGTCACACACGAAGACGCCTTCGGTCAACCGGCCGAAACATAAATTAAACAAAATTAATATTTAAAAATTTATTGAAACTCGAAATTACTTTATGCCAATATTATACGTACATAAACAATATTAAATATATATACAAAAATTGAATAAATATATATTATTCCAAATATTGTATT
>Ga0123341_1002295_pt1 | contig 15611 bp, 17 predicted proteins | sample Turbeapinknodule_FD_89959 | JGI IMG/M metagenome (GOLD analysis project Ga0123341, IMG submission 89959) | Root nodule microbial communities of legume samples collected from Mexico - Turtle bean Mexico pink nodule | ecosystem: Host-associated > Plants > Roots > Nodule | place: Mexico: Nepantla... | reverse complement strand
TTGTTTTTCCAGTATTGTGCTTTTGCTTTATGTTTTGAAAAACTGAATTCTTAATCAAGGTTTTCTTGAAGTATTTTCATTCTAAGCTTAAAAGTTTACGAAAATCTTTCTTAAACAATTCACTCCCCTCTCGTTTAAGGCCATATATTCTAACACATATAACTGTCCATGTGTAAACACTGGGCGTGGTAGATATAGACCAACTTTAGGAAGCGTTTGACCTTGACTTTTATTTATTGTCATAGCAAAGCACAAAGATATTGGGAATTGTCTTCTCTGAAACTTAAAAGGCAACCCTGATTCAAGTAAAATATGTTATCACCAATATTTTTTCCAGTAAATAACTTTGACACCAATAACATTCATCCCCAAGTGAATTACTTGTAATCTTGTTCCATTGCAAAGTCCATTGGCTAGATCAATATTCCTTAGAAGCATTATTTGAACTCCAATTTTTAATTTAATACAATGATTAGGAATTCCGGAGCATTTGATTCATTCAAAAATTCAGTTGTAAACCACTCAGCTTGAGCATTTTCTTGTTCATCAGATTGGCAAGGGGTGTCTGAACTTAAATAACTAACTTATTTTTCGGGGATTAAGGATAAAATGAACTCATTCACTTGGTCCACGCATTCTACAGTAGGACACAATATTGCACCATCATTAAAAAATCCATCAAAGTTAAGATTCTGCATGTAGCCTGGATAAACAAATTCAACCAAGTGCAATAAAGGTTGATCAACATTTAGAATTAAAATGTCTTGTGGTATTTCAATAATTGCTTGTCCCAACTCATTTAACTTCATATCTCCATCACCAATATGAAGTATTCAATCTGCAAACTCTTTTATTTCTGTTGTAGTTTGCTTTGATTTTTCACTGTTTAATCTCATATTTTCTGTAAGTTTGAAGACTTTGTAGTGTTTCCATAATTCAGAGTAGTTTACTCTTGCCTTCACAATGTCATATCTTGATCCACTTTTTACAACAGGCAATATCTACCTAAAATCACCTCCCAATACAATGACTTTACCACCAAAAGGTTTAAGAGCGTTTTCTTCACTTAGCCCTCATGACATCTCTTAGAGTTCTATCCAGAGCTTCAAATTAGAACCTATTGATCATTGGAGCTTCATCCCATATAATTAATTTAGTTTCAATCAACAATCTGGCACGAAAACTTCCTTGAGGTATGTTGCAGGTTGAGTGTTCATTTATTAACAAAGGAATGCAAAAGGTAGAATGAGTTGTTTTTCCTCTAGGCAGTAACAAAGAAGCTATACCGCTAGAAGCTACATTCAACACAATCAACCCTTTTGATCTAATGGCAGTAGACAAAGTTTTCCACATAAAAGTGTTTCCCAGGCCACTCTAACCATATAAGAAAAAAAACCACCAACTTGTGACAGTACTGTTGTCGTTATATTCTCATACACATCCAGTTGCTCCACAGTTAGAGATTGAAAAAGAGAAGCATGCATTTTAGACATTTGTATTTCGTCATCATTTGTATTTTGTCATAATTTGTATTTTGTCATAATTTAATTCATCAATAATGAATTTATTCTCATAAATAAAAGAATCTGAATGAATAGAGACTGTTAAAGTCTTTTAAAGATTTACCATTAGAAAGTAATAAGTCTTCTACTTGTACAAGACAAAGGTTTTCTAATTGACCATCTTCAATTCTAAGACCTAGCAAAAAACAATATGTCATTCGTTGAGGAAAACAATATGTTATAAACTTTGAGAAAACATAAATTTATACCTGGTAGGTCAAACTCTTTTCTTTTTGGTATACAATGTCATCCGATAACAATTTCCAAGTATTGTTCCAAACTTCCTCAGGTCTAGACATAGTATTCATGAGTAACAATGTAACAAACAATCTTCTCAACTGAATTCCTGAAGCAAGGTTGTTGGCCTCAATAATCGCATCAGTAAATTCTTTATCCTCTGCCAATAGCCCCATTGCATAACAAACCTCCTTATATGTTTTGTAAATTACACTATTAACAGTCTTGATGTTATCATAATCACAACAACCCTTTTAAAAATTCAACAATAACCTAAGATAATATAATTCCCCTGACCCAGAAGGAATATATGTAAGCCTTCCAATACTAACACACGTCTTCCTTTGTTTCCATTCTCTTTCTTCTTCCATCCATACAAAATGGCTAAAATATTCAGAATAAGTAAAAATTTTCCCCTTTGGATAAATTTTGTTACCCTTAAACCAGGCTAAAAACATTGTTCTTTTATGTTCATTTGTATGCAATATTTCTTCAATTTCTTCATTGTATTTAAATAGAATTGGTTGTTCATAAACAGATGAAAAATCAACCTTTGAACTAGAGGCCATCTATGATGAATATCAAAGGCAAATATTCTCCACACGATTTCACACGGAGATATATATCTACAATCATAATATTTTTTAATTTCATCTATAACTGGTGTCTCAGTAGAGTCTTTTGGAGTATTAGTAATTTTCAAATTTGCTCTATCTGGACCTTTGTTGACATATTTAAACAAATACTTAATTGAATTGGATTTGTTGCAATATTCCGTGTTAACATGAGCCTGGTACCTCAGTAGTAGCAATGGGCTATATGGCACAACATTTCTATTGTCAAACTTAATTCCATTTTTAAGAATGAATATTCCTTTATCTCGACGTCTATAACATGGATATCGATCCTTAACAATTTAAATTTCTTGGGGTAAAATTATGAACATCTACCATTATTCATGCTAGGTGAGGTAAACTGAGCGGCTCCGCATGGACCATGTATCATGTATGTTGCAACTGCCTTTGAAAATTTAGGATATAAATCTGCATGTGGAAATTCTGTCGAAATTACTCCATCAATGTCTGTTGGAGTTGTTAACTTTTTCTCTCCATCCAACCATAGTAATATGTGGGCATGAGACAAACCCCTTTTTTGAAATTCCACAATGTACATACCTATAATAAGATAAAAATTATTTGAATTATAATACATAAAATATCAACGAAATTTTTAAATATCAATTAATGTCATCACCTGCATTGAATTTTCCAAAATATTCATCTTTTTTTAAGTCATTCATCATTTGATCTAATTTCATCTTGAAAACTCTGCAAACTATGTCTAGCCTATAAGCAACACTGAATCCTTTTGATGTGACAAAGTCATGTATTTTAGACCTGTTTACATTGTAGGTAATAGTGATAAATAAATCAGGATATCCAAAAAAATTTATAAATTGCCATTGCATCTTGGCAATTGTTGAACATGTACCTCATTCCTCCTGTGAATGATGTTGGTTAGACTATACGCTTTCCAATTACAGAAGAATTTGTTTCTCCTTGATTCATTTCTTCTTGTACGCCATGGAGAATATAACAATGTATTGCTTTTTGGTTCCCTCTTATGAACGACAATCTTTGAGCTTCAACCATAGTATATGCATCAACCAAGAATCGTTGAAACAATCGACGTGAATGGACTACATTTCCGAACTCAATGATTCTTTCTTGAATTCTAAAAGTAATAAATTCTCTTAACGATATACGACTTCTTTTACGTTCTTTGCTATTACTTCCAAAATTACGTATTGGAATATCTTCTTCATACCATCCTCGTCGAAGAGGAATATTAATGGATATTGTAATGGGATGAAAGTTGTACGTGTCTCATGCAATCTAAACAATTGTCAAAAATTCTTTTTACTATGATATCTCGTCCTACATCCATGTTGCTCATATCACCCATAATTAACGCTACTATCTCATCAGTTGTAGGCGTATTGTACACTCTTGGATCTTTGAACCGATGTCTAAATAACCTCAATCCAAAATCTGAATGTACCTCGGTATGTACAAAATCTCTCACCCTTCTAAAAGTTTTTGCCAAAACATTGTTCTCATCAATCATCTTCATAAGATTTTGAATCAATGATTTATCAAACTTCAAGTCTTTTAAATTGGACCTCCATACAATTTAAAGAAATATTTACTTCAAAATGATTTTACAAATGAATTTGGTTAAGATAAAGTAAACTAATGTAACACATACTCAAAGTGAGATACTTTGTTTGAGACTTCATTTTGAGTATCATATATGTAAATTTGTGTGAACTTGGGAGTTGATCCACTCTTAGGGAGTAAGCTTCCAATCCTATGATAGTTTTCTCCAAGAAGAATAAATTGAGGAGGTCCAAATCCATCATTTACTGAAGACTGAACTTTATCTCCAATTGAAGTAAATGAAAACATACTATTGTAACTTCTAATAATTTTTAGATAGTGTTGGCTTCTTATATCTTGACCATTTCATAACTTTACCCTCAATTTAGTAGGCTGTTGTAGGAAAGGTAGTTGTGTTGAATCAAGTGTGTTCAAGCTTGCTGTTGTTGAGCTGTCTTTAGATAGGATCTGAAGTAGATTTTATGTAGCTCTTGGTTAAGAGTGAACCAGTATAAACCTCTGTGTGCATTCTCTCTATCCTTAAACTCTTTAATTTCAGTTTTATATTTGTGAACTGGTATAAAAAATTGATTGTTTCTGCGAAACAACCGATTGTTTTTCTGCGAAACAACCGATTGTTTTTCTGCGAAACAACCGATTGTTTTTCTGGTGCTGTGCTTATTTGCTTTGTGTTTTGGCAAACTGATTTCTTAATCAAGTATTTCTCAAAGTAATTTCATTCTAGACTTAAAAGTTTGCGAAAACCCTCTTTAAACCATTCACCCCTCTAGTTTAAAGCCATACATTCTAACAAGTTGTACTTTTCCTTTCTGGAAACATATAGAAAAATCAACCTTCACGTAAGTCTTTGTTTTCAGAGATCTTTCTTCATACCACACATCGGCCAAACAATATTCACATTGAATATTAGGTTTCCAAATGAAACAATATCTATTTTTGAAAAATTAAATAAGGTTATATATTAGCTTGACATAAATATATTTAATTTGCATACAAAAGTTACCGTTAGAGACATACACCTTCATTTTCAATTTTTGAATACAATTGGGAAGTGTGAACTTCTATGCTCTCACCTAACAACAAAACAATAAAATAAATTTTTCAAACAATTAAATAAATTAAAATCTAATTATTACCATAATTTGCTTCATTTTGCACATCTTTAAAATTCAAGCTCTTAGTCATGATTGCAGGATTTCAACACTGTATGTACTGGACCTCTTATCTAAGTTTATTGTGTTATTAAATATACTTCCTCGATTGAAATTACCTGTACAAAATATGTTCAAAAGTGGAATTAAGTAAGTATTAAAACATTTTGTAAGTGACAATAAGAATATCAATTTGCATTGACTTTTTGTCATCTTAAATAAAACATATTTATATATTCATTTAAACGCTTCAAATTTATTGAATTGAAGGAATAAATGTATCAACATCATCCATTGTTTAAATTTATATTTGTGGTACCTCTTCTAGGGTGATATTTGTCGGCGCAACCCAGGAATTAAGTTTTCGCTATTTCCTCCTGCATCTTTTGCAACATCTATATTAATACAAACAAAAGAACATGTTTCTATATTAGTATATGTTTAATTATGTACTATTAATATAAATTGTAATCATCCTAAGTGAATGAGGCATTATGAACTCACTAGGAAGCTGTTTTGTAAGGCTAATTTTTTCATTAATAATTGTTCCCATTGATGACAATACTTTTGAAGTTGAATGCATGGTGTTGAATTCTTTGTTAGGAGTCATGTTTTCACAAACTGGATAATCTGTGCCCATAATACCAAATGATTGACAACAAAATTGCTGACTTGAGTTGCCAGTAGTTTGACCTAAAACAAATAATTAAAATCAGTAATATAATTAGTAAACAACGCATTAATTAGTAAACAATGCATTGTAAGAACATAATGTAATTAAAAAACTTAATAGGTTACATTGAAAAAAAAAATTTAAACCATTCAATCAATTCATTTCTAACAATGATAATTTTAAATGTAATTGTAATATAGAGATAGGTATAGTACCTTGTCTTTTGATATTAGTATTGCGTAATTCAGACTGTATATTTTTTCTTTTTCTTGTGCCACAATTTGCATCATCAAGATCCAAAACTAAAACAATAATAGTGAAAAAAATAAATTATATAGATAAGATAAGGTAGTTTGAACTAAAGAAAATAGATAAAATTAAGTTCACCATGACTTGTCTCAGATAAGGATATGTACTGATTTTGTTGTTCTTCCATTTGTGGCATTTTCATGACAACAAACTAAAGAAAATAAATTAGAAAATTAAATAAAAATTGTATAGTAAGATATGAAATTTAAACTAAAACAAAACATAAAATTCAGCTCACCATTGCTTATCTCAATTATGGGTTCTCTGTTAGGCATGACATGTTCTGCAAGTAACAATAGATTCTATTATACATATATGTAAATATAAAATAAGATAACATAGATTCAATTTAAGCTCAAATACTTATCACAGTTAATGGTATTGGAATGACATGTATTAGAAACAACAATAAATTGAAAAATTATAATGCTATAATTAAAAAAAATGGATTTATTGGGTGGAAAAAGAAAAAAAACATATAAGAATGTTTTTAGTATATTGTATCATAAAATGTTTTTTCATTGTTTTAGCTAAGATATAATATTTACGAATAAGAATTGCATTGATCTGGATGTTCACAAAGAAAATCAAGAGCATATATGACTCAAGAAACCTAAATATAAATATAGTTGTTTTACCTGATACATTACCATTTGTCTGAGAACGGGTAACAATTTTGTTTCTTGCAGTAACCTTACTCTTGAGTTCCTCCATAAGTTCAGAGAGTATTGTGCTTAGAACAAACTATTTTCAGGGATGCAAATGTTGTTTTGTTATAATTATTTAGTGTGTAGACTATCTTTCTTTTACCGCCAATTTTTTAAATACATTTGGAGGAATAATTTGTTCCTTATGTCTCATTACTTTTGACTTAATACACTTAATAAAAATACTTATGGGATTAGTTACTTGTGTATGATATATATGTCAGAGAAAAAAGTTAATAACTTTTGAAACTTAAAAAGTTAATAACTTTTGAAATAAAAAGTAAATAACTTTTGAAAGTATATGAAGTTAAAAACAAAAAGGAATTATACATTTAATTGAGTGTAACTAATACCAAAAACTAAATATAATATTTGATTTCATGGACGATTAACAAAAAAAAAAGCTAGACATGGAATTTATTTGAAGAGCTGACATGGTTTTAATGTGGTTTTAATTTAACTAAACATCATAAAAAAAACATAAACATTAACCGTAAATATCAATTCCCAAATAAACCCACAAAAATTTAAATTGTTATAGTTTCCATGATTGGGAAACCATTAGCCTGAATAGCTAACAAACATAAATAGTAAATATCAATTTTGAAATAAACCAACAAACATATCAATTGTTATGGTTTCAATCAAATGGAAACTATTAGCCTAAAAGGCTAACATAATGAAGACGAAGTAAATGCTTCTAACCGCATCCAATTTACACAATTCTGGCAGGAATTGATCAGGATAAGACCTAACACTCAACCTTCTATAGAAATCTATGCACAAACACCTTTCTGAACCTCCATTTGCTATGGTCTTCCACAAATGTGGCAACCACATCCTTAAACAACATCCCAAGTAATAAGTAAACAAAAAAATATACAATATAAGGTATGGCATTTAAAAAAACACGAATGATAAAGTGAACATGCAGTTTGATAGTACAGTTTTGAAGACAAACCTTCTATACATTGAAAATAAATACATTATGTTATAATAAATGTTCTCGCCGGTTGACCTAGTCGCCAGTTGACTTCAAAGGCAAGCGGTGGCTCCTCCTATTTCTGATGGATTCTGTGCTTACTCTTGGATGTTGAGAAACGGCTCCGTTGAAACAGAGGGGACCCTACCTGTTGATTGCACTCCGACGATCAATTCAGTATTGGCTAAGAAACAATGAGTAAATAAGATAGTAGTTTCAGTCTTAAAAACGGTGTACCTTTACCAGGGATCTCAACTCCCTTTTTTAGACTTCTTTTAGGTTACCTCATTGTAACAACCCCCTCTCACTCTAGTGAAATTAGGTTTACTGGGAGGACATTTTGTTACGTTGTTACACAATCTTAGCACAACAACCGCACAAAATTTTCTCCTTTGGAGTGCATAATCTTAACAACATGGTCGCTAGGGTACCAACTCGTGTATCAACGCTGCGGGGCCCATATGTTCAGTAGGTGCCCTAGTCCTTTACGTATCATGCATGCAACTTTCCCTAAAAACCCTAGCGCTCTTAACCCGAATGTACTATACACACCACATGCATGCACTTTCTCGCTGATTAGGCCTTTCATATATACGAGTTTCAACACACGCATCTCTGGGGCTCACTTATGTGGCCCACTAACACAACCAGACCACCGAGCCGACCTGCTCCACAGGTGTCGATGTCTGTTGCCGACGCTGATGTCCAAGGTTTGGTCCAGTACACAAGCCCCCCAGGCTCGAGCAGGAACTTGTTTCAATGAAGAGGCTAACTGCTCGCCTATGGCGACCTACGTGGCTAATGATTGACAAGACGTGCACAGTGCCTCGAGGTGACGTTTCACCATACTCTCACCCCAGCGTACACATGACCAAATCAATGGTCGGGGCGCGTTGTCGCTTGCGCTTCCCTTTATACGTTAACCCTTCGAATTTTACGCTCCCTTCATTGTTTCATTCCCTCTTTGTGTATCTTTTCAAACATCTATGCTTCGAACGCTCCATTCTCTTCTCCCAAATACCTCGTCTCCTTGAAGCATAATCACTTCAAGGTACGTTTTTTATCCTGTAACTGCCTTTGCCCTATCATTTCGATGCTTTTAATCTGCTTATAACTGTGCTGGGACTGTTTATATTTCTCGTACCTACGATCATCGTTCTCAGTTTTCCTACTCATTTGCTTTGTTTTTACAAAACGCACACATTTCTTCTTTTGAGTATTGCCTTTGTTTTTCTTCTCTGTTTTAGCTTTCCTCTGTAAGATGGATCAACCAACCTCGAATTACAAAACTCTTTACCCTTGGGCTTTTAGTGACCTCCTAGAGAAAACCTCTGAGTTTACCACCAGTGAAAGTATAGTGTTGTATAGGAAGAGTGAGAGTTCCCACAAGTCTCATATTTTTGGAAGAGAGCACGACAAATTTGTGAGGGTTGTGCCTTGTAAGGTAAATGAACCCGTTTGCTGTGATGAATCATCGAACTCGGAGGGCCCGTTTTGCTTTATCTACTCCACCATTTTTAAGAAGATCTTACTTCATCTACCCTTTGTCAGTTTTGAACGGGCTTTCCTCACTGAGATCAACGTCGCCCCTGCCCAACTACACCCAAATAGTTGGGCGTTTGTTAGGGCATTCTCCATATTATGTCACCACTTCGGCCATCTGCCGTCAGTGGACGTATTCCTTTATTTTTTCAGAGCCAAAAACCCAGGTCAAAAGTTGTGGGTGAGTTTTAATGGGGTTGTTGGGAGAGTACTGCTGACTCTCTTCCAGCAATCGTACAAGAGCTTCAAGGGTAAGTTCTTCAAGATCCACTACAACAAAAACGATCCAACCCTTTTGGATGGGTTTCCCCTGTACTGGACACAAAAATCGAGGCTCAAGAAACCCATATGCCTTGAAGACTTAACCCCACGGGAACGAGAGGTGTGCGACTTCCTCTCCAACCACCAAGTAGTATTTAGCTCTGTCGAGCTGATTAAATGCGAGTACAGCCCTTAAGGCTTACATTGGTATTCCCTTCCCCTTACGCTTGTTAGTGTTTTCTTGCCTGTGTGTGTTTACTTCAATTCTTACATGATTCCCTTCTCATACAGGCATGGTGTTGGACACTCAGAAAAAGAAACACCTGGTTGTTGTGGCCATACAGAAGAAAACGACTCCAGGCCCTTCTGCTAAGGATAAGAAACTGAAAATGGTGGTTGAGGTCGTCCCTTCTGATGACGAGGAGACCTTCTCAGGTCTTGTCTTCAAGAGGAAGCACAAAGTTGACGTCACTAATCATGTGCCATCAAATTCAGATGGCTGAGCCCCCTCCAACAGGGAATGTCCTCCCAACGCCTCATCTCCTCGCGATATAACAAGGCATGAAGGCAGAGGGGAAAGTGCTTTAGAAGGAGACCAGTGGGACTTCTCTGCCGACCTGTCCTCCATCCTCCAAAAAGTGTTGCACTCTACCCAAATTAAAGAGAGGCTAGAGAAATTTGAGGATGACCCTCTGTTGGAGCACGTGTCAAGGCAACTAGGGGAAACCCTAGTTGGGACCAACCTTCTTCTTTCCAAGATGCGGAAGGCAAAGGAATTGGCCAGCCAAGAAGTCCTCCAAGCGACTAAGCTCAAATTCCGAGTAACTGGTCTTACACTAGATGTGGAGGAGCTTCGCAAGGCTGACCGAGAGACCAAGGGCCTCTTATTTGAGAAATCTCAAGAGACCTTGAGACTGTACTCCAGAAACGGTGACCTCCGCACTGAAGTGGACGGGCTGAAGAAGGAGCTAGCCAACAGAGACGAGGAGATGGTCCGCAAGGATGAACTCTTCCAACAAACAAAAAACGAGCTCACCAGCGATGTCGTTGATTCCTATGCAACGGGCTTTGAGGATGCCATGGCCTAGGTTGCCTGCGTGCATCTTGGGGTGGACCTTACTCAAACAGGTTTGAACAAGACCATTGCCGATGGGCAATTGGTGGATGCTGAATAACGGTGGTGAATCTTCTTGCCATTATCTTCATTTTTTAACTTAATGAACATCTGATTATTCTGTGTATACCTTTATGTATGAAAGTATTCATTTTCCAATCTGACCTCTCTATGTATGAGCACCTTATTCTTTTCAAACTTAACATTGTGTCTAACTTCGGTTAACTCATATACTTGAAACGATTCTAACAGCGCGCCAATGATCGCTCCTATATAAGTAGCATGATCTTTTACGAACTTGCTTCTGCACTTAGTTTCCCTTGCCTTTCTCGACCCTGGCTTTTTCACCCAAAGGGGGAGTTTTACCAAGAACTTTACCTTTCTTGACCTTGACACATAAAGGCAGGGGAGACATTTACTCGAAACCTTATTGTTCTCGACCTTGGCATATAAAGACAAGGGAGATGTTTACCTACTATTCTCGACCTTGGCATATAAAGGCATGGGAGATGTTTACATGTTGTTCTCGACCTTGGCATATAAAGGCAAGGGAGATGTTTACTTGGAACCTTACTATTCTCGACCTTCGCGTATAAAACCAGGGTAGAGAGAGGTTCACTTGGAACCCTACAATTCTCGACCTTGTCATATAAAGGCAAGGGAGATGTCTTACTTGGAACCCTACTGTTCTCGACCTTGGCGTATAAAGGAAAGGGAGAGGCTCACTTACTGTTCTCGACCTTGGCATATAAAGGCGAGGGAGACGTCTTACTTGGAACCCTATTGTTCTTGACATTGGTGTATTAAGGCAAGGGAGAGGTTCACTTATTGTTCTCAACCGTGGCATATAGAGGCAAGGGAGACGTCTTACTTGGAACCCTATTGCTCTCGACCTTGGCATATAAAGGCAAGGGAGAGGTTCACTTACTGTTCTCGACCTTGGCGTATAAAGGTAAGGGAGATGTCTACTTGGAACCTTACTGTTCTTGACCTTGGCGTATAAAGGCAAGGGAGAGGTTTACTTACTGTTCTCGACCTTGGCATATAAAGGCAAGGGAGATGGTCATTTGGAACCTTACTGTTCTCGGCCTTGGCGTATAAAGGCAAGGGAGATGTCCACTTTGAACCTTACTGTTCTCGACCTTGGCGTATAAAGGCAATGTAGAGGTTCACTTACTTTACTGTACAATACATCGCAAACATATTTTTACACTAACTTTTTTATTGGGTGACCTCATTAGAAATCCCTGATAAGGGAAAAAGAGTGTCCCCTTAATTGCGTACAATGATATGATTAATTGAAATAAAATTTGAGATTTGCTTCATTCCATGTTCGGGGAATCGTCCCACCTTCCAAGGTCTTGAGTTCGTACGCTCCGTTCCCGAGCACCTCTGTTACACGGAAGTGACCAGTCGACTTGGGAGATAACTTGTTCTCCAGCTGGTAGAGGTGAGCTTTCCGCATTACCAAGTCGGAGACCTGGAACTGCCGAGGTTTCAACTTGAACTTGTGCTTATACTCCACCCTTCTTTTTAAGGCTTCGACCTTGATACGCACTTCCTCCCTGACCTCATCCAGCAAGTCTAAGTTTACCCTTCTTTCTTCATTAAACTCGACCACGAAGTTCTGAAAATGAGGTGAAATTTCCTGGATCTCAACGGGAATCATGGTGTCCAAACCATACACCAGGCTAAAAGGTGTCTCCTTGGTAGTGGACTGGGGATTGGTATGGTAAGCCCACACAATTCTCCGGACCTCGTTCGCCCAAGTTCCCTTAGCTTTTTCTAGCCTTCTCTTTAGACCCCTGAGCAAGACTTGGTTGGCGGATTCGACCTGTCCATTTGTCTGGGGGTGCTCGACCGATGCAAACACTTGCTTGATACCGAGCTCCGTGCAGAGTTTGCCTAGTTGCTGACTTGCGAATTGAGTGCCATTGTTAGACACTAAATGTTTTAGGACTCCAAAACGACAAACTATGTTCTTCCACACAAAGTGTTGAACCTTGTGAGTTGTGATTTGTACGACAGGCTCGACCTCTATCCACTTGGTAAAGTACTCAATGGCGACCACGAGGTACTTCATCTGGCGAACTGCTAAAGGAAACAGTCCCAGGATGTCAATCCCCCAGGTGTGAAAAGGTCATTTGCTATGGATCGACCGCAGTTCTTCCGGGGGTTCATGATGTCAGTCGACGTGCTGTTGGCACTGCTTGCATCGTTGTGTGTACCTCGTGTAGTCCTTCTTCATGGTCGGCCAGTAGTACCCCGCCCGAATGGTTTTTGACGAGAGAGTTCAGTCGCCGATGTGTCTCACACATATACCTTCATGGACCTCCGCCATGATACATGTGCACTACTCACCACTCACACAAGACAAGATAGGGTGAGTGTAGCCATGTCTAAACATATACCTACTTGCGTTTTTATTGACGATCCTAGCTTCCGCTGGCTCCAATGGGAGCAAACCATCAGCCAACTAGCGTTTATAGGGTGGCAACCAAGTAACGTCTATAGGGCATAAGCCAAGTAGCCAAGTAGCGTCTTTAGGTATACTCAGCTAGATTGTCACTAGCCTTGAAGGCGAACCGCAGGGCCTGGATTGTGTCTGGATGAATGTGATTCTAATACTTATCAAGTTCTTATTTCTTTTTATTTTGATCCAATTAAATCTTAAATCAAACATATTCATTTATTGTAGTATTGAGAAATAATTTAATTAATTAAAATTTAAAAATAAATAAATAAATGTGTGTAGATTTGCAAATTTTCTAAAACGTGAAGACTAAAATCAGAAGAAAAAAGAAAACAAAAATTGTACTAGTCAGACGTGCTCGGGTCCTCAGCCCAAGCACATAAGCGTAGTAAGCTTGGTTGGACAGGTTATGTGCGAAATACTCAACTCAATTTGGGGCAGGTATGGGCCCAATGACACATTACAAGATTGGCCCAAATTTTGGGTAGTCTATATGAAAAAGATAATTAAAGTAAAATAACAAAAGGAGTAGCAAAATTAGTAAAAAAGTATATGTCTTTTATATACAAATAAAAGTTGTTAGGAATAATGTGGCATTGCACCCAAAAATAACGGTGCACGTTAATAGAATGTTCTTGCTATTGAAATTATATTATTGTTGTTGAGATTATATTCTTGTTGTTGAAACAATATTCTGGTTGATGAAAATTGTTGAAAGAATGTCTATAAAATGGGTTTTAGACCCCGAATAAACATAAGCTTTTCTAAACCCTAGATTGATATGGATTTATAGTTTGAATGCTCTCATTGACTTGATTGTCGCAGTGTGATCAACAGATGGAGCCCCCTTCGTCAAAAAGCATCTTCAGCTTGATTCAACACCCAGCAAAGTCACTTCATCCCGAGGGTCATTTCCATGTTCGGTCAAGGTCAGCTGGCAAGAACATTTGGCCCCCATCATGGGGCCCGATAAAACCTGATCCCACCCACATTTTCAACTAAGCATTTCACATAATGAGAAACATGAGGCAAGGACAATTGGGATCTGAAGGAAGCGAAGCCCCCGCCTTGCAGCAAATTATGGAAACCATGAGGGCTCTCCAATAGGCAAACGAAGAATATCAACGTGAGCAAGATCGAATTCGGGAAGAAATGATGTAAGTTGATTTTAGGATTGTTCATTTTATAATGTGACGCTTTATTTAGATAGAGATTTTAGGAATTTAAGAGTGAAGACCTTAGGAAAATCCCCACTAGACATTAACTTAACCAAGTGGTTAAGTACATGTGAAGGTTCATTTCACAAAGGCAAAAGGAAAAGATAATTATAAGGTAAAAATGATGCTAGAAGGTGCGGAATTAAAGAACAAGGAAAAGAAACCAAAATAGAATTGTCGAATGGAAACAAGGAAAACCAAACAAGAACATGATACAAAGAGTAAAAATGGAATGACAATGGAAGAATAGATGAAAGAAGGAGAAAGCTTATGTGATGGATTTGAGAAGTGGAACACACCACTTGGAGTGTGATTGACCTCCAAGATAAGTGAAGATAGCCGCCACTTGAGAGCTCTCAATACTCACAAGATAAGACCTAAATGCTAAGAGAAATTCAAACCTCACTAACACCTCACACAATTTGTGCAGAGTAACTCTTCTTCTATTAATTTCAACTTGTAAATACAATGAGGAAGGCCTCTTATTTATAATAGGAGGAGCCTTGGAGAACAAGTAGTGAGGGTAAGAAGGGAAGAGGGAAATGTGGTGCGGCCTAGGTTATTGACTAAAAGACATCTACTCTACTGAAATTACAAATAGGGAAACCAATTGATGCTCAACACCCAAAGTTTGTGCTCTGCTGCTAGTAACCCTCTAAGGTATGGTGGATGCTGAGGTCATAGGTTGGGCATGGTCAGTAGGCGCCCTCTCTCCTAGGTCCTCATAATGCTCCCCGGGTGGGAGGGAACTCCCCAACGAATTTGGAAGACGTGCAGAGAAAGGAGTCAGATCATTGATATCGAAAGAATGACTACCTTGTTAGAATATATGGCTTTAAACTAGAGGGGGGTGAATTGTTTACAGAGGGTTTTCAAAAACTTTTAAGTCAAGAATGAAATTATCTCAAGAAACAAATGATAAAGAATTCAGTTTGCCAAAAACTAAAGCAAAAAGCAATTGCATCAAAAAAACAATTGGTTATTTATACCAGTTTGCAAATATCAAAATTGAATTTAAAGAGTTAAGGGATAGAGAAAATGCACATAGAGATTTATACTGGTTCACTCTAAACCCAGAGTTACATCCAGTCTTCTCAGAAACCACTGAGGAACACCACTAAGCAATCAAACCTAGATCACTTACAACACAACCAAGAAAGTGACCTTGATCCCCTCAAGACACACACTTCTCTTGGCCAACAC
>Ga0123341_1002294_pt1 | contig 15613 bp, 14 predicted proteins | sample Turbeapinknodule_FD_89959 | JGI IMG/M metagenome (GOLD analysis project Ga0123341, IMG submission 89959) | Root nodule microbial communities of legume samples collected from Mexico - Turtle bean Mexico pink nodule | ecosystem: Host-associated > Plants > Roots > Nodule | place: Mexico: Nepantla... | reverse complement strand
TACTTCTTCAATGATTTCCAGAATGTGCTTTGTCCTCTGCTTAAACTCTATTGATTCAAGAAGAAGCAGATCAGCACTCAAAAATGTGCTTTCATCAATGGGATAAGTTACCTATAACACAAATGCTAAAGGTTAACCCAGGGTAACTGACACAGATCCTATCGTTGATGAGAAACTAATCAAACTCGAATATCATGCACAGACACCATACAAACTGAGTACTCTATGAAATAATCAGAGACCAAGACAATCTTACCCTTCCATTAGTAAAGACTGCATTAACACCAGATTCAGACCCAAGTAGCCTATGCAAGAAGATTCCCACCTGACAGCAAGAAGCTTTATTAAAGGATTTTATGATTACCAAAGAAAAATAGCCAGCAAAAGGCTGATATTGAATCTAGAACAGTGGAAAAACAAAATGAAGGGGAGAAAGTAAGAGAAGCATATAAGTATTTCTGAAAGGTACAATGGTCAAATGAATACACGTAAAGGTAACATGTGACAGAAGCATTGATGGGTCAGATGTGCACCAAAATGTGATTATTTAAATGGCAAAGCAACCACAAATACCTTGTTCAAATGCCTTCTTACTTCATCAGCAGAAAATTTTAGGAGGGCAGGTCTATAACCCTCAGATGGTAATCCATTGGCCTCGGCAAGCTCACAGACCTTATCAATAAATGTTTGAGTGCCTTCAACTTCCACAGCTGATGTAGGGAAGTACTTTTGCTGATAGAGTAAGCACAACTGATCCAAGAAGTCTAACACATTCTTCTTATGACTGCATAAAACCATGCATTCACACAATTGATATAAAACCATACTTCAACTTCAAAAAACAATTTCTAAAACTACAGATCAAGATACTAATAAATCAATCAATTAAAAGCCATCTAATACTACAATGAAAAAACAAACCTATATGAAGATGAAGTGATTTCAAAAACCTTCACAAAAAGGACGCTTAATGAATCTGTACTCCAATTGGCACTAAATAGAAGACCTATACGAGCATCTTTGGACCCTTCTCTCTGTTGCATAATGAGAAAATAAAAAAAAAATGTTCAGATTCAGAAGTACTAAATAGGTAGGTCCAACTCTTGATGTGTTCGGAGACAATGCCTAAAAGGAAGAGTGTTCAATAGAAATGCAAATCCATATTAACCAGATAATTTAAGCCTTGACGAAGTAAATGCAACCCACTCCTTGAAGTGATATCAACAGCAAGAAGATGTGTCACGGGCTTCAACTCATCCATTGCTGGGTTGCATACAAACAATCCACATGTTAAGACAAAAACAAGAATGTAAGAATAAATCTAATGATTTCTAACATGTCAACCACTTACTTCCAGGAGAATGCAAGTACTCAATGTCATTCAGTATAGATTCCTCTCCAAAAAGAAATGCAGACAGAGATACGAACCTAGGTTTACTATCAGAAATAATCTACAGCAAATACAAGTTTCCCATAAGTTGCAAATTATCATTATAGAAGCTTCCCATAACTTGCAAATTATCAAAATACTATACCCGAGGATTATAACGTTGAATGCCCGCTTCTGACAGGAACTTGGCTAATACATCAGTGTGAGGTTTTATTTGTCCAAAGTATACCTGCTCCTGTATTCTCTGAGTTTCATCATTCAAGGCATTTAGTAATGCGTCCTGGTAAAAGCAATAGCAAATATATAAGTGGCAGAAAAACTTGTTTATTACCACTCTACTGTGACGATACATTGACATCAATTATAGTTAATAATGAAAAGTGAGTGCTTGAAACAAAATTTCAGCACATTTAAAGTAGAGGCAAAGTTAAATAACACATCAGGCACACTACTAAAATATATTTGGATCCTTCATAGTGTAGAATGCACATTATAGAGTAACATGAAAGCGGTTAATTGTTAGGACCAAAATTTTAAAAAAAAAATCAGTTATGAAGATTTTTGGGTTAGCTAACATAGGAAAGCATATGTTGAAAAGTCACATTAATTGCGCTTTTTCTAGTAATCCATTTTTTTATAAGAATTCCTCCATGTACTATTTTTTTGAACTATTATCACCCCATAATGGTAGGTTCTATACCTTAATGTGATGGATTGATGATTAGCATATATTATATATAAAGCCCCAGGTGCTTTGCTTGACTAGAAATGAACCTGAACCTGACCCCGAGCCCAAAACACCCATTTCCACCTTCTGAAAAGAGAAAGGTTCCCAGTGGCAAGCGATGCAGAATGATGACCACATGTAGAAAGAATTGCTATAGGCGGTGAGGTTTGGAGAGAAGAGAGAATAAAATGCTAGAATTTGGGATTGGGTCTAACTCAAAACTAACTCGGAAAATGAGATTAGCACCTCACATTTTATTTAGCTATATCAAGTCAATTTTAGACTAAACAATCACGCTGATTACAATTAATGCAACCCTCAAAGTGGGTTGTAACTAAGGTAGGATAGGGTGGTCCGCAATTAATAGAACTTTCTAAGAGTATAAATATTGAGAATTGAGTTATCTCCCCATTACTAGAAGAAACAAATAAGTGAAATAGTACAAAGATAAAAAAAAATAGCTGTTTTGAAATAAGATGGAGTAGAGGAAAACACATAAAAAATAAGTACCTCAGTTGGATCAATAACAAGTCCATTCATCAACAGAGAACAATGAGTCTTAGACAAACCAAGCTTAAATGCAAGCATGGAGCTTTCTTGTGACAATTCCTTCAACTCTGATTCCTTCTCCAGCTTTAATAATATCTCTTGTGGAGGAGATTTTACCTTTGGCCTATCGAAAAATAGTGGGAATAATGCAGATAGATATAAACAAGGAATTTTACCAAAAACAATAGTAGAAGCATCGTACTAAAGAAATGTCAGAAGCACAGTAATCAACAGAAAAGTCCAGCAAAACTAACAATATTGTTTCAACAAAAGCCCCTTCAACATGGTGCAGCTCAAGATGGCCATCATCTGATTCAGTGCGTAATTTGTTAACCTACAAAACAAACATGCACAACAATGTTCTTTCAGTTTAATTGCAAACCATACTAGTTCTAGATGACTCAAAATAATATGAACAAGGTATTGACCAAAAGCATATATTATATGATGCAGTCATGTCATTTTATCCATATTACAAAAAGTTAGATAAAACTGGAACCTTGGAGACAAAATAGGTGTATATTGTATGACAGCATTAGGATTATCTCGTTTTCTATGTTAATGGGGAGGGAGTGAAACCACTTCCAGGCTGTGAAATCCTTGAACACTAGATTTTAAATCCTTGAATTTATTACTAACTAATCATACAGAAAAGAAATATATATATACAGCTACAGAAATTAAACAAACAAAAGGTGGCATTTCGAAATTTAGGAGTAGATCAGGAAACTTGAGAGATCCAAAAGTCTGAACTTAGACAAGAAATTGCAAGATTGGTGGATTAGTATGCATGTGCAACATATAACTGCATCCTTCAGTTTTCTCCCCACATGTACTCTTCTGGATTTCAACCATGTTAGCATGTAAATAATTTTGAAGAAAACATACAGTAAACAGAAGATAACTAACACTGAAGACAAAATCATACATTGCTTAAAAACTCAAAAGCTAATTGAGTGTCATGATTCCCCTTGATATAGCTGAAGAGACGTATAATCTGAAAAGAAGAACAGCAAACATAATGCATCATAAACTTGACAGTAAAATTTCCTGAAAAATGAGCTTTGTGATGTTGTGTACATTTCTGAACTATTAAAGTTGAATATTACCATATCAGATATATCCTCCTCAAATTTATCTCGATCCTCTTTGGCAGAAAGGTTCTCTAATTGCGTGATGTATTTTGAAGAATACAGCACAACCCCAAATCTCACAGGAAAATCACTCTCATACAATGATATGATCATATCAATTGACTGCAAGGTTCCAAGTAATAATTCAAGGAATGAGAGATTTCTCTTGGAAAACGAATTTACAAAGAACAGTGTGTTAGCTTTAGAAAATAAACTTGCCTCAAGACCAGAAATGGTTGCAGGGTCAAGAACAAAAACAGCATGGAAAAGATTTTTACGGATGTGACGCAATTGCCCGGGGAAGACCGGCATCAAAATCTAAAAAAACAAGAAAAGATTGTGTTACAATGAAAATTTACAGCAGGTTTAATTTGAAACTAATAATATTGTCTAGTTATAAAATCAAGTAGTTAACCTCATTTAGATTGCTCCTCCACCTTTTGTACTTGGCATCTTCTTCCAAGTTGTTGAGATAATGTACCTGAGTAGTTCGAAAATCGACACGAAACATACTGGACTCTGAAGGAGGTAAAGTTGACAGCAATTTCCGCACAATGCTAGGAGGTATCTGCAATTACTGGGATCACAATTACAATCTAAATATATGGTAAAGCATCAATCAAGAGAAAAGTATCTACATCAATTTCTCACAAAAGATACACACACGTGAATTTTAAAGATTGTAACAGTTAAATGCATTGCTTTGGTACCTATCGTATTTTCTTTTCATACTATTTACAATTACAAATATACAAACTAGTAAAGTTCAAGTATTAGAAAGCAATGCATCAGACAAAATTTCATGTGTCCATATTAATAACAGGGTCAGTAAACAAGTTAGCTAGAAATTAGTACAACAATAAAAATATGCCAAAATGAAGATTAAATGCCATTCACCTTCAATTTTGAGAACTGATCAGCCAACAACAGATCCTGATGAACCAAGTCAATCAACCTAAAGAAAGATAAAAATAAATAAAGTATCAAAAGATTGAAATTTTGTAATTTAACTTTTAAGTTTAGGACATTCATGTAAGTAAGTTTGAAACAAACCACAGTTATATCAAGCTTAGCATGACTAATTATGAACTCCATATGCCAAGTAGGCATTTTAGTGCAGTTGGATATGCATTAACTTCTCAATAATCATTGTCCACATTTACAATCAAATGACTAGAACAAAATGTGTGGCAAAATGATAATTCGAATGAGTTTTTATATCGACTTTTGAGTTTGACAAACATTGGTAAGAATTCTTGCTAAATAGTAATTTGGATGCCTCAGCAATGTAAAATATGCACAATCCGAAAGCCCACAACAAACTCAACATCTTAGGAAAATCCGTGTTTATTAATCAGGGCTCACAAAACCACAACCAAATAGTTGCTTAGAATCCAAAAAATAACTCTGAAATAATAATTAATTGATTAAAGCATATACAAGTGCATAAAAGAAAGGCACTTGACCTCAATAACTAGCTATCTAAAATAAGGAATTCCAATAGATAACTAAGCTAACTTAGATAGGCTCAATCAGAATAAACATAAAGTGAAATATAAATGGACCTTGATCCAAAACATTCAAGCTTCATTCTTCACAACAAAAGAACCATCAGAATGCAATAGCAATTTTTTCGTAAGAATATATCATGGAGAGAAACAGTAAACTCGGGCTACAACACAGTTGCAAGCATGAAATACCAACAACAAATAATATCTCAGCCTTATAATATGAATGATATCAGCAGGAGAAAAAAAATATTACAGATAAAGGTCAACATCTTCAACATTGACTAAAGCACCATTGATAGCCATTAAAGACTTGCCAGGTGGGATCATCCGCTGGTTTGCCATTATTTCATCTCGAACAGAATCATCAAGCTGTTGCATATCACAGTTCCATAAGAACAATAAAGAATTAATTGGGAGGAAACTGACCAATGTATAAGCATTCAACGAAAGTGACAAGGTTTTTTACTTTCATGCGAGACAAAGAAGAAACTATGTTAGGGAAATTTTGATTGATATCCTGCATTGACTGTAGAGGATCAGAGGCACGGACTATTCTCTGTACAGTTTGATGCCCTAGATCTGTTATCATTAAAATATATATTATTGCACAGTTCATTAAACGAAACTAAAATGAAAATAAATTATCACAAAAAGAAAAGGTTACAGCAATACCTTTCAGTTCCCAAACATCAAGGGTATCTGATACAGTTGATGACAATAAATAATCCCTAAAAGTCATGATCTCATATGTTAACTCGGGCTTACGCTCCTGTACATAAACACAAACAATTAAATTCAAATGCACAAACAACAAAATTTTAAATATGTACGTCAATTCATTCATATCAACCATATTGAATAGGAAATGTCATCATCACTCATCAAAAAGTGTAGAACCAAAGTATCATTATGCACCTGAATAAGAAAGCAGGAATAATAAAGTATAATGATTGAGAAGAAGCTACAGATGTCTTGAATTCAAAATAGCCAACATGACATGAATGGTTAGAGCATATTAGCATGTGTGGGCAAACTATCAATTCTAGATAAGCCATCCCAAGTCTCACCTATCAGGTAGACTGTGGTGGTCATCATAGTTTCATAATGAAAATAAACTAGCAGAAGGCCTTTTTTCAATTTATTCTCCAAACTCCAGTGCGATGCAGTTATCATGCATCCTGTATATTTTGGTTGTGTTTCTATTGTTATCTTCTTTTACTTCCTCATTTTTTTTCCTGACCCTGCAAAGGCTACAATGTAAACATCTAATGTACTAGAGGTTTTCCTTTGACACTTTCAACAACAACAACAACAAAAGCCTTATGCCACAAAGTGAGGTTCACACTACATGGATCACATGACAATAACAGAAGCATATAGAGGTTAGAAACCACTTTGACTGGTTAATTTTGGTCAAACTAAGCATTATCAATTATGAAGAGGGGAAAATGGAAATATAGGTATGTTGCATGATAGAATCTAGCACCTACAGACACTTCTTTGTGATTTAATTTGATTTGATACAAATAACAGAATTAATCGATAGTACCTAAAAATATTATTTTCTTTTACATGTGTATGAAAAAAAAACAAAGGATTTAACTCCTCTAAAGTGAACGAACTGTACCTTGGAGAATAAAGTGCAATAATAACCATTGATTAGAAAATAATCAGTTGACATTTTAATTAACTTCAAACTTTGTTATATATGTATTTTATTTTATCACAATTATTAACCTTAATCAACGATTGTGAGTTCCCTAATGTACACCTTAATTTAGGGGAGTCAACTCCAAAAAGAAATAGAGGTGACATTTTACAAACCAGAATTTTAGAGAATATGAATCCTCTGACTTCTTGGCTAAGATCTTCAGTGCGAGGATCCTCCAAAGTCACACCTGCAACCCACAACATAATCAATAAGGGAATTATAAAAGCAACCTATTCCTGTAATTATAGAAAATTTCCTTTACCATTTTATTTTGATGAACAATGCATGATAAAGACCAAAGAATTTGTGAATCTTGGATTAATTAAAATTAGGTAATATTTCTTTCAATTATCTGTTTCAAAATCAATAATGAAATTTCACAGGATTATCAAACTTGAAAGGCCAAAGCCAGAACAACAGGAGTAGAATTTGAGAATTAGGACACACTAAGGAAAGTAAGGCAGAAGAGAGAGAAGCTCCATTAAGGGGATTAAGTACAAATATTAACAAGCCCTACAAATGAAAACATCAAAATGATACACAGACATCAAAAGAATAAATAAATACTGTCTAGTGTCTATAATAATGGACACTTCAAAAATTATGACCTAAGTTAAAAAATGAAAAGGAGAATAAAGCAACCACAACTCATTGTCACCTACTTTCTACAAGAAACTTGCTTCTACTTTCAAAATTCAAAACCTTATGGAGATCCAACCTTTTTTAATTGTACTGTCGTCCATGGCCTTATACTCCATATTCTTAAAAGCAAGTTCCACACCATAACCACCTAAGTTTATTGACTCGCTTGCTCCAACAGAGCCACAGTGGCCAAAATTTGTTTCACATCCAGCTGGCAACACTGGTCTCAATATATAATTTACTTTTCCCTGAAAATACGTGGACAACGTGTCAACATTTGCAAGGGAAACAAGAAATGTATAGAAAAATTACAAGATTGTATTCTAAAAATTCAAAAAACGGAAGTCCTAGTAAAAACATTTATCAAGAAGGAACCATAAGCCCTTACAGTTGTTGTCACTAGCACCAATTAAAATTATCCTCTCTTCATGACAATGAATTTATCTAGAATAAATAATAATAGGAATCGCTATTTTCGCTTTTTAAACACTCCGAATTGGAATTCTCCCTATTTTTTTGTAATTTTAATGGTAAATGCATAGCTATGTTATACATCCTTCTTGTACAACAGCAATTTCGCTAAAATGTTTTTATGCAACAAACCAGTAATTACATAATTACATAATGCAATACAATATCCATTAAGCAGCATAAACAGAAAACTAACAAAAGAACCTGTTTAGCAGCTCCAACCAGAGCATCATGAAACTCCTTAAAGCAAACAGTCCCGAGTGCGCCATAAAGTACAGCAACCGGACTCCCAACACTCGAATCAAAATGAACATGATCAAAATCAAACAGTTGCGGTCCCGGAATCGAACCACCCACCCTGACGATAAAAAACAAAAAAGCACCCAATTGGGAGCAAGATACTATTAGTATTAACCAAGAACACAAGTTCAAAAACCGAACCAAAAAAGAGGAGAACAAGACTCACTTCTCCAGAGGGGTTTGAAGCCAGAGGAGCAATTCAGAAACATCGAAAAACAAAGTGTCACCAGTGTCGACCCAACAACACTTCCCTCCGGGGCTCTGGAGGCTTACCCCAAGATGCAAGGGGTCTAATTTGGTGATTGGAGCATAGCTGTGAGACGAAAGAGAATCGTGAGCTAACTGGCGGTAAAGCACGAGAGCAGGGGAAGCTGATCTCAGAATAAGCGAGAATTCAAACAACGACGCCAAAGGCTCCCTCAGAAGAGGGCGCGAATGATGCAGAATTTCGTTGACGCAACTTCTTGCGGAATGCGAATGGGCGTCGCCGTGATCGGCATGGAGCCAAGCGTGAATGAAGTTCCAGAAAAGGCGCGGTTCCTCTTTGGACAATAACTCGCTGCAATGGAAACAGAAGCAAGCAAGAAGATTGAAACGGTTAGATTGACGAAAAAGGATAATGAAAATGGAAATTGAAATTGAAATGGAAATGGGAGAAGAAGGTACCCAGCTTCGAGAAGAAGAGGAGTGCCGAACCACTTGGCACGAAGGGAAGTTTGAACGTTTTTGGGGGTTGGAGTGTGAGCGGAGGCAATTGCGAGGAGGAGAATGAGAATGAGAAGGAGAAGCGGAGATGCAGATCTGAGACCCATTTCCGTGTGTTAGGGTTTGGACATTAAGACACCAAATGAGATCGCAGCGTTCTTCTTCTGTGGAAGACAGAGTCAGTCAAAGAAACCACTTCTTCCACTTCCACTTCCTTCCTTAAACTCTTCTGTTATCTCTTCCCAAACATACAAATACAAATTACAATTAGGGCACAATTAACAAAATATGTTCATATGGAGGGAAAATGTAATTTTCATTAAAAATAAATCTGCATTATTATACATGTTTATTTAAAACATAATTTTAATTTGTTACAATTAAATAATTTTATTATTAAATATGATAATGCACTAGTCATTTCATTATAAAAATTATTGGAAACACATGAGCCAATTGTCCTATTTTTTATTTTTATTATTGATATATATATATATATTTATATTCAATATTTAAATACAATTTAAAAAAAAATCAAATAATAAGAAAGGATAACAATTAAAGCAAATTATAAGAAGAGATAAAAATTATAAGATTTTTAATAAATGTATAAATGAAAAAAATAAATTATTTCAAGTAATAAGAAAAGTTCCACGTTTAATAAATTGCTTCCTCCATGATTAAAATTTAAAATTGGTAGCTATTTTTTACAAGATGACAATATATTAGTTTAAAGAAAAGAAAAACAATTTTCAATTAATTTTCATATATCGGACAATTATTGGACTACCCGCTATTGACAGTCGGATCACCCATAATATATAGTCTCGCGCATGAGTTGATAGTCGGGAGATGTGTTAGAGATCTCACATCAATTAAAGATTAAGACATTTTATAGTATATCAGTGGATGTAAACTTGATCTTAGATTTTACGAGATTGGGTTATGTTTAAAGTTCACTATTTAATAACTTTATTATTTGTTAAATCAATCCTTGTTGTATTTATATTTAATTTTAAAATATTTATGTCCTCCATTGCCCATCACACTCTTTGCTAATTTTTTCTTTAAATTATGACATCATGTAATCTAACATTGTCCATATTTGGAAGATGGGTTGGTCTCTGAAAAATAAAACCTGGTTTATGATTTCTAGTTTGTATATAGAGAACACAACTCCACTTCCAATGTGTTTATGAGCATAAAAAAATGTACATGTGTTTGTACAGAATTTTTACAAGATCTGCAGAGTTATCGAAAACGTTCATAATCTATACAAAAACTGTTTTACAGGGGAAGAAGAAGAGCAAAAGAAAAAAAATGATCTTGCTCTGCTGAATAACCTGCATATGAAAAAACAAATTATGCTAGATTCTTGACTTGCAAATCCTTTTGAAGTACTTAGCCCTCGTTAATGGACCTGTTTTAACACAGGAAAATGATAACTATTATGTACATAAATCTAAACTAAGATAGCATAGAAAAATTAACTCATTAACAATCACACATCCCTTTATCTTGTAACAAAGCTGTTCCTGCCAACTTAACATTTTTATTTATATACAAGAGTTTTCATATGTGACTTGTGTTGTACAAGAAGACTCAGAATAAAACAAATGAAAGAGAAAAATGCAACCTTCTTTTCCCAAGACATTTTTCCTATGTTCTAAGTTCCTATAATGTACCTATTCTCTGCTATTTCAATTACCCTCAACTTCCTTGGTAGCTGATTACAATGATACCCTCCAAACTGTGCTAAGTTTCTTCAAACTCTGCATAGAATTTGTTGAGGCACAAAGACCTATCCTACAGTCATTGCTAGCTTGGATCTTGAGAGTGTTCCAGCCAATACAGTCCCTCATCGCTTATGAGTCGAGATCAATGGCAGTTTAAATACACTTTACACCCCTAACCCACCAAGACGTCTTTTAAGGATAAAACCGTGACGGAACACGACCTCCAAAGCGGACAATACCTTGGATGCGGTGATTGACCCTCGCGATGCTATCTCTGAGACTTGAGGTCAGTCAGAACATTGACACCCTTTGTGATAACGAAAAAGGTTCCTTAACCCTTCAACTAGGAGGAAACCATTTCCTTTTGACCTCGACTCCTGAGCGATATAGGATTATATTGGCGGTACCGGAACAGAGAGCTTGAGAGCAGTTTGTTGGGAGGAAATTTATTTGTACCAAACATGATTTGACTGGACCCTTTGGCAGGCCTTAGAATGGAAAGAGCTTCCAATTTTTTTCTACATTTTAAGCAATATCATTACCTGAGCATGTCTCCAGTTTGCAACTTGGGGCCACTTAGTGCTGGAGATATGCTAAAAGTACTGCCATCATTGTAAAAGGAAGGGTGCCCTAGAGGCATAGGGCGATCTGGGATTTGTGGAACCTCAACATCACCTTCCAACATCTTCAAAGCATCAGCAATTGTTGGCCTCAGAGCAACCATCACATGGGAGCATAGAATCCCCACCAGCAAAAACCTCTCCATTATGCTCTTAGGATTTGAGCTAGGAAAATTCTCATCCTTCACCAGGGAACCGTCTAGAGCCTCTTCTAACTTCCCAGCCTTCACTAGTGACCAAGCCCAATCTGTGATCAAGAATGCCCTTGGTGATCCTGATGAAGACAAGTCAAGAGCCTTCCTCCCACACATAATCTCCAGAACAACTACACCAAAACTATACACATCACTCTTCTCAGTGAGCTGACCATAGAGTGCATATTCCGGGGCTAGATATCCATGAGTTCCAGCCACTCTGGTAGTGAGATGAGATTGACCCTCCCTACTTTGTTTGGCAAGACCAAAATCAGCAACTCTTGCCCTCATATCCTCATCAAGTAGTATATTGGTGGCCTTGATATCCCTGTGGAAAATTGCAGGTTTAACTCCATAGTGCAAATAGGCCAAGCCCTTTGCCACATCCAAGATTATGCTTTTCCTCTGAGGCCATGTCAATGACCCCTTTGCTTTCTGAGAGTCTGATGACACAAAGAGATGGTCCTCCAGGTTCCCATTTGGCATGTAATCATACACAAGATACCTTTGGCTTCCCCTTTCATCATAATCCTCACTCTCCTCAGTCACACAACAGCCTCTTAAAGGCACCAGATTCCTATGCTTCAGGTTGCTAATAATCTCCACCTCATTACAAAACTCCACATCTCCTTGATAATCAGATTCCAAGATCCTTTTAACCGCTACAACACTTCCATCAGCCAAGGTTCCCTTGAAAACCAACCCAAACCCACCTCGGCCAATGAAGTTCTTAGATGAAAAACTATCAGTTGCCTTCTCAAGCTCCCCAATTTTGAACCAAATAGACCCCGTATTGGGCCTCAATCTACGCCTAGACCCTTGTTCTTCAGGGTCAAAATCAAACTGAAAAGTCTCAAGCTTTTTCCTCCTGTGCTTCCTGTCGCACCATATATAAACCCCCAACAGAGAAGACATCACCAGCAAAGCCACCCCAGCTCCTGTCAACCCAAACACAAGAGCCTGGTGACTCTTTGCCCCAGAACCCCGTTGTGAATAAACCGACATGCTAAAAATACAAGTCACAGCACCATTGCTTTCAGGTCCAAACTCATTCACAATCCCAGCAGCATAGAGAATGGCAAAGTAAAAACAATCTATGGAATGTGAAGCATTACCATCTATGGAAATAAGCTCCTGCTTCACCTGTAACCCTGCTCCCAGACACACATCACAGCGAGAGAGATCAGTGAGATCCGGTTTGCAAGCAGAGTTGAGTGGTGTGGACTGACCAAGCTTCTTGGTCCAATCAGAGATGGTTTGAATCCCAGCACAGATGTTGGGGGAGATCACAAACTGAAGAGGGTCAAAGCAAGAGTCTGCAAGGTTGTTGGGGAGAGAAAGGGTAGAGAGCTTGGATTGGAAGTCATGGATGCATGAAACTGAGGTAGCAAGGTTGGGGAGTTGGAACTGAGAAGTCTCTTTGAGATGCTGTGCAAGTCCCACGCCAAAGAGGGACAACAGTGATATGCAACAAGTGTTTGCATCCGTTCCATTTTTTGCTGCCAAAGGTTGTTGGAAGTTGTGACAAGCAGAAGTGTTCCATGGGATTCTCAGCACATAATTCAAGTCTATGGGGCATGTGGGTGTTGTGGAAGGAGAAGGTGCTGCAGAACTCAAACTCATGGAACAAAACACTGCAAACATCAAGGGTAGCAACATCATCATCACAACAAACTTCATCCTATGATGTTTGTGTGGTGTTGTGTTGATTACAACAAACAACACACACGATGTTTTTTGTTTCTATTTATGAATTTGTTTGGTGATTTGAGATGTGTGAGACAAAATTTGGTGGTTTTTGTGAAATTGGGGTTAAGGGAGATGAATGAGTGAAGACTGATGATTATCATAGGAGGGTGGTCAAAACTCTTCTAAATCTCTTGTCTTTGCCTGATGGCTGTGGCTGCGTTAGGTGTATCTGCTGTTCAGCTTTCTAGAGAGGAGAGTGTGGGACACGCGCAGTGTGAGTCCAAAGCAATAACAGGAAAGTTGAAGAGTGAAATGCACGCGCTTGGTGAAGGCGGTGGGAGAAGCGGCTGCATTTGTTCCTACTTGCTTAAAAGCAACTAAACAAGTAAGGTGCTCTGACTTTGCCACTTTGCTTTGCACACTGCATCTACGTGGATTACCAATACATACCAAGAATAAAACAATCATACACATCTATACCAACAAAAATACTATTTTATACAACAATAGTAATTGTTCTAGTAAAGGTTAAACACAAAATTATCGATACACGGTTCACAGGGTTAATAACAGTTTAAATACATCTTCTTTCGGGTTAGAAATTCCACATGAACTAGAGATTAGAGCCTTTCATTATATATAAGTGGATGCAAACCTCAATCTCATGAACCGGTTTTATGAAGTTGAGTTAAGCTTAAAGTCCACTTTGTAATATGATATCAGAGTTATTTCGAGTCTATCCTAGCGAATGTTTGTGTTGCACCTATCGTGCCACCCAATAGACTTAAGGTCAAAACACTAATAATTGAGTGATTGAATGTGGTTTGAGATAATTTTAGTAGATTCCAACATAATTTAAAAAAAAAACAAATATAATAATTTTTAAAAGTATAAATTTATTATTATAATTATAAAAATAAAACCAAATACTTATGAATCAATATACAAACTTTTTTGTGATAAAGAAAAACCCTGATGATAGTTATTGACATAAATCTGTGTATTAGAGTGGTAGTAAAAAGAATGAATATATGGGTTGAAAGAAACATAATGATTGAATGAGTTAGGTTTGTAGTGAATGAGTGAGTAGGAGTGTGATTATGGATTCATAGAATTTTCAAATGGTGCAAGAACTGTACTTATCTTTCTATTCTTTGCCGACACCAACCAACCAACCATTGGACAGAGTAAGTGGTGATTTCAATGGAGTTGCTCTCTTTTCTCCCTTTTCTCTCTTTTCTCTCTTTTTCTTTCAATGGAACACATGCTCTTTGACCTTTCCTATGTACACTCACAATGTCACTGTCTTTCTTCTTTCAACTATTCCACTGTAATGTGTTTGAAAGGAATCATGTTCCATGAAAAATTGTGACTACAGAGTTTCAATAACTATGTCTCAAAACTGAAAATTGCATCATATTTTAGGGAATAGTTCTGTTGTTAACACTAATTCTATTTTTTAAACAAAATTATCTTGAAGGACATTTTATCATTAGGTTAGGAAAAGGGAACAACTATGTTAGTATTCGTTCTTGAGTCAGTGACTGAGAGTCAGGTTTATAAATAGGATTGAAATGGCTCTGGTACTATATTATGGAGTGAACTTTAAGCTTAACTCAACTCCATAAAATCGTTTCATGAGGTTGAGGTTTGCATTCACTTATATACAATGAAAGACTCTAATCTCTAGTCGATGTGGGATCTCCAACATAAACTTAGTCACTAAATAAATTTAACTTGATATAAAATTAAAATAAAATGTGGGGGATGTGACTGGAAATATGAAGTATAAGACTGCATGATTTTTAAAACAGAGGATTATTGAGTTGACTTGTTTTTCTGATACTCTACAACAAAATTGTTTAGTTGTAAATAAAAATTTAGATGCTATCTGATTTGTTAGGGAGTACTGATAGAAACATATTTTGTTTTTTTTTACAGAAATCACATTAATATTAAATAAGTGATTCTACACAAAATTATTTATTAGATAATTTTAGTTGGAATTCAAAAGTGGTATGCAAGACAATCACGTGTTTGTTAGGTTTATTTGCGCAATCTTTTACCAAATTATATATTTTTAATTTCTAAACCCTAAACTAATCATACATAACACTTTTTAAAATGAAATTCGTATTAAATTTTGAAAATCTAATAAAATATATTAATTCGTATTAAAATATATTAATCTTTCTAAGTTTCTATAAACTATCTACATAATATATATATATATAT
>Ga0123341_1002293_pt1 | contig 15614 bp, 9 predicted proteins | sample Turbeapinknodule_FD_89959 | JGI IMG/M metagenome (GOLD analysis project Ga0123341, IMG submission 89959) | Root nodule microbial communities of legume samples collected from Mexico - Turtle bean Mexico pink nodule | ecosystem: Host-associated > Plants > Roots > Nodule | place: Mexico: Nepantla... | reverse complement strand
TTACAAATGCTCGCTAAATGTGTCATGCATTTATAAAAAAAAGTCATTTTTATTAATAGTTATAAATACCTACATATACTACAATAGTACAAAGTTTGCGATAAAAATAAAATATAAAAATGTGTGATCAAATATATGAAGCAAATAATCTTAAAATGCTTATTAATTATGACATTTTGTAATAAACTAAACACTTTTAAAATTAATATTTTCTCTATTTTATGAGAGAAATTAATTTTTCAGAATATCAATCTTCTAAATCTTTTTCTTAAACTATACATATACTTTATCGTTTTTTTAATTGATATTTTAATGTAATAATACTTTATTAAGTATTTATATTTTTATTTAATACTCAGAGTATGGATTAATGTCTCTTTCTCCGTTTATTCACATTCTTTTTTTATTATTGTATGGGTGTGTTGAGGTAATTAACAAAAAAAAATTTAGTGACTTGTTATTACTTTAGTCATACCAAGAAATTTAAATTTAAATAAACTAAAAATAAAAGCTTGTATAAAAGTTCTAAATTACTAAGTGTAGTATGACTCATATTTAACTTTTTCATATAGTAATGACAATTAGATAATTGATTCCCTATCTATTATTAAGTATAAATTTGATTGAAGTGTGACATATTAGCGCAACAACGGGAAGAATAAAATCAAAATTTTCTTTATGTCACCTTAAATAATTACAAAGACTAATGGAAATATGTTTTTATTGTAATTGAAAACAATAACACTTAATAAGTCGAATGATATTTTTCGCTCAAGAATGTGTCATCAACCTGAACAAACAACTTGCAATAATTGAATTCTTCTATGCATGCTTTCAATAACCCAAAAACACATTTTATAATACAATATGAAGTGTCTTGAACATGATAAATAACATGAGGAGAACCAATATATTGTACAATTTTTTTGGGAAGACTTTCTTGTACAACTAATGTCCATCTTGGAAGATAAAAAACCTCTCAATCGCCAAACTCCATCGCAATATTTTTTTTTGTTTAACAATCCATGCTTTTCCATAATCACAAAATAACCATGACGATTTTTAATTACTACAAATAAACTTTTGATGAGGATGAAAGGATTCACTTTTACTAAATTTAAAATAATTATAGTAATATGGATGGAATCTAGATTTTGGGAACTTTAAAATAGAGTGGTTGACAAACAAGTATGGGATGATTCTGTTTTTTTATCACCTATTGATCTCAAATTTTGCTAAACGATGCTCGTATTATCCACTGACATTTGTTGTGATAACATATGCTATGTGCTACATATCTGTCTGACTTTGATTCAACCACCATAAATTTGTACTATTGATTAATGATGATGAAAATGTCTAAACTAAAATTGTTATACCAGTTAAGTCACAATAATGAAAATCTAGAAAACAAACTAGAACATCAACTTATGACATTAGATCTTATAAACAAATACTTCTTTATCTTACTAACTTTGTATAATTGTTCAAAATTAATTATCCCTTTATTAAATTCAATTTTCTTAGGTGTTAAACATTTTTCATTTATTTTGTAAAATTTTATTATTTTAATTTTACAAATTACATTAGATATGTACTACCCAATCCACCAATATGGGTTATTAATATCCAATTGATATTATGGATATTTTTCGATTCGTAAAAGTCGGGTTGTTAATATTTCTATTATATTAATCACTTACAAACTAGTATAACAAACATAGTAATCACTTAAAGATAGAGATATACTTTGAATTACCATAAATATCAGAATGTATCTATCAAACTCGACATCCTACCTATGTGATTATAGAAACACATGTCAAATTCTTATTATCTATAAATACAAATTCAAGAAAATACTCCCAACTTACTCACTTACTCAATACTTATTAACTCATCACTTAGAAAGTATTATATTTTTATTGACTTGAACGTCATATAATCTTGAGTAATGATATATAGACAATCCATCATTTTTATACAACCACATTACAACCCTCAATAATATTATTTTAATATTTTTTCATATCATTTAATTACAAATTTACCCTTTATTATATATATTTATATCTAAATTCATCACATCAAAAGTTATATACAACTCTCATAGTTGTCAAAGTTCATTTCTCTGTAATCTTGTGCATGTGGACTCACACTCAATCTTTAATAATAAAGTTCAACAATTTTTTTAAGAAGAAATTAAATCTTTACCAACAATTTGGAAGGTCCAACACCAAATCTAATAAGAACAAAATATAAATACTAATTTAAAATTTAAAAAAATCAAAAGAAACATTTAAGTTAAAAAGAAAACAAACATTAATTAAAAAACAATTTATAGAAAACAGTAAAAAAAATATGCATGATAGCACGATTTTAGAAAAAATTATAAAAAACTGAAATTGTGTTAACACATACGACTTTTAAAAAAAACAGTGCATTTAAGCACGAATTCTAAAAAAAATTAAGGTTGTACTTATGAGTACGGCTTTTCTAAAAATAATTAAAAAAGTAAAAAACAATAGAAAGCTTTTGGAGCACAACTTCTTAATGGAATATTTACCAGAAACTAAGTTGTCCTTCGAGGCATATTTTTCATATAGAAGTTGTGTTTCAAGGCACAATTTATTCATTTATGTAAAAGTTTTAAAATTTACATATTTGAAAGAAAATTACCCATTTCATAAATGAACCGATATTACATATTCTTGGATAAATAGATACTTTATTTATAATCTTTGTAGGGCATATATTTTTTTACAGAGTGATAAGTTTTCATATTAAAATATAGGTATTTATGAGAATTTATTGTTAATTTATATATAAAATAATATCTAATTTATGAATTTATACCTTTTTATATTTTTTACGAGATTGGTGTTAAGTGCAGATTTCCAAGAAAGATTGGAGATTTGAGATTTGGATTAAAAATGAATGATTTGAGCAAAAAAATAAAGATGGAAGGTCCCAGACTGGAAAAAGATGCAAAGAAAGATTGAACATTTTTTTTATGTTTTATCATTTAGTCCATTAGCGCCACACAATAAACAACCTAACCCCTATAAACCTAGGATAAATAGAGGGCTGGAGGCTCAACCAGATTGAGAGGAAAACACCAGAGTGAATTGTAACCCAATTGGGAGAATGGAAGGTGTTAGAAGTATGCGTGGCTAATTCTACGTCTTGTGATTGTGAGTAATCTGTTTAAATTCTTGTGTATATGTGTATTTAAGTGATATCTTATATATTTATATATTAATATTTAGTTATTGATTGATGATTGGTATTGTTGTTTTACTTTTAATTTTCCGTGACAAATTGAAAATCTTAAATCTGACCAGGAGGTATTTTTAGGGTTCGGACCTAAACAACAATACTTAACATTTTTAGGGTTCCTTCTAAGTTGTTCTTATAATTGTGCGAGGGATCGATATCCGTCCTTAGGGACAATTATTACTTCTGACAAACGTGATGCACTTGTCGTAAAAAGTCATCAAGTTTTAGACGCCATACTTATTAAATAAATAAATTAAGTGCATTTGAATCTATTTTTCTCTTGTTGTATGAGTCTTAATAAAAGAAAATAAGAATAGATGGTGTGACTAATAACCTTAAGAAAAAAGTTTTTTTAAAGAATAAAGTTTGTTTGATACAATAAACAGTAAAAAAATCCCTTTATAACTATTTTTTAAAATAAAATATTATATTATAATAAAATAATAATTTATTTAAGTGTATGAAGATTTCATTGCTCGTTGGAACCAGAGACTTCAACATGATTTTTCACTTTAATGCAACACACATCACTTACACCTCAAACTCTTGCAACTTTACAATAACATTATATAAGAGAAACTTCTATGAAGCACCACCATTACCATCCAATTTCTCTTTTCAACCCCTTTTGAGAGCCACAGAGGACACCACAATCAAGCAAATTAAGAGAACCGCTGCAACAAAAGAAGCCACCACAGCCTCACTAGTAACCTGACAGAAGTCAGTGAACTGCTGACAAATGGCGATCCAATTGGCATCTTGGCTCCCATTGTGCGCTAAGTAGACAACAGCAGCAGCAGCTGAAGCAGCTGCCATGACCAAAGCCATTGAAAACTGCAATGGTGTAGTCAAATCTTTTTCTAGTAAGTATTATTGAGTGAGGTGATTGTTAGAAAAAACATGCTGGTCAATGCATTATCTCTACTCATACTCAATTCAAGCTTACAATGTCTATGATCGCCAGTAGAAGCCTTGGCCCCGTTGCAAAAGGCCGAACAATGCAGACAATTGAAAATGGCAGTGATAGGATGAGGAATACAGCTGCTCCTCCATTTGCAAATACAAAAAACCTGCATGTGACCAAAATAAAAGGATGGTGTTTGCTTCTAATTAGTGTAACTATTTGTGAGCTCATTTATGTGTGTATATTTGTGTGCTAGAAAAGGAGTATACATATAGTGACATAGCATTTGCATTAGCTCTAATCACGAGAAAATGTTTGGTGACATCCGAAATTGGACCTCATCTTTGTTGTTGAACATAAACTTACTGAAACATTGGAAAATCATCCCATTGAACATGAAACTGAAAGAACTGGGTGAAGAATGGAAGAATCTGTTCACTGTTCCCCATGATGGCAGCAGCACCTATAGCAGAACCAATGGCTCCGAGCCTAAGGATGAAATCTAGGATAGCGACACCCTTTTTCCATCCCCCCCTTGGGGATGGGGTAGCTTTTGTGGAAACTACAGTTACAGAAGGGGGAGCAGCCTCAGCAATATTTTTCCCCTTGCCATTGCTCCTTGTCCTCCTGGATTCTGGGCTGGTAGGTGCAGATGCCACATCCTCTTTCTTTGAGTCCATCACAACACGATATGGAAGTTACTCTTTTGAAAGATCTGGAGGAGAATTTTTTTGTGTGGTATGTATTGTGGAAGCTGTTACTTGTGTATATATAGAATATGCACAAAGAAAGTTTAGACATTCAATTAACGGAGTTGGTTAGTGAAGATGCTCTATGTTGCTTTGTCAAGTCTAATTCTGTGAGGTGTAATGAAGGAGTTGTTCAGAACTTACTTGCTCCACATCGTACCAAAAACATTTTTCCTTGATTCTGTAACTTTCCTACCACGAATGTGACAAAACCGCCAACCCAACTAACGAATGCTAAGACCAACAAATAAACATACTCAATATTCATTTATTTATTCATTTGTATGTCATATATCTCAAATTTGTGCAGGTGATGACAAGTAGTGCAATATAAACGAAAACAATACTGCAAGGAAGGATTTAAGCCCAAAAAATTACCATAAAACCAAGCACGTATGAAAAGGTATGGTTTTTTGGCCATGCATAAAACTATTGAGTCGTTAGTTATACTTTGCATCTAGGCCTAATAGTAAAAAGCATTATAGTCTTAAAATTATCATAAAATTATAACATTTTCGTTTGAAAGACAACATAAGTTTTAGCATTACATTTATTCAAAAGAAAAATGTCAGCTATTGGTAATGTCAGTTCATTAAATTGTACCCTATTTTATCAGTACACCCACGTCTCGAAACTAAAAGGACACAAGAAAAAGGAGCAGGTAACATATGGAAGAATGAGGTACAATTTGTTAACAGTACAAACAAAATTTTTATTCACCTCATTTATTGAAACGTGTCGATCGCCATAAAAGTGTCAAAGTTTCCTCGCAGTTTACTAGCTGCTATCGTACAACCTTATATTTTACAATACATTCTTGAAAATTGCTGTGGTGGAAAGAATAACGAACACCAAAATTGGTATGTGCTATCAGAGAAACATGATATTTTGGAAACTATCTTCCAAACAACAAATGGTTACCGCCTTTACGAAAAATAAAATCGAGTATTATGTGGACTAAGAATTGTGTTCTATATCTTCAGTTTCCATCCTCGGGCAGCAAGCGCTTCATGAACCCGTTTAGCTGCCTCAGCAGTGTCATCAAGGGGGGGATAACTCCAATTTTCTGATATCTGAAAATTTAAGAAAATATATACCGATTAAAACATGGATACTTCACAACACATTATGTATAATTCAAAGACAAATGTCCTTCCACCTTTCATTTTAATCTATGTACTTGATGAATAAGTAGAACTCCAACTTACATCCTCGGACCCTGTAAAAGGCCTAACAACTCCTCGTTCTCTCAATGATTTATGGAATTCTGTGAATTTCCATTTGCAACGGTCAGCTCCCATAATATACACAGGCTTCCTGTGGGAGAAACATAACTGAATTATTAAAAACAAATAGCAGAAATGAAAATACATGTATCAATTTACAACAATAACAACAACAAAGTCTCAGGGGATAAACTACAAATAGGCACCAGTGAACTCTATAAAAACTAAATTTTCAGTAAACTCATTTGGAGGTCAAAGTGGGGAAAATCTATCATAGAGATTCTTTTAACAGACATACCCAGTGCTACAAGCTTCACTTATCATGCTAACTGAATCTGCAGTGACAACAAATGCATCCGCCCAAGCTAGATGCCCCACATGCGGGTTTGGTTCTGAAAATCGTGGTAGCGACAGGGATTAACCACATTTTATCTCTTAAATATTTTTAAAAGAATCTGACATAGCAATCTAAAACTGAATAAATATTTACCTTGCCCATCCCAAACATAAACTTTTGGATTATTTCCAAGTTCTCTCACTATAATATCGGATACCTGTTTAAAAGACAAAAAAAGGAAACAAAAAAGTGTCAGAGATAAAAACATTGCTAAATGATATCTGCATAAGAAACTTCATGGTATACCTTTTGTGGTGTCCTCTCAGAAAAGGATATTCTTACACTCCCACAGCTACCAAGAACACTGAGCAAAGATGTTGCTAACTCCTTAGCAAGATCGACACCATATGGACAGTTTTCTGTATATATAGCTAAAATTAGGAATGTCTTTGGCACTGAAATTCAAAACAATTCCAAACTTTTTTTCACCTCCCCCCACGCATAACCAAGAACATTTCTAATTATTAAATTCATGAGAAAGTTTATTGCTAAAAGAAAATAATGAGTACAGCAATTCTGACCCGGGCCGTTACTCTACATAACGTTCAGTCATTTTTAAACAATTACAACAGTACAGTAAAATGTATATTTCAATGTGAGCCCACTGTCTCCTGTGTCCCCATATGGTTTCTTGTGATGTACTGATAGAAAATGGAATATGAGACTATAATATTATTAATTCCAGAATATCAGTGAGCTCAGTGGCTCTACAAGCAAAGAAAAAGACCCAGAGTTGAAGAATACTCTCTTAACAGATTTCCAGTCTGCCTCTCCCCACTCTCCTCTCTTCCAAAATACTGACTCTTCACTGCATGTCCCTCATGCCACCTCATCAATTCAGTAACTAACTTTCATTTCCTCCACTAGTGGTCCCACTTTCTTTCTCTTTCCTCCACTAGTGGGCCTCACTCTCTTTCTCATTCTCTCCACTACTGGGCTACACTCTCTTTCTCCTAGTGTAGAATTTCCATATTCTGGGCCTTTCAGATTTCTCAAGTATATTAGGTCCATAAGCATCTTGTTGATGTCTAGGAGTCCTATCATAATCTGTTTTCCCTCTGCAGATTCCCCTGATTTCCTAGAATTTTGTATAAGAACCTTGGGTCAACTACACAACAAAAACTAGACATCGTTAGTTGGAGAGCCCGAGGCCTTATAAACCATGCATAGAATCTCATATTTCTAATGGGAGATTTAAGACCCACACCTTGCAATAGGATCCTAAAAATTTCCATATGTCCTCGAGGTATACTTGTAGTCCTTTTTCACAAACATTACAAATGTGATGCAACCCAGCATTTCACAAACAATGATATAAACATTTATACCAAATAAGATATTGGAATATAACCACGCATGACTAGGAGAAGTAAAATAGAAATTACTTGTTGGTCCTCCAATGTTGACCACGAGCAATGGCCTTGGAACATGAGCAAACACATCTTGCCATGTAATGGCAGCACTGCGAAGTGAAGCAAAATCTATTCGATGTAAGGCTCCCAATGTCAGAACCTAATGTAAATTATCACATACAATCCTCAGCAATAGACAGTAGCTAACACCAGAGTAAAATCGCATTTTCTCCAGTGTAGTCAAATGTAATAGCAGTCACATCATATGGCGCACACAACACATACCACATGACTATCTGGAGGCTCACGTGGTGTTATCCAGCTTCTAAGAAACTTAGGAACCTGCTTCTGACCTTCTGGAGTCAGAGGATAATAATCATGATGAGGTGTAATCACCATGTCAAACCTATTCAAATGAGACCTTGGATGTTGTATCTGTCCAGAAGGAAAAAAAAATAGAAGTTACGAATAGAACAATACTTAAATGAAGCAATAAGCACCACCAGAAGCGTAGAAGTGCAACACGTCACTACACCGCTTACAATGAAAATTGAGACTGATTAATACATGGATAACCTAATATTCTTAGGAACAAGCACATATTACTTATTTTCATTAGATAAAAAAGAATAAAAAACATCTGGCTCAGCTTAGTATCTTGATAGTATTTGCCCAAAAATATTGGAAAGACATTAAAACAAATAGTAAAATACAAAGACAATAAAGCAAAAAAACAAGCTCTAGATGCGAGGAAAGAGAGTATTGAAGAAGCGAAGAGTCTTCTCAATCTCCCATCAAGACTGAGAACCATGCTACGGAATCCAAGTACTGAACTAGCATACCAGCCAAAAGTTCAAACAGAAAATTGCCGTGCCAAAAGTGTAGGTTGCTACTCGTCTTTTGGAATACAATCGCAGCACCAACTTTTGTCAACCACACACTGAATTTCACTCTTGGCAAAAATTTTAGGCTATTAAAACTGTTTCATGACTTCATCTTGCAGTTTCAAATCAAAGACCAACTAAATTACAGCAGTTACTTTCAACAAACAAGCGCCAATGATAAGCAACCAAGTAAACACATAAGTATGAATTCAATCACATTGCTTATCTGCACAAAAACACCACCACCAGACTTTACAGTATATCACATGAACAAAATCATTCAGAGCATGAAACGCGAGAGCAGACCTGAACAACAAAAACAAGGTCAGCAGCTAAACGCTTTATGGAACTCGCAATAGAAATCGTGTCTCTTCCAGATGCAACCACCAATAACGGTCCCTCCCTGTAAAAACAATAAAATATCAATCACAGTATTATGTCCAACACATCAAATTACAGTAAAAAAAAGTGGAATAGAAATTCACTTTTCGTAAGTTTCGCGAACCAAATTGACTACATGATTGGCATCAGCTTCGAGAATAGAGGACAATCCGTTAGGGTGCGAAGTGATAGGAAGGTACTGAGATTTGGAGGAGAAGGCGCGAAACAAGGAAAATAGGTAATGGAATTTTTGATGGAGAGAGAGGGGAAGCCACTGGAGCCAATCGTCGATTCCACCTTTCGGCCTCGTAACGCGCTGCAACAAAAAGATGAATCAGTAGAGAGAGAAACAGTTAATTGGAAGATTGTAACGGAAAATAAATAGCGTACGTATATGAGATGGTTGTGGGAGAGGCCTAGGGCGCGGAGCAAACCGATACTGTGATTCTCGGAGGAGGGGAAGCCGTTGCCGATGATGACGGCGCGGCGGACGATAGTATGGAGGCCAGATTCGAAGATGTCCGGAGTGCCACGCGCCGCCGTGGGACTGGGCGGCTCCGGAAGCTGGATTGGCTTCATTCTCGTGGGTTGGAAGTTGGAAGAAAATAATCGAGCTGAATGAATCAATGATACGTAGTGACATGAAAAGAGGAACAAGGAAGTTGCATTTTCCTGCAAACTTCTCACTTTTCACTTTTCACTTTCACCCCAGTTACTTGTATTATTTTAGTAACTCATGCAAATCAATTTAAACTTAAACATCTCTGATTTGGTGCTTAAGCTTCTGAGATTATTGTTATTTTAGTACAAAAATATTATTTACTTTACTGCAACTTAGCTACTGGATCAATTAAGTTTAGTAACAATTATTTTAAGATTTATATCTGTAATTAATTGAAAATATAATATATATTGATAGTGTACGAAATTTAAATTCAAAATAAAATGTGTTAAAGTTGTTTATTAATTATGAAGCTATTTCTAAGAATAGGATTTTTGTCAACTGGTCTTGTGTCAATTTCAAACACCATCGTTGTTGAGTTTGAAAGTTTATCTAAATAATTTTTCATAAAACTCAAAACGAATAATAAAGATTTAAAATTGGTGACATGATGTTGTATATAGTATATATTATTTGTATATATGATAACTTTCTTTTTATGACTATGATTCTTTATAGGTGTGTTACTCCATTTTAAATATGTTATCACCTTTTATTGTTCTTTATGAGAGATACTGATATGATAATACACAAGAAGAAGATATCATATAATTTATTAGTGTAGGGGTGAGACCGAGTTGTTCGAGACTCGGTCTTTCTGATCGAGACGACCGAGATCCCACGGACGGTCTGGTCGATCGACACATATAATCATTAACGCTCAAACCAAGGTCAGTTAAACTAAATTACCATTAAGAATTAGGTAATGCAACCATAAGTGTGATTCATTCCACTAATCAGACCCAATAAGGTAAGTCCATTAAAATAATATAAATATCACACATTCCAAGGAACAAGGTACGTCATTATTACTGTACACACCCGAGTGCCGAGCACCCCTTTACTGACTTGAGCATCGAAGTGTCTTCTGCAGATACCTCCCCCATTTGGCACTCACCCAAGACTGAGAGTCAAAGGAGTAGCGTGAAGACCAAAAGAATCACAACAAAACCCTAGCAACCTGGTGCCTGAAGGAAGGAAGAAGAAGAAGACTTCAACCGTTCTCTAGATCCATCTCCCTAGCAGAAACAATTAGTAATAATTTGATCATAGATAAAATTAGGTAATGAAAATTTAAGGGAGACCGTAGTATCAAGGCTTTTTATAGCAAAGACAACAAAATTAATATATAAGAAATTGAAGTTAATATTTATCAATGATTTTTAAGCTACTTCAGTTTTAATTCTCCTAGTATTTTGGTTAAAGTAGTGGATTTAATGTTTTAGTTTTAAAATTACTTGTAATTTTAAAATGGAATGTTACGCTGTAGCGTTGTATTGATGAATATACATATTTTGTTATTATCCTGTTATTTGTATATTTATAATCGCATAGTATTTATAAGAGTATAATATATTGAATTTTCATAACCTGTGATTTATGATTTTATAAGTTTTTTTTATTATGATTTATTATATTTTGAATATTTAAATAGATCATAATAGATAATATTTCAACGAATTTGTTTATAACTATTAAGAAATGTCCTAAACTTATTATTTTCTTCAACTTTAATTCTTTTAAGCAGTTACTCCTAAGACAGTGCAATTCCTTTTTTAATTAATCAGATTATGAATTAAAAGATAATTTCTCTACTTACAAGTATTGTTTTATTTACATATTAAAAAATGAACACTCCTTTCATATACTTCAAATACCTAAACTACTAACTACTCAGTTCAAGCAATGCACTTCTAATGAGTTTCAAACTTCATTTCATTGTAATAAGTAATGATCAAACATCATTTAATTTTAATATCTATTGCTTATTTAATCAATTGCTTCTTATATTCATCAATCACCTTAGCTTCCTTAATGGTTTCTTGTAAGGGCATGTTTGGTGGTGAACTTCTTTATCATTTTGTAAACTTGACGCATATCCAAAACGTGGTTTGTTAAAGCAACTTATGTTCTGTTAATTCGTTTTGTGTTTGGTTTAACTTTTTTACTTAAAAACTACTTTAAAGTTAGAATAGAAGTCAAATTTTATTTTTAATTTGTACATTTTTATTTTCATAAAACTAAGTCACCTAGATACAAGGTAGCTCGCTTACTTCACATACACATAGGCCACATAACTTTTTATTCTGGTAGACTTATCTGATTTAACATACCTATCCACATGGGATTGAAGTCGCTTATATCTCAAATTTGGAAAATTTGGAAAAAGTGCATAAGGACTGAATGCTTATTTTACATTCAATTGAACTGATTGTTTGTTTTATTAGCAGCCTAAAATTTAGACACCAGAAATCTGGTGCATGCATCTATCAGTGATAACTCAACATGAAAGTTCAGCTGCGATGAAAAATAAAAACTTATGCTATGCATTTCACAACCTTCCATCATCGATCATGCTTTGTATTCCAAAGCAATGTTTCCCATCATCTTAGCCAATGGCACAGGACATTTTGTGGTGATATCAAACTTAGATGGATTTGAGGCATGTCCAAAGAGTGATAAGCTTAACCAAACAAGCTCCTTTAAAGTTAACTTAGAAGAGAGGAACCCTTGCCAGTAATAAGGTTTCAAGTCAAAAAAGGCATTGAAGAAGTTCCTGCTTCCATTCAAGTCGAGCTTCAACAAAGTCTCCATTCCAAAAGAGTAAAATTCCCTTACCATCCTCTTCTCAATTGGCCACATGCTATTCCAAACTTTAGCATAAAGCTGTTTCCCCCTAATCATTCTGGTGGAGCCAAGACACTCAGCTATAGCAAAAGCCACAACAGGTGCCACAGCCATTGTTCTAGCCACCATGTACCCTGTGGAAGGGTGGACTACTCCAGAAGTGCCACCAATAGCCATCACATTTTGAGGGATCCTTGGGAGAGGTCCTCCCATTGGGATCAAACACTTTTCATCCTCCAACACCCTCTTCACTCTAATGCCTAAGTGCCTTAACCTTGCAACCATCCTCCTCTTCACTTCCATGTAAGACAACGCGGGACGGCTAACAAGTGAAGTCTCTTCAAGAAATATCAAATTGGAACTAAATGGCATTGCATAGAGGAAAGTAGGAAACCTGGAATTGCTAACTCTCAAAGAAGGTTCATTCCCTAAATGAGAATCCCTCCAATCCATCAAAACCATCTTATCCAAATCAAAAGGGTGTTCTTCCACTTCAACCAAAACACCATGAGCAATCTGATAACCTTGGTTTCTCACCTTGTCATATTCTATAAAACGACTACCAAATCCACTGGCATCAATAACTAAACTCCCCTTCAATTCTACCCCATCATCACACAAAACAGAAGACTCAAACTCTTGGTGCTTAACTTCCCATGCCTTTGCCTTGTGAAATCTAACCCCATTGGAGACACACCCTTCAATCAATCTCTCTTTCAGCTTCCTCCTACTAACCCTCCCATAACAACGATCCAAATACTTGGTCTTGTTATCATCAACATAAACGCAAGCCATAGGCCATGTTTTGTCCAAGCAATCCTCAAGACCAAGATTCTCAAACTCATCAACCCAAACACCATAGTTATTAGGCCACACAGAAAGAGGGTCAGGATCAACACAACAAACCTTAACTCCGTAGAGGGACACTTGCTCCGCTAGCCTTACGCCTGCAGGGCCAGCACCAATGATTATCACATCAAAACGAGCGCGATCAGAAGGGTGGCACCATGGAAGATCAAAATCTAAGGCTTCAGGTTGGTGCTCAGGCTTCAAATCAAGGAAGTTTCCGTACCTGCTAGTGCTGTGGACCCTCTTGCCTCTGATCAACTTTCTTGATGGTGTGTAATGGATTTTGGTAAGAGGGAATGAAGGGGAGTTTGAGTGGAGGGGTTGGTGAGGCTTGAGCGGAGGAGTTTGGGAAGACAACATTAAACGAGTTCCCATGTTTTTTAGCTGTTATTCTGATTTGAGTGATGGAGAAAAGTAGATGGAAATTGTGCAGAAAGGAGGATGATGTAAGTGTTGTTGGCTATGGTGAAGGGAGTTTGACAATTGAAAGATACATTAAGACAAATAGGAATCAAAAGCTCACACACCAACACGATGCCATTCCCCGCTATGCAACATTTATTTCTCATTTATTTATTAAATTATATTAATTACTAGCTCATCTATTATAAACTAAATATTTAATTTATGCGTTATAAAATATTTTGTTTTAATTTTTATTTAATACATTATTTCATTATTAAATATATTAGAGATTTCTAATCTACAATTAAAGAATATTTTATAGTATATGGTTACAAACATCAATTAAAAATTTACTTTTTTTTTATCAACAAAGTTGACTTCTTAATAAAATAATTACGTGTAATGAATACTAAAAATATTTATCCACATCACATCGAGAGATAAAGAAAAAAAAGTTTGTAAGAGATATAATATGATAAGAAGATATGCAAAGAAATAAAAATATTTTAATTTGTATATTTATTTATATTAATATGTCACACAAAATTCCTAATTTACAATTAAATGATATTTTTTAATATATAAATGAATACAAATACCACTTTAAATTTACTTCTTAATAAAATATAGTCATATTTAATGAATATGACAAATATTCATTCACATCTAGATAGAGAGAAAAAATAATGTAAAAGATATAATATGATAAGAAGATATCCAAACAAATGAAAATATTTAATTTATATATTTATTTATAACCATGTTAATCAATATCTCACAGGTCAAAAAATTAAAATTTTATTTCGTCTTATACATTTTTTCTTTATAAATTTACACAAGACTCTTTACATTCTTATACATTATATTATAATTTTTTTAATTCTTTAAAAATACCAAGTGTGTATTCCTACGGGGTATTTATTAAACATTAAAAAATGAGCTATGTATATAAATCGAAAAAACTTAGGGATATATAGCATTATAATTTTATTCAGTTCTTTATTTGAATGCAAACAACATGTTTCTTTATGGTTGTTCATTGTGATCCTATATAATTTTTAATATTTTTTTTATTATTTAACAAGTCACAGTGATTAGCAAGACCTTTTATCGATTACTTTGCATTACTTATTATATTTTAAAATGTAGAGTTTTTAAATAAAAATACGAAATTCAAATAAATAGAAACATTTTTTTCTTCTCTTTATTTGTAAATTTTATAATAATTGAAATAATATTTTTATAGCATTTTATTTTTTAAAGAAAAGAACCTGAATGAGAGATATTTTCATAATTTATATTTGATATTTGATAAATCATTTAAAAACATCCAATATTATCATTTATGCAAATCTTCTATTTCGAACGTTTTAATTATTTAACTTTTTTTAAAATAAATTACCTTTTTTCAATTTATTATTTAATGGGTCGTGAAGAATCTTCATTATGCAATTAATGCATTATTTCAACATTTAATTATTTAGTGGTAATAAAATTTAATCACTTACAAGTTTTTAGAATGATGTATTTAATATTTAGAAAATAAACGTATCATCCATTGTAATTCTTTTTTAATTAACATATGCATGGTTCATTTTTAAAATAAAGAATTATAGGTTTTAAGTCATGCAAATTTTAAAAACAATATTTTCATTTTAAAGTAAATTGTATAAAGTTTTTAATAAGCATTAATTTTCTTTCAAATATTATAATTATGAATTAAATTTTTCTAAATAAGAAGTTTTAGTATGTATACTTTAATATATACACACACAACATTTAATACTTTAACTAATGTTGAATAATAGAAATTGAAAGATATATAGTAGTAATATATAT
>Ga0123341_1002292_pt1 | contig 15615 bp, 10 predicted proteins | sample Turbeapinknodule_FD_89959 | JGI IMG/M metagenome (GOLD analysis project Ga0123341, IMG submission 89959) | Root nodule microbial communities of legume samples collected from Mexico - Turtle bean Mexico pink nodule | ecosystem: Host-associated > Plants > Roots > Nodule | place: Mexico: Nepantla... | reverse complement strand
ATAATACAATGTAATTTAGACATATTCTCATAAACATTAAAATGTATTTATTCATGAGATATTAAGAGTTGATAGAGAAAATCCGTTCTTGTTTAACTAAATAAGAAGATTAATAATTTAATGTTATTAATTACGTGATTAGAAGAATAGTTAAATAATACGATTTTTTTTCTTACATAAATTTTATCCCTTTGAAAAATAGTGGGATATATTTTTTTTTCTCCTATCTCTATTTTTCATTTTTCTCCTATTTTACTCTTTATTCCTTTTCAACATGTATATCTCTTCCATCTATCAAACAAAACACTAAATCTAATATTTCTATTTTTATTCGCTATATTTTTTCCTTTCTTATAATTTTTTTACTCTTTACTATCTATCAAACACATCAAATTGCGTAGTAATGAATTACCAATTAATTTGTTATTGGAATCTACAATTTTCTTCTTCTGCAAACTTTGAAAAAACTTAATTTATCCTCATATATATTTTTAAAAAAGGTAATGTCATTGAATAAATTAACTATTTCCATTTTCTATGATTTAGTCAATAAACTTTATTAAAATTGAAAAGAATTAAAGCAGTTTTGTACTCTAGAAAGATGAAAAATCAAGTTTTCAAAGACAGAAAAGATGAAAAATCAAAAGCAGTTTTTTTTTTATAATTTCATAAAGGGTAATTTAATTTATAGTTAATTACTATTTGACTTGTTATTGGAAACTACACCTTTAGGAAACTCACACCATATCACCTTCTTCGTCTTTAGTTTTTTTCATTATTTTCTTATCTTTTCCCTTTCCCTCTCTTCTTCTCCGTCACACCAATATCTCTTCCCATTTTCTCTTCCAATTTCAATTTCTCGTCCCTCATGGCCCGTCTGGCGATCTTCACGGTTTTCCTAGTCGCCGTCATCCTCACCCTCTCCGCCACCTCCGCGACGGCGCGTCCCTGCAGGACCTTCATAATCTCCTCATACTCCTTCCGCAACCCTAACTCCAACACCTTCGCAACCATCACCGAGATCCGATCCTTCACCCCTCTCTTCATCACCGACAAACCCTCTTCCTACGACGTTTTCTTCCCCCACGCGCTCCCTCAACCGGAGCGCGTCAACCCACGCGCACCTCTAGGGTTTGCCTCCGCGTACGACTTCACCTCCCTACGCGACCGCACCAAGGACATCCTTAGCGTCGCCCTCGCACTCCTTTTCGGCGTAGGTTGCGGTGCCCTCACGGCCGCCACCATGTACCTCGTCTGGTCTGTCTTCTCCACGCGCCACCGCGCCGCGGCCTACGACGACTTCTCCTCAGACGAAGAGATCGAGTCCCCCAAGAAGTTAGGATACGTGAAGATTCCGGCCACCGAGACCGTTGCCGCCGCTCCAACGCTTGCCAAGGGCTCAGTATAAAAACCCTGAATGTTGAGATTGGGTATATCTCTTGGTAACCGTGTGGGTGATGTTGATTGTTAATAATTATAGGTGAATTTAACAGAGAAAGTGTCGAATGCTGCAAACTTTGGCCATGTATTTGTGTCTGGTTCTTCTATGTTACATGTTTACTTTTGAATTTGGTGTATTTCCGTTGTTTTAGTTCTAATTGGCGAACCATGGTGTTTATGGCGTTAATTATTACCTTGGATATGGAACTAGTCGTGATATATAGTAGTATTTATGTATTTACTCACGGGTTTTATTTGGAAGCTTTGTTTTTAATCATTATGTTTTATGTAGGTTCTGCTGATTTCTGATTACTTTGTCTCAATTTTGGGTGTCTCTGGGTGAATGTTTGCATAATTGACCCAGGTTGAGTTCTTCTATGATTGATTTTGAATGAAATTGATTCTGTTTGTTATTGATTTTGGGGTGAAATCTGGGGAAAGGGTTTTAAATCTGATTCTAATGTGCTATGGTATAATATTGTTGAGTTAATGTGATTTTAAATGGCTCAACCCGAGCTAATGGTATTTCAATGTCATTTTGGATGACTAAACGAGAATATGTTACTTGTCTGGTGGAAATGTTTTAATTCTGTGTAGAGGATTTGGTCAGATCTGGTATAATATTCTTGAGTTAAAATGGTGCATTGGTCACTGTTCTTAATTGGGTTGCTCTTGTTTTCTTCCGTGAGCTTCTTCTGCATTATTTTGCATCCATTGAATGATTTTTTATCTTGTATTTTTGTATTAATATTGTTGAAATCATGGAGTTTCTAAATTATGATGTATCTTGTGAATGTTGACTCTTGTTGGTAGTGCTAGACAATTGAATTTTCAAAATCAATTCACTCAGGAGAATTTGCACATTGGGGCTTAAGTTAATACTTTGTCCTGAGTATTTGCACCAAGTTAGATTACAAGATGATAATGTTTGGTAAGAAGGATTGTAGATTGATTGCGGTAGTATTTTTGCCTTCCATGTATCCAGTTTTGCTGAATAGTTTGTCAATATCAACAGCATCTTGAAAATAATGCAAGCAATATTTATTTTAGTTTTGGTTATATTGTAGTTATGAGGAAAACTGCAGCCTTGTATAATGTTATTGTTGTTGTTCTGTTCTTTTCAACAGTATAGGAAATCAGTGAAGTCTTGGGTTTGGAAGGTTTTTGTAGTTGATATTTGGTTTTCTGCAGACTTGGAATTAAAAGCTGCAATGATATAATTTTATGTGCTATACTTTGTTTGGATGAGTCAGAAAAGGAAAGAAGTGAATTTGAGGGAAAAGTTAAATTGATTGAATTATATAAAGGTGATTGAAAATAACTGAAAATATTGTAATAATAAAAAAAATAGAGAAGGATATTCATAATTGGTCATAAATTATCATGTTCTTGATTTTCGAACAAACTTATTTAGAATATATGAAATATAATTGATTATGATTATAAACATGATCGGTTATGATTACGTTCGGAAACATGATTGATAAGGAGAAGGACTGCAAATCTACCAAAGAGGCTTTTAAAGATAAAATTGCTACTTCTTTCGGGACGATCTTTGAAGAGGCGATGAACTTCTCTCTCATGAATCCTTATAAAATTGTAGTGAAAGGAAAGTTGGTTGAAGAACATTTTCTTTGTTTTTTATTTTTCTTTTTTTGTTTTCCTTAACACTCAGTTTGATCAATGTAATCTTTTATATATTGTGCACAATGTATTAATTTTCTCTTAATTCCTACTTATTTACTTTCTTTAAATGTGCGTTTTTGCTAACCATAAAATATAAAAAATCTTAAGAAACATTGATAACTTAACAAAATTTCTTGTACGATTATGCAACTATTATTTTGATCAGCGTGTTAAGAGAATTTTTATGATAGTTATTTGTTATATGATATGAGCTAAGTTTTACAAATCAAGGATAGCTATAACTGAGATAAATAGTTAAACTTACTTCTATCTAAAGTCGTTCAAGTAGAATGGTCAATTTTAGTTTAGTCTAAGACTGAACTCTTATTTGTGTTAGAGTCGTTCAGGTGAAATGGTCAACCTTAAATCGATCTAAGGTTAAATTCTAATCGTGTTAAAGTTGTTTAAGTAGAACGGTCAAGACTTAGAGTTATTCAAGTAGAATAATCACCCTTAGTTTTGTCCTCCATAAATCATTATTTGAGCTAAAAAAAACTCGAAGATGGACTTTAGGATCCATAGACCCCACGAAATAAGTGATAGTTGGCAACATGTAACATGGTGACACTAGTTTGACTAGGATCTTTTGATAGAAAGGTTGGGTGTCAAGTGGAAACTATGATGGAATCTGACTTCATCTTTCTCTGGTGTAGTGTTTGTTGTAACTCGATATTAGTTTTATTTACTTCTTCATGGACTTTCATGACCTCTTCGAGTTGTCAAAAATTTCCTTTCGATTTATTTTTCTCCACTCTTCGTCGGGCCTCATTGTTCCCTCCCTACAAGTTTTCCATAATTTGAATGAAGGATTTGCTAGGGGGTAGAGGTGTATTTTTGACGACTTCTGGTTGGACTGTCTGTCTGTGATTCCTCATTGATAGATAACAAAGATTGAAGTGACTCAAAATAAAGAAAAGTAAAGGGTTAAATTACAGTAACTTTCTAAGGTTTTGTTAAACTATTTCTTAATTGAAAATTTGCAGCAACATTAATTACACTAATCACTTCTACGATTTTGTTAAATTATTTCTTACTTTTTTCATATTTACAGCAACTTTCTTTACAAGGATTCACATTTCAATACTTTTCATGCATTTAAGATTAATGCAAAAAAAAAAAGGTTTAGTTAAACGATTTTTAAATAATTAATAGAGATAAGTATTAAGACCAAAAAATAGATGTTCATATAATTTTGCAGAACTTCAAAGATGTTTATCTATTGTTTAATTCCCTGTTAACAACTTATTATCAGTCATCATTCCCGCTAACTTTCGTATAAAAACTTTAGTACCCAAAAATTGCATTTGCATAATCCAAACCCGAATACAGAAAAATGTTTAGTTACTACATTTTATCACAAATCCACCGATAAAATAGAGCCAGTAAGAATTGCGTAGGGAGCAACTAATTAGAAAAAATATATATTAAAAGGTTCAAATATTTGTAAGAAACTCAACCCTGCAAAAACTCTATGTTGCAACAACATGGTAACATTTAAGAGACATCTCAATGGTTTATGGTAGGTGATGATTTTGATGACAATATAGTAAAATAGTAAAATGCTAATACAAATGCCATTGTAGAATACAGAGACAGTTCAAGCATAACAGCCTTCTCTTTCCTATCTAGAGTACATTAGTTCATGCAAGAGTTTAATAAAATATTATGCTAAAATAGCAGCAACACTAACTCTAGCTTGCAGTGCCCCATGTTCAAATTGGCACACAAGCATGTCCTAAGTTTTTTTATCATAAATATATATTTTTCCAATGCTGATAGAAACAATAAAAGGTGGTGAAATGGGGGAACTGATCCTACACAACATATTCCAACCATAGTAATAAACATGCACAGAAATTCTCTAGACCATGGAGCCCAGAGGAATGCATGTTTCAATTATCTCAGTAATCAAGTGAGCCAATTGATGGTGGTCCAGAAACAATGTCCTGAGACTCAGCACCAGTGCCATTTAGCCTTTGTCCTGAACCTAGAGCAAGGGATTCCACCGCTTGTTCCCCCATTTTCTGAATGTCTTCAGGTGAAAGTATTTTGATATACCAAACATTATTGACGAATGATCTACAATGTAAAACACACACCATTGAAGAAAGTGTTAATAAAAAGCCAAGTGAAAAAATTTAGCATAGCATGCTTTTTAATTAAGAAAAAAGGGATGAAATATTTCAATCACAATGCTAGCTCATTGAGTAAAAAACTAGCACAATTGAAACTGGTACTTACTCCCACGGATCGTCTCCAAGGAGAAGAACATCATTCTCCCTGTCAACGAACACAAGCTGCCAGCCTGATCTAGGAGGGTCTTCCAACTTTCCCTCAATTCCAAACATCTGAGCAAACTCCTCGCGCAGTTCATGATAGCTGCTGAACCGAGATATGTCAAGTGAGCGCCCAACTGACCCTGATTTGTATACCTGTTAAATGATAAGATTAAAAACTTGTTTAAATATAAATAAGGGCTGAAAAGGCCACAGGATACTTGAAAATCCTACCTTCACAAAGGTTTGAGTCTGGTTTTGCGGGTCAACATGCCCTGCACTTTGCAACAACTCTGATGAATCTTGCATGCAACCAAATAGAGAACCCTGGAAACCAGACTCCCCTAATGGCATTGTTGATGAATTAGTATCCGCAGATGAGGTACTGTAACCAGGGACTGTGGTCGGAAGAAGAAGGCCAGATGAATCGATATTGACACCAAAGAGTGTAGAATTTTGGGTATCTGAGTTAAGATGTGGTAGCACCATTGCAGAATCTTTTCCAGAATATTGCACAGTGCTTCCATAAGCATTGACCTGCATAGGTGCATACTTTTGAGTCCATTGCTGTTGAGGTAACTGTTCACTGAGCAAAGACGGACCACTCCTTGATAAATTCAAGAGATTTGCACTTCCTTCTGGACAAAGTGAACTAAGCATGTTTTGTCCGGGGGAAACTGAAGCAGGGAACTTCATGCTCGAATCCAAGAAATCTGGTTTTGAATATGATGGTGAAGGAACACCAGAGTGTTGTCTCTGAGGGAGCTGATCACTTGGAATTAAGAGCGGGTCTTGAAAAGAATGTTGCTGCTGTTGTGCTTGGACTTCTTGATTGTTGTGTGGTTTCTGAAGTAGGTGCTGAGAGAGGTTCTCTGTCAATACATGGGCCTGTGGCTGCAGCATGTTAGAAGACACAGATTGTTGAATTGATTGCTGTGGCTGAAGTTGCAAAGGAGAACTGCTGTTTCCTGATTGCTGAAGATAGTGGAAAGGCTGTTGAAAATTCATCATTTGTTGCTTCATGAGATATCCACTACCTAGATTCTGCAAACCAGCTGCCAACATGGCTTGGTACTGTTGATTCTGATCACTTCCTAGTAAAGTGGGATCCATTCTCTGCTGCATCCAGGGCAACATACCACCTCCTTGAAAATTTAGGGAATTGAGACCTTGGTCTCCAGGTCCACCCCTCAGCCACATCAGCCCATTACTTGCTTCATCTCTACTACCATCTGTAACAAGATTTAGTAAAAAAAGGACACAAAAGTAGCAGCTCAAAACAACCGAGCTCACGACACCGAAAGTTGGATCAAGTGACTAACAGAACAAAATTTAATCATCAGGTATATATATATATATATATGCACACAAACGTGAGAGTGGGAAAAATATGAAAGCTAGAAAACTAATTTGGCTAACTTGATTTCCATTTATAATATATTATCATAATTTGAACATTTATTAACATAGATACAACATTTTATCCCAAAAATATAAAAAAATAAATTAAAAACCACATTATGCTTGGACAGAACGTTGACACTATTGAAAATGCAAAATTTCCCCATTAATGCGTGGAGGGAGGAAGAAAAAGTTAAAAATAAATTTAAATGTTTATCAAATTTGTTCAGTTCAAACCTAACAGCGTAGAGAAAAAGAACTAAGTATATTTTAGGCTGTCTCAGTTTGTTTAAGCATTTAATAATCCATAAGTTTTGAATAGATAAGATCCAAAAAAGGATAGGATGTGTCTTGGATATGTAACTCAATATAAACAATACAGATAAGCACATGGAACCAAAATGCCATATTTAGGATACTTGCTTTTTAGATCACTAGGAATAATTTCATTTTTCTCCAAAATTTGAAAATTTCAGTTATATAATCTACAACGCCAATTCATGCCCCATCAAAGTCCCAAAAAAAAGGATTTCTTCACTGTTTTGGGAGGATACTTATTCATGCACCTTGCCATCCCCCTTTTGGAGATAAAAAAAAATGAAGTCGTGTCTCACTAACAATCTAGTGGGTAATTAGAACAAAATCTATAAATAAAATAAAGCATTAAGAGAATAAAAATACCATGCAGAGATGAGGAGCCAGGATGCCATGGACGTTTCAGTCTAAGGGGAAATAATGACGGATACATAGGGAATGTTGTTAATGGCTCAATTTCCCACAGAGACACTCGTGGTTGTCTCTCCCCAGCTGTTGATTCATCCCAACCAACCTAGCACAGCAGAAAAAAAATCAAGCAATAGCTTTTGTTTTAAAACATCTAATGAAATCAATTACTGATACTTTTAAAATGCTATTGCCATAGTGAAGTTTTTGGTACGATCACAAATGAAATGACCATATAGTTTTAGGTTTTAGGGTTTAGGGTAACATTCCCTTATTTATCTAGTAGTAATAGTAGTAGTAGTAATAAAAGGAATCAGAACAAAAGCACATGATAAGAGAAAATGAGAAATAAAAGATAGATTTGAATCTTTAGCTCCCTTCCCTGTGTATCAATCAAGCAACACGAATCTACAATGGCTTTTCAAAAACAAATTAAGTTGTTCATAGCGTTAACTGACACTTTTCTTAATTGAACCTTCATTTGTTAAAGTCGTACATAAGCCTTTGATTAATAGTATAGTTATTTTTTCTTTCATTTAATGGTGGATAGGGTAGGAGGAACCACAGATATTAATTTCAATGTTCAACATAAGCTCTGGTGCATCGAAGGGTTATTTCAGGTGATAGATGAAGATAAAGGGAAACTAATACTACAAAAAAGATGAAGGCGATATTACAGACACTGCAATAAAACTTATGGTTTGATAAGAAGGAAATATCAAGTTATATGAAACAGGATTATATACTACAATTAAATCTGGTCAAATGTCTAAAATGACTGTATCCTCATGCAGAGTATATAACAAAGGAGCATAATTGTGGATCAGTAATTATTGCTATATAGTCTTTTGACTACAGTGCAATGTGTTCTTCCTTACCTTGACAGAGCGCCAATGAGAATTCGGCCACCGAACAGAATCCAAATCACTTATGCCAGTTATTGTACCCATATACCTTCCAAAACAAAGATGACATATTGTTAAGTAAAGGAGGCAATTGTATGGCATAGCATTACCAGAGGATAATATTTTTCCACTGGTCTCCACTGTCTTCAGATTAAAATCCAGGTTTTTTTGGCTCATATACCAAAATAAAGATAATAATGGTAATTAAAAGTAAACTTAAAGGCAACACAGTACAGTTCCAGACTTCCCAAATTTAGCAACTGCTCTAAAGTTTTTTCTCTCACATTCTCTTAGGGCTAGCCAACTATGCATTTGACCTATATGATATTGCTCACCGTGTCATTTGCTACACATCTTTATTAACTGGGCAAGACTCAAATTACAGACTAGTTCACCAAGAAACTTGCATCTATCTATACTATACATCCATACAACATATCAACCTCATTATAAGCAAAGGCAAGCTACTACTATCTTTGTTTATTTAAGAGGCACAGGTTCTGTATCATAAGTATGTCTATCTCTGAAAAATACAACTAACTGGTCTAAGAGGCAGAAGAAATGTCTCGATTTTCAAGAGCAAAAATACTAATGGTTGCTTAAGGAAAAATAAAAACTACTGATGTGTGCAAGTACCTGCGGACACCTGACTCTTCAGTCTCGAAAAGCATCCTGAAACGCATACCAACAGAAATACGTGTATGGTACACAGCTTTGATATATTTTGAAAGTGGTATGACGAACTCAGATGGACTAGCCCTGCCAATGATGTAACTATTAAAAAAAAGCATTATGATTACTTGAAAAAGAATTTCATGAGTAGAAACTTAGACAACATTTACAACCTTGGATTATAAAACACGGTAAAACAGCTATTAGTGGCTGCAGCATGGGCAGCAGCTGCAAGAAGTCCAATGTGCATGCTATCACTGGATAGAACTGATGATGGCATTACAGTTTGTGGTCTATTGGCACGACGTATTCCCAAAAGAAGCTGATTCTTCTCATTCCTAAATGTAAAAATACATAGGAAAAGCAAAAAAGAATCAATCTCCAACATTCACGGGGGCAAGAAATATCGCTTAAAGAGGTTAAAGTACCATATGAAAAGCACAGAATCTCCGGCCACGAGTCTCTTGGCACTAACAAAAATACTCCAGCCTGTAGTAAGAAGGTGTCGTTTTGGCTGTCCTGAAATAATATGAATGCAACATATCGTGTGCTTGTGATCATGTATGAGTAGTAAAATTAATAATGAGACTAGTACACATCTCCAATTTTAACAACTGCGTGCTTAAAGTTTAATGCTACTGTTAAAGTAGAATGAATGACTCAAACCAAAAAATAAACAGGCAAATTCATGGCATAAATATAGGAAACGAAAAAATAAATCATTACTGCATTTACTGGCCCATTTTTCTCTTGCATGGAACAACTAGCAATTACCAAAATACTAAGAAGAGGATTGACATGTGATCATAACAGTTGTATTGATACAGTTGACAGTTTGCATGCACATCAGTTAAACTTGTGAAAAATATAGAAGAAAAAATCTAGCAAGTTGTAACAAAAACCTATCTAACACGAGTACAAACAGGTGGATTCCCATTTCTTATGCCACTTATGATAGGCTACACTAATCTGTACCTCCTTGTACTCTTACAATGTTTTTAAATAGGTCCCCCTTATAGTTAAAAAATTATAAAGGAGTAATTGTAATTTCAAACATTTTAAATTGAGTCTTTGTAGGGGCCTGACATAATCTAGATCAGGGACCACATTGCAGTTTATATAACATACAAAAACTTATTTGAAAACTACTGAAAACAAGTATAGGTACTTTTCAGATTAAAAAATATTAAGATCTGCTAGAGAGTGATGACTACTAAAGTGCCTTACCCCAAAGTCTAATGCAGAGTACCTAACAAGATCATACACTTGAATCAATAAAGAACTAGAATCCTACCCCGAAAAATATGCCGAAATTTCCATTCAACATCATGGAGATCCCTGGCAATCAGTTCCTGAGCCGGTGGCTGCTGTGAGAAATCCTGTATGGCGCACAGATATAAGATAAATGCATCTATAACCAACCAGAGCCAAACACAAAGGTAAAATATGAACCCTACCAGTGGAGGGAAAACTTTCTCAGCAGCACGACGAGGAACAGAGAATCCTCCATGTGTACTAGTATCACTGGCTGTTAACGTCTTGCAAAAATAATTTGATGGCTGCTTACTAGGAATGCCCAATTCCATAGGAAGAAATGTATCTTTCTGCTCTTGCTACATCCAAATTTAAAAAAAGAAAGCTCAGTTGCGGAACCATAGAGGTTCATAACACATACACTGAACTCATCAAAGAACAACATGATACCGGAGTCAATGGCTGCAATGTCATTTGAGCATACACTTCATCCGTTTCAACATCTGCCTGAAAATTAATACATGTGCAGTTCACTGAGGTTACTCTTAAGAGCAAGCAGCCATACCTCAGTCATCAAACATATCTAAAAGGAAAAACATAGTTTACCCACATGCATTGTGACATTGTGTAGTTGACAAATTAACTGGGGTGGCAAGCTAGGGTAATTGGGAATGTGTCCATCAATTTCTCTGTTAGTTGTGGCAGCAACCTGGAATCACCATTCAACATATCCATCTCAATTTCTATTTATAGAATCATTTGAATTGGTTTCAATTCAAGTTTACATGAAACACTCTATTTCTTCTGTATTATACAAATTGACGCAATCTATAGTAGAGTAAGTAGTCAAAAAAAACAAAAACCTGCTCACTATGACCCTGAGGGAAGTAAACCACACGAGTCCCTGCAGTTGGTAGGGACACCAGGGGCCCCGCGCATGCATGCCATAGCTCAGAATTCAAACACTTCTTCTCCCCTACTAACCATCATTACTCACACATCAATCAAATTATCAAAAAGGGAAAAGGAAAACAAAAAACGCACAAGCATGTTCAAGCAACACAAAAGGGGTATGAAAGGGACACCTTACATTTATATACAAGTATGACAAGAAGGCACACTAAGAGCACAGAATGTTAGCTCAATTTAAAAAATATGAAAAGGTAAAAAGAGAGAATTGGAATAGAATGGATACCTTCAAGTCCCTGCTGCCCCAAACCTGATGTTGAAAGCTTCATATCATCAAGCTTTACCTTCTTTTATTTTTCTCTTTTACACAAAGACACTAGTATACCAATCACACATGAAACCCTAGCTCAAAGCCACTACCCTCAATTTGCTTCAAGCCATTGCATAAACAAGCATTCCCCAACAACACCCTCCTCCTCCACCATGATGCCAATGCACTCACTCCATAGCGCGCGCACATAAAACCCAACAACCTTAAAACAATCAAACAAAGCCCAAATCCAAAGACCACAACATCCCAACAAATTCACAACCACTCTAGAACCCCAGAACACAAAAACAGCCCTGCAGACTCCAACAACAACAAAGTTTCCTTTTTTAAAATTTTTATTTTGCTCCTTTTTTAGCAAATTTCAAAGCAGAAAGCAAACCCAATTGGAGTTAACCTGCAGCAACGGTGGCACGTTCCCCGAGATCGCCATGAAAGCTGAGAATGAAGTGTGACGTTGAAACTAAAGGCTCTCTTTTGTGGCCTATCACTTTCGATGGAGACCCAAGTCAGGATTTTTTGGCTTTGAACCAATGCAGAGATAGAGAGAGTGTGATGAGAGAGGAGAGAGAAAGTGACAGAGAGAGAAAAATATAAGAAGAGTCTTTGCCATATATAAGGGGGTCCCGACCAAGCTGGACATGCTGCAGTAGAGAGAGAAAGCGTAGGAGAGAGAAAATCCATGTTAGAGTGTTATGGGCGGATGAAACCATCTCAGCCGTTGGATCTTCCGTACGTGAAAAATCTGGACCGTTATTCGTTGTGATGTGACAGCAGGCATGTGCCACCATCCTTCACCGGTCACTGTCAGAAGTACGGAGTATATAGAGAAAATATTAGTACCATAAAATAATTGTTATTTTTTACTATTATCATTATTATTAAATATTTTTGAAAAAAATAAAAATATCGGTGTAAGCGCGTGCTACGCAATTGTATGTGAAGGGTAATAAGTAGAAGAAAAAGTTAAAAGCAAAGAGATTATCATCATCGAAAGCAAAAGCAAGTTGGTCGTCCATACAGTTTCCCTTCATCTTTCATCTTTCATCTTTCATCTTTCATCTTTCATCTAGATAAGGTAATGCTTCTACTTTCCACTATTTCATCACTTCCATTTTTGTTTTTTCTCTTTTTTTCTCTTCATCAAATCAACAAACTTTGCATTCAATTTCTCAATTCTTCTCCCTCATTCAATCCTACTTCGTTACATGTTCTTTTCATCATAAAAAACATCGTACTAAATCATTTAACATTGTCTTTTTAAAGATAAATTAGGAACAAAACAATTCATGTGAAGTAATTAATACGTTTGATGCTTTCAGGAGTTAGTTCCCATTGCAATGGAGTTAAGATCATTCATTTTCCAACCAAACTTGTCGCACTTGTTTCCAACATTCACATGCTATGTCAAACTCAAACCCTCTTTCCAGCATTTACAGCCCAAGGAACTATCATTGAAATTCACCAGAAGAAGGGTGGGATTTTTGGCAATCATAACTCCCTTGATTTTGGGTGGAGAAGGCATTTTCAAGACACAAAATGCAGATGCATTTGATTTTAGATTTGTGGCCCCTGACATGACAGCTGAAGAGGCACTGCGTGGTGTGAGAAATCATGCACAAGATTTGTTACAAGTTAAAGATTTGTTAGAGTCAGAATCGTGGAAAGCAGCACAAAGGAATCTAAGACGGAGCTCAGCAGTTCTGAAGAAAGACATATATATCATAATCCAGAACAAGCCTGGAATTGAGAGGGCAGAACTAAGAAAGCTTTATTTCACTCTCTTCAGCAATGTAACTAGAGTAAGTCTTACAACATGCCCCTCTTCAGGTGCATTTTCAATTTCATAACCATAAATGTGTATATATTCATTGTCAAGTTTCTCTTTTTTTCTTAAATCATAGTTTGTAGAGTGGTTTGATTTTACTCCATTCAATACTCATATAGCTTCATAATTTATTAAATGCATGTCTTCTACAAAATTATCTTGACTTCACATTCATTCATAAATGGACAAGATTGATTTTGTTCAATTTTAATGTGTGTATATATATATATATATGGTTAAGATTAGAACACAAATTATTTTGTTACTAAAAGGAAGTATGAAGTTCTTCATTTTGCAGATTATTCAAAAATTTGATAACTGTGTAGTTTTACTTAAACATTGAGAGGTGATTTACCATTAACTTCTAGTTGCTCATTAATTAGGGAAAGTATTAGGGAAAGTAATTTGTGCATGATCTTTAATCGATTGTATTATATGACCAAAATAATCGCTTATACTTAGAATCTATTTGGTAAATTGATACTTGATATTCAAGTTGACTTTCTGATTTTGCATTGAAACTCTGTCAGATAGCTTCGTTACTAAAAATTTATTGTTATTTTTGTGTGTAAATGTCATCAATTGACAACATTCATGTATGGTGAAACGATGCAGCTAGATTATGCAGCAAGGGATAGAGATGGACCACAAGTCTGGCAGTGTTATGAGAACATTGTTGTGGCTGTCAATGACATTATATCCAGATTATAGCCTTTTGAAAATGGGGGGGTTGAACTGTTTTGATAAGTTTATGTCAAACAGTTGCCAAAATTGCTTCTTGCAAGGAGTGGAGTAATGAAGAATATGTACTCAAAAGTAGTTTCACAAAGAAAGGACCCTGTTATATACAATTATAGATCATGAGTTTGATCATGAAGAGTAAAATTATTGAATGTTTGATTATATTTGACACCAAGATGTTCAATTTTGATACAGAACAATCTCTAAGTTAGATTATGGAAATATTGACTTCTTACTTGTGAATTTGAGTTAAGACTTTTACTGAAAGAAGCTTGCCTTTTTTTTATTGTTTATTTAATTAAAAAGACTATTTAAAAAATGGTTTAAAGCCTACAAAAACTGAGATGCTCAAATAAACATAACCAAATATTTTTTATTAAAAATTTCTTATGTATTAAATTGTTTATTTATCTTTTTTAATGAAAGGTTTGAAGTTTCAATATAAAACTGACCTCTCACTAGCACTATAAACTTCAACTATATTCTGTGGTCACATAAATGAAGTATTATTAAAAGAAAAAAAAATAATACAAACTACTATGGGGTACTAGGCCAAGATCCATACTTGTGAAGAAAATTTCATCAAGAAAAAATAGGAGATTTACACCTGTTATTAAAAAATTTCAAAAAAATACTAGGAGGCAAGGTATTATGCTACACTCACTCTTGCCCCATTGATTACCTTCTCTGAAGATATGAAAAATTTTAAAATTTATTTGCTGACAAAGTCCCAATAGAATCCTTAACAATATCAATAGCCTTGAAAAGAAGGATCTAAAAATGAACATAGTTCATCATTCACCAGATAATAGAAATGACAACAACCATATAGATAAGCTTAACCTAAGGATTGCCTTCAAAATTGATAAAAACAATAATATCCGCTTTGAAGGTCGGTGTTCTGTCATGGTTTTGTCTTAAAAAGGTACCTCAATGGATTGAGGGATGAGAAAGTATATAAACTGTCATTTACATCGTTTCTTAAGTTATGTGGGGTATATTGGTGTACGGGAACAATATAAATTAAATGTTTTATCCTAAAATTAAACTATTATAAAATAAATCTTTTAATAGACTTCTAAGTTATACCATATTTTTATGGAGTTCAAACCAAACTTATGAAAAAAAACAAACAAAATACTTTTGCATTAATACATTATGTGTTATTTATAATTAATTTGGAGTAGGCATTCTAAAACGAATTAAAAAAATATCACTTATATACAAATATGATCATATCTTATTTTGAGATGAAATTCGTTCTATTTCCAAATTTTATGAATATAAATATTAAATTTACCTCGTTAAAATAATATAGTATGATAAATAAAAAAATAGATACACACCATTACGTGTTTCCGTTAGTTAATATAATTAATGTTTATGGGTCTAAATCAAGACTTTTTTTTTAAATATATATATTAAAAATTGTAGTTTCATATATAGTAATTT
>Ga0123341_1002288_pt1 | contig 15619 bp, 9 predicted proteins | sample Turbeapinknodule_FD_89959 | JGI IMG/M metagenome (GOLD analysis project Ga0123341, IMG submission 89959) | Root nodule microbial communities of legume samples collected from Mexico - Turtle bean Mexico pink nodule | ecosystem: Host-associated > Plants > Roots > Nodule | place: Mexico: Nepantla... | reverse complement strand
GTTTAAACATTTACTATTTCAAATATATAACACTAATAAATAAAATTATTTTTTTTGTTATGTAGACAAATTCTTATCGTTTTATTTTTTAAAACTAAAATAACTATTTGTATTTTTTTAAAATAATTTTATTTAAAACTAATAAAATTATTTGAAAAAATATAAAAATATTTATATATTTTTTTAATTAGACAATTTTATTTTTTAGTAAATAAAAAAGAATTTATTTATTTATTTAATAAAATAAACAATCCAGTAACTTTTCTTTTCAAAAGACTTATAATTCTCTTAATACTATTTTTATAAAATTATATATATATATATATATATATATATATTTTAAATTATATTATATTTAATTAATTATTCATTTGTAATAAATTATATAGTTTTTAATTTAATAAAAAAGTGAATACAGTGCCGCGCACTAGTATATATTATATGCGTATTAACAAGTAATTATGTCTTTTTAAAATTTAAAAACAAAAAGTATTAAAAAATTCGCGAACAATAATAATAATATTTACAGAGTTTTCAAATCAAATTCACAGGAAGGAGTTTCACAGAACAAGGTGGTGCTGGTCGACGCGCTGCCTCAAACGAGAGAGGGTTTCGGCCTCTGTAACAGTAAGTCCTTCAAACTTCTATCGCTCTTGTCTTCTTTATCTTCTTCTGTTTTCTATCATGTCAATTGTTCGTATTTTGAATCGAACTCTTTGGGTTAAGCTTTCAATTTTTTCGCAAATCAAAATTTATCATTCACCATATCCTTTCTTTTTGTGTTCCTTCATTCGTTTATTCACTTTCTTGCAATTTTACTTTATCTGAAAATTTCTGTTGCTGTATGCATGTTTTACCCATTTAAGGTGACAAATAGGGTTTGGTGGAGAAGGGAATCGAAACTACTTTGTTGTTATTCGTAGTCGCGTTCAATTGAGGAAGAAAGATGTCGGTGACAGCGGGTGTTAGTGATACTGTAATAGCGATTAGGGATAAGCTCAGAGGTAAAATTGGGCAAACAAAAGTTCAGCGTTATTGGCCTGGTAAAGTTCCTGAATGGGCTGATGAGGAGAATGAAGACGTTGCCGCTGCTGATATTAGACCCTCAAGGGAAGCTGCCTTGGAGAAAGTATTTCCTCGTCATGAAGAAGATACTGCTATAGTCAGAAAAGATGATCGCAGGCTCCGGCGTTTGGCTGAGAGTCGGATTGATAACCGGGAGGAGGTTCGGGCTGATCATCGCCGCATTCGGCAGGCTGAGATTGTTTCCACCATTGAAGAGGAGGCCAGGAGGCAGGAATGGTTGGAAATGGAAGAAGATGATGAAAATGCTTTGGCAGAAAGAAGGAGGCTGATTAAAGAGAAGTTGCTTCAAAGAGAGCAGGAAGAGGCGCTTCCTCAGGAAGAGGAGGAGGAGGAAGAAGAAGAGGAGGAGGAGGAGGAATCTGAATATGAGACTGATTCTGATGAGGAATATACTGGAGTGGCTATGGTGAAGCCGGTTTTTGTTCCCAAGTCTGAGAGAGACACCGTTGCTGAGCGTGAACGGCTTGAGGCTGAGGAACAGGCACTTGAAGATGCTAGGAAAAGGAGGTTGGAGGAAAGAAGGATTGAAACAAAGCAGATTGTTGTTGAGGAGATACGAAAGGATGAAGAAATCCAGAAAAATTTGGAAATGGAGGCCAACATTGCTGATGTGGATACTGATGATGAAGTCAATGAGGCCGAGGAATATGAGGCTTGGAAAGTTAGGGAGATTGGTAGGATCAAGAGGGACAGGGAGGATCGGGAGGCAATGTTGAAGGAAAAAGAAGAGATTGAGAAGGTGAGAAACATGACAGAGGAAGAGAGGAGGGAGTGGGAAAGGAAGAATCCGAAACCTGCTCCACCACCAAAGCAGAAATGGAGATTTATGCAGAAATACTATCACAAAGGAGCTTTCTTCCAGTCTCAATCTGACGACCTGGCATCCACTGTTGGATCTGATGGTATTTTCACACGTGATTTCTCAGCTCCAACTGGGGAGGATAAAATGGACAAGACAATATTACCCAAGGTTATGCAAGTCAAGCACTTTGGTCGTAGTGGAAGAACTAAATGGACCCATCTTGTCAACGAGGATACAACTGATTGGAACAACCCGTAAGTTCAATTTTCAACTTTCTATTATTTCAAGAAGAGTGGTAAATTACTTGTTCTATTCTTTGATATTATTTTGTTGTTGTCTTATCCCAAGAGAACTATATATTACATATCTGTTCGTATTTACCATACTTCTGAACTTCATCTGCTGTGGAACTGGTCTGAAATGTTCTCACATAACTTTTGCATTCTTGGAATGATGTTGAGAAGGTTAGGTCAAAAGTGAAATGTTCATCTATAATTATTTTTCTCTCTCATGATTTAGTAAATTTTACTGCTTATTACTTCACAAGTCATCACTCATCTGAAGAGTTAAGTATTTTTATGAATAATGGTTTTGTGATGCTGCCTCAAAGCCCAAGATTATTTAGTAATGGGTGTGTAGAGATAGGAAAAAGGTATGGTGTACCTGTGCAGTTTTAGGAGAAGAGATAACTAACTTTCAACCTGGCAGCAGAGCATGGGAGGAGGGCTTGCTGGTTTGTTGTTGGAGAGAGATTATAGTAGGTTATGTAGAAGATATACTGGAATTAGGCTTGGGCTGGGATTGACTACCCTCTTGAAACTGCATGGCAATCTTCATTTTTTCCTGTTGTACACAGAATATACCGGGATCTGAACTCCCTTGACTAAGACCCGTTACTGGAATACAAATACTTTTATACTTAATTATGTCAGTTTTCGTCATTCTTGCTTGCTGCTACCTATCATTTTGCTTATCAAGGAATTTGATTGTGCTTGAGAATGAGATTGATGAAGGAGAGTTGATTGGAAGGAATATAGTTAAAGAAATATTTCAGTTAGAGTAAGCGATGTTGTGAAACTCGAAGATCGTAAGAGGATCGGAAAAGGAATTAAAACTTGTAACTCGAGGATTGTAACTCGACTCGTAAGAGTTATTACTATATAAAAAAATATATTTAATATATAACACAATTAAAAAAAGGTTCATAATTCATAAAAAGTTCATGGTTAAAACAACCAATAAATTCATAAACGTTTAAAATGAAAAATTGAAATATAAAAGAGGAGCTCTCCCTCCCGCGACAGCACAAGAAAAATGAAAATAACACAGGGGAGCTGCAGAACCGCGACAGCAGAAGAATAGAGAGGACAGTGGCGACAGCGGGGGCGTGACGACGGCGAGCGTGATGATGGTTGCAGGTGGTGAGGGTGATGATGACTGGTAGGGCAAGCGGTGTGTGAGATCTTGAACAACGATGCAACAATGCCAAACACGAGCAAGAAAAACAGAATTGGCGCCGCTGATGGCGAGGAGAACAATAGGCGCGGGCAACGGAGGTGTGAGTGGCACGATTCAGTGAATGAGGTTTGATTTGGGGCTTTTTTTAGGGTTTTGTGAAAGCGATTTCAGAGCTACATGATTTACCAGCAGATGAAACACGTTTTGGCCTCATCCTTGGGCCTTCAAAACATCAGATAAGTTTTTTTATTAAATTGACCTGAGTAACGGATCGGAGACCGTCAACGATCCTCCGATCCAGCTATCTACTCGCAAACTTGTTCCGATCCGCTCAGCCAGCAATCCTCCATGCGAGTCAACTCGATTTCTTCTAAAAAATGGTTGAATCGTGCAAGTATACGAGTATACTTGCGATTTTCACTACATTGAGAGTAAGCACAATTATGACATCTCACAAATCCTATTTTGTCATTTTGGAATTCATTTTGTAGAAAAACATGTTTCTTTTGAAACTTTACAATAACAGCCATGTCCTCTCTTTCTGTTTGGGTCTTCATGATTAATACTTTTGTGAATTTTGCTGGACAATAGGATCATATTGCATGCCACAATTTAAATGAGTTGTTCATTAGCAGCCCATGTTTTATTTTATCTAAAATGTAACTCCATATATAACCAATTTTTCTGTTACATTGCTTGCTTTGCTTTACACTTCGATATTTTCACATGTATACTTAGTTATACAAGGCCTAATTTATACTCTATTATTTTTCCTTAATATTGTTAAGATGTTCCTGCATTGTAGTTGTCAGAACTGGAATTGACCGGTTTAACTAGGAACCGAAGAATATCCAGTCCAAAATTTCCTAAAAGTTGGATTTGATTAAAATCGGGATAAAACCGGCGTGTAGAAAGGTTCAACTAGCTGGCTCAAAAATATATGTTTCTTTTTTGTTGCGGTTGGTTTTTTAAGAGACTTGTAGTTGCAAATGGATTTTTGTTATTATCAAGGTTAAATATGATGAATTAGATTTGTTTGCTTTCATATGACATACTTTTGTTATATGTTATAACTTTTTGATACTTTTAAGTGAAGTTTAAATTTTAATTTTAGAAATTTATGCTTTATTTTTATTAATACTGGTTAATATATTGTATTATTATATAAACAAATTAAAATAATAGTATTTTATTGAATTGGTTAGACTTCGATTGAACCGTTGAACCTCGAATCCATGTCTTTCCTGGTTTAGTGACTGGACAGGTTCTAATAACCTTGTCTCACATTAACTAGGAATATGGCCATAATACTCTTTCTAAGACTTGAGTATTCCTCCTCCTTGAGCTAGCTTTTAGGAGTGAGTTAGGCTTGTTTGTTTCTAATAATGTGTCTGAGTCTGTCTAGTCTTATGCTGGGTCAAATCTAGATGTCCAATTTTGCAGACATCATGCTCCTGATGTCCAGTATTAGGTACAAATGAGTTGTGGTAAAATACGTTGATCAAGAATATGGGTTGAAATACTCTTTAAGTCTTGCACAGGAATCCTCCCTTGGTCTTGCTTTGGAATCAGTAATTTGGGAGCATACATAGCTGCTACTTGTAAAATGCAGTTACCTATTTTTTCTATCCCAGTGAGATCTATGATTTGTACCATGAACTGAACCTCCTAATTTCTGATAATAGTCTTGGAATTGATGATGATGGTGATTATTTCTGTATTTTTTTGTAACATCATTTTCATAATTTCTCTTGTATGATAATTCTGAACATTACATTAATGGGGATTTGAATTGAAGATATAATAACTATTATATCTCTTTAGCCCTTCATAATGCATTTTGTTTGAAAGATATGTGCCTCTCTTAGTATGGGTAGACACATACTTTCTTTTTCCTTTTTCCTGTACACTCCTAGGCTGTAATTGGGTAGGGTAATTTAGAATAGGAAAATAAATTTTTAGAGCATTTAAATACTATAGAGTTTTAAGTATTTAATATTTTTATTAGAAGTTCCCTGTATTTTAATTTTTCATATGGAAACTACGGATTTGGAGTTAGAAATACATTGGTGAAATTTAAAAATTCTTCTATACTCTTCTACTTGTTGTCTTCTACCTTGTATCTTCTGTTGGCCATGACATAGTATTGTCCTTCAAACACCTCTCGGCTGAAGAAAATTGTGGTCTGAATTTAGTAATACTCAAGTCCACTAAAAACAACAGATATGGCAAAACAGAACAATACATGCATTTTGGATTTAAATATTATGTAATAAAATTCAGATCATGTATCGATGATATTTCTTTTAGAGTATGTTGGTACTTTCCTTCCAGTCCTTGCACCCACACTTTCAAGTGATTTCCTTCACAGTTTTGACCATATACCTTGCTGGAGTGATAGAGAGTAGCTGAAAGGGTCACTTTTTTTAGTGGATCTCTTTTTTTAGATTTCTGAATGAAAAATGGCTTGGAGGATTTCTGTGCCTACTCCTTGTTCTAAATGTTCAAGTGGGTTCACTTGGAAAGGGAACTAACTATTTCATTAGCTTTATCTGCAGACTTGAGTAATTTTAGTTTGAACAAAATTTCTCAACACTGACATGCAAAGTATCACAGTAATGCTGTTGATTCAATGGACTTTTAGGATAATGTTAATAGAAACTGACAGAGTTAAGTTCTATATGTTTAGTAAGATCTTGACTTGACGCAAAGTGGTTTTCATAGTACGTGAGTTTTACTTTTATGGTTTTGTTGCTTGTAATTTTTTGATGCTGAGAGAGTATACATGTAAAAGTTATGCTTTGAAATTAATGTCTGGACAAAGATATATTCCCTTTCCTTCGGTGACCATCTTAAATGCTACTTATGTTATCTACCGAATGCTGAAGCTGTTTCTGTTTAGATGTTGATGTAACTTATTAAATTAATTCTGCCACACTTCTGATTCATAACTAACTACAAAAAGGAGTCTATACACTAATTTTCACACCAGAATTTGTTCCTGCACTCATTTTAGGTGAATAATAGGTTTGCAATCATTTTATTGCAATAATATTTGGAATGATGGGCTTTAGTATGTTTAGGTAGCATTCTCTGCATTGTCGAAGAAATTTCTGCATCAGCTTTCCGATGTCTTACTTTTCTTATGTCTGATCTATCTCCCTTTCCCATAATTTGGGATTTGTTAACACAGTTTATAGGAATTCATTTTTCTTAGTTCAGCTAACCTCCAGGCCTTCCGTTCCACTGAAAAAAGGGTTTCTTTGTTAATTATTACTAGTACAAGAAGCATTTAATACTTAGATATTCACTGCTGAAATATTGTTTTCTAACATTCTTGTTGAATTGTTATGCAGATGGACTTACAATGATCCACTTCGTGCGAAGTATAATGACAAAATGGCAGCAATGAACGCGTCTATGTCAAAACCTAAAGGAAGCAGAAAATTGAAGGATTGGGAAACTAGATGAATTTGAACTAGAAAATTATGCTTGGAGATCTCGTCGCTTCAGTTATTATCCTTGAGATATGTCCTTATCCTGTGTATGCTTGTGCTCTGTCTTAAACAGAACGTAAACTATTTCATCATGGCTCAAGCATATATGCTATGGATCATGGAAGGCAATTCATGCGGAATGTGATAGGAATTCATCACTAGTTTATCGGGATTTTTTCTCCAGTTAATGAATCATAACTGATTTAGATCCTGCCAGCCTAGATTAAAGACTATGACATCCTTTCTTTGTTTATTCATCATTTTAACTTTATTACGGCTGGCTGTTAGGATTTTATTGAGTTTGCTGATGCTTCAGAAGCCACTGTTTTTCAAGTTAAGATGCTATATGTGCACAATTACGATGCTGACTTGAACTCTGACAATGGCACTGTGGTGATGGTGTCGATAGGTGTACCAGAACACTAGCAAATGTTGCATAATCTTCCATGTTTTGATAATATTCTATATCTAGCTGAACAAAGGGGTATATAGAAAGTTATTTTGTATCCAACCTGGTACTTGTTTCTTTACAAGAGTTATTTCCCTAATCAATTAATATAATATTTAATCCAAAGCTTTTTCGGCACTTCTAACGAGTTAATTATCGAAATATTTTTTTTTCAAAAAACTAGTTTCTAGAGAAAAGGGCGTATTTTAAAATAAAAAATAAAAAATAAAAAATGGAAGGTACAACAGATTTAGAAGTTAGTATTTAAAAATATCCTTTTAATAACTGTTATCAAATTAAACATTTATACTTTCATATTAAAAGGAAATAAATGTCAGGGATTTTAGAATAGGATAAAAAGGAGAATGTATCTATCTATTTCTTGTATCTCCTACTCAATTGGACACTTTTAATTTACGCAGAGTGGAATGTGGGAAAATTAAAGCTAGCATGCAGATTTTATTATTTTTGTTTAGTTTTGAATTAAAAAAATGCCATGGTTTTCTATTTGTTTTCAAATATTTGCCCTGAAAAACAAAGAATAAAAATGTGTTTTTAGTAGTTTTTTAATATAAATGAAAAATAAAATAAAAGCGTAAGAAACTTGTCGTAATTATCAAGGTAAAATTACAAAAACATGTGGATCTATGTATTTCATATTTGACTTTCTTCACACAGCATATTTGTTTTAGGCCTCTTATAAGTAAATGGTATTTCAATTCTATCTTAAAAGGCTCTAGTAACCAGGGCCAAGACTTCCCAGTGAAGTACTAGCAGAAGAATGAAACTGAAAGGTTAGTAGATGATAATATGCTTAAATCTGGTATAATTAGACCTAGTGTTGGTCCTTATTCTAGTCCTATCATCTTCATTGAAGGATTTCAAAGGCTCACGAAAAAGATTTCATCTTAGTAGTGGTTGACAGATTGACTAAATATGTTCATTTCCTTGCACTTAGCCATCCCTTTAGGTGGTCAAGGTGCCTCAATGGAACTAAGCCTAAGTGGTTGAGTTGGGCTAAGTTCTGGTTTAACACTAACTACAACAATTCTCTGAAATTGACTCCTTTCAAATCATTGTATGGTGGTGACCCACCCTATCTTCTGAAAGCAGCCACAATTCTGTCAGCTGTGGAAGAGGTGAACGTGTTGACCAATGACAGGGATCAAATGTTACATGATCTCAAAGGAAATTTGGCCAAAGCACAGAATCAGATGAAGAAGATTTGGTGTATCTCAAGTTACAACCATACACTAGTGGTTTTTAATTCAACATTTATTAATCAGGTATGTTGATATTGGGTCTTTGTATGTGGAACTTAAACTAGAATTATGGCTGATGCCTACTCTCTAAGATTGCAAACTGTGTTTCATATTACAATTTATACCTTATGTTTGCGTTTATAAATATGCATTACAAAAACATTCCACCAAAACACACAGAAAAATTAAATTCCAACTAGCATAATGGAACAAAGAGAAAGAGTTGGACATGAAAAGATACTGATAATTGATATAATCATAGCGATTGATCTTTGCTTTAGTGCACTCAATCTGCTAGCAGTAGTGTGATATGATATTCACTTATTCAGAGTATTAGTTATTAGAGAACCATTTGGAAATTTTTTATAATTTCAAATTCAAAAGTTCCTAGCAAATTTAATGGGCAACATAAAGATTATGTAAAAAGGCTTCATCCATGAACAACCTTCAAAGATTCTTTGCATGGAGATGCAGTCAAGAGTCAGACCTACAACGGTAGTACTTAGAGCAGCCTCTATTATGAGGATTTGAGGGGGGAGGAAGACATCCTCCACTGTTACTATAAGCTTCACCAGAGCCACCACCATTGCAAACTGGTTTGTCTCTCTGTAAAGCTCCATTGGAAATGTATGACTTCTGCTCCAGAAACCTTCGACTTATTTCTGACTCCATCAACAGCTCATCTTCTTGATTACAGTCAGCTATGGTGCCATTGCATCTGCCTACATGACTGGTGAATGAGAGCACAGTGCAGCTGCTGAAATGCATAAAGCTGAAGAGCATGAAGTAGAAGAAACAAAGTCTAATGGTCGATGGTTTTGCAGCCATTCTTCTGTTCTGAGTCTTGGATGTACACTTCCTTCCACCTTCCACTAAGAAGCACTATATAAAGAATATTATATTATATGACACCACCCTTTTGAAAAAGATGCAAGTTGCATTAGTGACAAGCTGATGGAACGCACTTCACCAAACTCTTTGGACAACATGGAAATTATGTTATTTTCCATGTGCTACAGATGGTTTTTCTTTCTTTTCTGTGAAGACTATGATTTACTTCGCTAATAATAATGTATATGTAAGAGATAATTCAAATTAAGTGGCTCTCTTGAAGATAAAATTCAAATAATATCTTTCTATTTGTGGCCCCTAAAACAAGTCTTCATAGGAAACACATGATTGGTTTTGTGGCATTTAAATATGATGATGCTTGGTTGGTTTTTATTTTTGTCCATTCTTTGTAAAATTTAAGTTTATAAAAGAATTGTGCAAAAAGAAGCAGAAAGTCATGGGAATAAATAGTTACTTATCTGTTTTAGCCAAGTTTCTTATTGAAGACCTTACACATACTTAAAAAAGAATACATGAACAAATGTGGGGTAAGGTAAATAGGATTATAGGAAGGGAGTTATGATGACAAAAGGAAAAGGAAAGAGCAGAGACAAAGGTGAGTGAGTGTTGACTTAAATTATGCATCTAAAATATTTGGTACATATTTCTCTAAGTTGCCCAACCTAAACTCAGTCTTTGTGACCTCAACCAACAGGTGATTGGTGGGATCCTAACAAAATGAACATAACTTATCAAATTATTACACATGTAATTTGCAAAGCCAAGGATAAAACTGTGATTTGAGTGTGTTAATTGGAATTGGTTCCTATCATTTTCTTCCTCTATTATTTTAGATTAATTACAGAAAGTGGCACACATCGCACAGGTTTGAATAGCATTTCTCATCAATTATATGAAACAGCTTCTTTCAACCTCAGTGTCGGTGTGACTCGGTTGAGGCCAATACATAAAAACAGACATAAATGATCTAAATATTACTATTGGTCAAGTGCTTCTGTTTAACATCAAGACATGTAAAGGTTTGTTTTTATACATTTAACATGGTAAATACAAAATGGTGGTGAAGAGGCTTATGTTTGCACGTAGGACACTGGTTTTTTAAGGATCTAGTTTATATTCTTTTGTGGGTGCAAATGTTTAGATTTGTTTTGTACTGTGGGACAAAGGGGTTTGCCTAAAATAGATACTTCTTCAAATATATGTACACATTTGTGGGACAACAAGAGTGCTATTTGGTGTGAGAATTTCGTAGCTTGAAAGCAAGATACTAGACTCTATGTCATTATAGAGTTTGTTATTTGTGCCTGCAAAAACAACACATGGCCAGCAAAACACTAATCAATTCATTATATTATAGCAGCATAGATATTTTTATTTTCATCATAGTATAAACTACGAAAGTATGTGGGAGGATCATTGTATGCAGACTAGTTGTTTCCCGATTTGCACTCTTATTTTCAGGATAATATCAACTGCATAAATATAAAAGATGAAAATGGCATATATGATTTCCTTTACCTTCCCATTGAATGTTCCCGAGGACTTCATTCTGCAGTTGCATATCATAAGGCCAAAAAATAAGGCATAAGAAATAGGTTTCGTGCACAACTTTTCTCTAGAAACTATAAATCCTATTCTATAATAGGTGTTTCTATAATAGTGTTGCCCATCTCTTTTGATGATTCATTTTTACTTTTGTGTTTAAGGACCTTGTGGACATAACTAGAAAAATCTTTTGACTTGGATGCAAACCATAGCTTTAATAACAGTAACAACAAAGTTTTATCAAACAAGTCTTTTTTAAGATATAGAGGATGTAATACATGGATAGACACTAGTTTAATCTTTATCAATCAGTATAGTGTTTTTGAAACTTTTTGAGGCAACCAATGATATTAGTGATAATAAATAATTCTAAATTTTGATTTATTTAATCATGTTTTTTTAAAGTGTGAATAAAGAAAAATAGATCTTTATGATAAAAGCAAACACGCATACAAAAATAATATAAGTATATTCAAAAGTTCAAATGATAGAGATTAAATAAAAACTAAACATAAGACAAAGATTAGATGCTGCCCGAAGAAGATATTTGAAGTTTAGACAAACAAAAATATATGACAACATAAGAGCACAAAGAAACTAGATCATGTCACGAATAAGAAGTAGACAACATGTGGATATCATAATAAACAATTTGAATTACTAATCCATTTACTCTTCATCAATGTTGAATCAAGGATTCCCATGTAAATTTTAACAAAGCGAACCAACCATTTAAATAATTGTATGCTCAATTCGGTGTTATTAGCACTATGAAGTATTTCTAGAGAAAAAAAATGTCTTATGCATAGTAAGTTGAGTGCTACAGAAAAATATGTCAACCAAAAGACAACCATACTCCAATGAAGCATTGACTCAAGGATAAATGATTTGCATGATAGTTCCAATGATATTTTACGAGATATCTATAATTAGAAGTTTTTCCATGTAGAAAGGACGATTGAATCTATAAGCCATTCTACATGAATATATTATTCTGCATGAAAAAGTGCTTGTAAATATTCTCTCTTTAGCAAGGAGTTTTTATAGATCATATACAAAATAAATGGTTAGCTCTAGTAAGGGAGGAGTTTGAATAGAGCTAAAAATTTCTTGGAAAACTTTTCTTGCAAAAATGCCTATTAGACGCTTAGGGGGTCGTCTATTGGGTTTGCAAACAAGTTCAACAAATGCTTTTGTAAACTTTTTAAAGATGGTCACGAGTAGAAAAAGTTCTTTGGCAATGGGTATTTATTCTTAATCGTCACTTCATTGAATTGACGGTACTCAATGCACTTTCACATGTCACCATCTTTCTTTTTCACCGATAACACTTGTGCTTCCCAAGGGAATACACTTGGTCTCACAAACTATTTTTGTAAAAGTTCCTTCACTTGCTTCTTCACCTTAACTAGTTCTACTAAAGACATGCAATATGGACAATAGATATCCGACTAAAACTTGGGATTAGGTCTATTGTGAATTCAAGCTCTCTTTATGGCAGGAACTTAGTTATGACTTCAGGAATGACTTTAGGGAACTCGTTAACAATGGGAACGTTATTCACATAAAGAGATTCTTCTACAACAAAAGAAAATAAGATCATAAAAGCTTTAATATCTTTTATTTGTCTAGAGTCACCTTTACTTAAAAATCTAGAGTTTTTTTCATGAAGGTGTACTAAAGATCAAAGTTTTATGTTTGTAGTTAGAGAAGGACGTGATTGGATGAAAACCAATCAATTCCTAATACTACATCCAAACAAGAGAATGTGAAACAAATCATGTCTATTGAAAAAGTTCTACCATGTATGATCACAAAACATCCTAAGCATGCAAAAGAAGTAGTAATGGATTCATTAGTAAGACTAGATACCACAATATCATAGGGCATGAATATGATAAGAAAATCAAGATTCTTCACACAATCGCTAGCTCCTGAATCATAAAAAACATCAATAACTCTATCACATATGAAGCATTTACCTCGAATGAGATTATCAGATGTTGTTGCTTTAGCTCCAATCATTGTGAATTTTTTTCCCGAAATCTTCGGTTTAGCACCATTAATATTTTGTTGTGCAAGTTGCATTATTCCTTAAGTTTTATCAGCTTTCTATTGTGCAAACCATCAATTGCTAGCAAGATGTCTCGTCTTTCCATAATAGTTTCAATTAGTTAACTATGCATACAATTTTCAAATTTATAAATGGTCTCAACAGATGGATTAGAAATTTTGTTTGGATTAGGGATGTTAATAAGGTTGGTTTGGTTATTATTAAATGGAATTTTGGTGGAAGTTCTAAGCACGATGGGGGTCTGCAAGTGCTTAATTTGCAGGTGAAAAACAAAGCATATCTTCTTCGGTTAGCTTGGGATTTTGCCTACACAAATATGCCTTGGTCTAATATTATTGTGTCTTCTTCTCATTCTTCGTTTATTTGACCTGATATTAATGAATATTATGATATTGTTTTACATAATAATTTTTGGACTGTTGAGAGTGGTGATCAGATTAATTTATGGAATGATTTATGTTATTTTTTTAAATGTATTTATTTTATTACTGGGGTGCCTTGTCTTGAAAGAATTAGTCTTACCTCTACTATTGTTGATTGTTGGAATGACTCTGGTTGGTATCTTTCTCCAAATAATTGTAGACATCCTTATATTCATTATAAATCATTTGGTGCTCTTGGATTGGTATGTGATATTCTTAATTAGGCATCAAATGTTGGTAATAGACGTTATACTTCAGCAACAACCATTTTTCTTGATCCTAATTTAATATCTGGGTTCTCTCGTAAACAACAACTTATTGCTCGCTCCAATACCAAAACAAAATATAGAAGTTTAGCTTAAACCTTTATTGAACTTTCATGGATTTCTACTTTACTCACATAAATACAAATTTTCCTACACTACTCCAATACTTTTTATGTGACAATCAAAGTGTTGTAGCCATCACTCACAATCCAATTTTTCATAATTGTACTAACACATAAAGATTGATGTTGGTTTTATATTTATCATATTCCTGCTCTTGATCAGTGGGCATATGATCTAACAAAGTCGTTATTTTAAGCTCAATTTATGTTCTTCGAAACAAATTCAATGTGAAAACATTTTCTTCCGAAAAATCATCTCCTTGACTTTGAGGGAGATGTTAGTAAGAATTGTTAGTGTACACCTGCCCAATTGTTTGCTTTTTTTTTGTTAGTGTACAACTATCCAACTGTTTGCTTGTTTGTTAGTGTACAATTATCCATCTGCTTGCTTGTATGCTAATGTACATGTGTCAAGATGAGAATTGTTACTCCAGAGTTGTCCAACTATTTGCATGTTTGTTAATGTACAATTGTTCATTGTAAATTCATAACACACAACTGTTGAACAGTGTAAATATTATAAATACTTGTAATGGTCATTTTATTTGTTGTTGAACAATTAATAAAATTCTCTCATTTAAGACTCTCTAAGACTATTAAACAAAATTCTCTCATTAAGATTATCTAAGATTATCTAAGACTATTAAACGCAAAATCATGTATTTCAATTAGAAAAAATATTTCAAATGATTTTTAATATATTCTAGTATGTATTTCTATGAATTATACATGGTTTACCTTGATTCTCATATTTTATAAAGTTTTAGAATAAAAAATTCTATAAATCTTATTAGTGATAGATTTTACAACGAAAATACTGACCAAATTCAGAATGAATAGAAATTTTAGTTAAAATATTTATATTAATTAAATTCATAATGCAAATCAATTATGTGACAAGTTGAATGCAAATTTAATATTACAATCCAAATGAACAATAATGTTTAAAAGTTGTCAAACTCCCTCTCCATTAGTCATTCTACCCAAAGTAAAACTCAAAAAGGTTAGGATACAATACTTACATTAGGATTTTTTAAAATTTATAACATTTAACTAACTTACATTAAAATTAGTGTAACTCATACCATTTGTTTTTTCAAAAGAAGAATGTCTTTTATCACATTCAATATCTAAGGCAAATTGAACTTCAATTTAATACAGATCATCTTAGTTTGAGCCAAAAACATTTTAACAGATCAACTTCAATGTATTGTTGAGAATCATCTTCCATTTTGCAAGATACCAAAAAGCATATATAAGGATTGTCACCCTGGATTATGACTTTACACCTTTTCTTACATCCCTGTTTAAGCTTTCTTGTCTTTGCATATATGATGCCATTGACACTCAGTAGGTCACTTGTATAGGTTGTCTATTTGATCCCTGTATTGAGTCACAACTCTATCTCTTCTAATTTTCATGGTGGGTGTCATCAGACCATTATCAATCTACCATTAGAGAAAAGGATGAACCAAATTTATCAGTTTTGTTATGTAAATAACAAATCACATACAAGATACTACGACTTTGAATTCGATTCAAAAATCTCACCGTGAAGGGTTCATTTACAAGAAGGATTGGTCCAATTTGAAATGGTGATTTAGACATCCTGCATGATGAACATGACACAAAGAATGGGAAAAATGCAAATCAACCAAGATTATTATAGAGTATAGAAAGGAAATAAAATCAATGAACACCAATTAGGTAACATATACTTTTTTTTTTCCATTTTATTTTGGTCATCAAGAATATTAACATGTGATATCCTAATAGAATATTAGG
>Ga0123341_1002287_pt1 | contig 15619 bp, 15 predicted proteins | sample Turbeapinknodule_FD_89959 | JGI IMG/M metagenome (GOLD analysis project Ga0123341, IMG submission 89959) | Root nodule microbial communities of legume samples collected from Mexico - Turtle bean Mexico pink nodule | ecosystem: Host-associated > Plants > Roots > Nodule | place: Mexico: Nepantla... | reverse complement strand
GTCGAAGCACGGTCACCGTCACGGAGTTTTGTGGAGTGGAGGAAGAAGAAGAAGAAGGAGTGGAGGAAGAAATGTTCGCTCAGCAGTTTTGTGGGCTCTCTGGCTCATATTCGAGTTCAACAACTAGAAGTTTTGAAATAAATTAATTATACTTTTATTATTTTTAATTTTAAAATCAGAGCGTGGGCTAAACCTTCAAAAATTTAAAATTTTATTATTATAATTTTATTTTATTTTAAGTTTGCATCTGTTTTGTGTGGGTTTGGTCGACGAAAAATGCGTCCACATTTGGCCTCCACAAATATGTGGAAACTAATTACTTTTTTTCTTGTAGTGTATGGATTTTTCGTGTGTTTGACGAACCCTATTTATTTTATTTTATTTTTTCTTCATTTTGTGTAGGCTTAACCTACGCAAGTAGTGTGACCCACACTTTCTATTGCAGCTAAATCTTATTATTCTTGTAGTGGACAAAAACTGACAACGAGGGGCTCGAGTGCATGATAGTTGGTCAACCTGCATATTCTTAAAACAAAAAATAATACATGCCCCATATATCACCTAAAAAATCGGAAATGCAAAAACATAATTACTTTTCTCTATTTAAACACACGATAAATAATGAAAAACAGGAAAAAAATAGTTGGGATACATAGTTTCAGACAGTTAAACGATAAAAAAGGAGAAATTCTCAAATGAAAAGAGAGAACTATCAATAAATTAGAAAATTAAGGAAGAGAGAAGGATCGAAAATTTTATTTAGGTTGGTTCATGTGAAGCTAGTTCATGTGAAGCCGAAGTAGCAAACAAGATACTCCTTCAGGGCTTGAAGCGGGGGTTGTAAACAGTGGAAGGGAGATGGCCCGAAGAGCTCCCACAAGTGCTTTGGTCTTACCTCACGACCCCTCAATCAACAAAATGGGAGACGCCTTTCAGTTTGGTCTATGGAACAGATGCGATGATTCTCATTGAAATTATGGAACCGTCGCTCAGAGTACAAAAATTCTCTCCCAAGGCATCCAACAAAGGAATTTGGGCTCAAAGGACGGGTAGAGATGAAGAATAAAAGCAAGGTCATTCCCAGGTAGTTCAAAGTGTGAGACCTTGAACTCAAGAAAGGGCAGTTGTATCAATTGGAGAACAAATTGTCCCTTAAATGGAGAGGCCCTTTTAGGATATGCCAACTCCTCGGCAATGGAACATATAAGTTAAAGACTCTTGATGGCGGGTTAGTGCCTTGAACTTGGAACGCGTCAAACTTACATTTTTATTACAGTTTAACAATTATATCTTGCTTTACACAATTTTTGGTTTTTCATGGCTTGAACATTTTTGGATCTTTTTTCATGGCACGACACACTTTCCCTTGAGTTTATCTTGTTTTTCTTAAGGGTTTTGAATGAGTTCGCCCCCTTTATTTAATAAAGCCACAATTTCAATAAATTTTGATTCAGGAATCTTAGATCGCCAAAAATCATGGGTTCACCAGTTGACCAGAGAGCATGATTCAAGAATCCTAGGTTCACCAATTGACCAGAGAGCATGGCTTAAGAATCGTGGGTTCACTAGTAGACTAGAGAGAATGACTACAAAATCTTGGGTTCGCCAGTTAATAGAGAGCATGACTTGTTACTTTGTCACACTTCATATGCGATGACGGTATTTGGCCCGCTTATTACCTCATCACCATTCGCAAGAGTTGATGTTTTTACGATATGTTATACTTGTTATGGCTATGACTTATCATTTTGCTACATATATATTCGTTATAGTTATAACATAGTACTTTGTCACACATCGCAAAGTGCTGACAGTATTTGACCGATAACTTGTTACTTTGTCACACTTTGTATATGCTGACAGTATTTAGCCGACACTTATTATTTCATCGCCATTCGTAAGTGTTGATGTTTTTACGATATTTTATACTTATTATGGCTAGGATTATTATTTTGCTACACATATACTTGGTATAGTTATAACATGTTACTTCATCACACTTCGTAAAGTGCTAACGGTATTTGGCCGATGCTTATTACTTCATCGTCATCCGCAAGTGTTGATGTTTTTACGATATTTTATACTTTTTATGGCTAATTATTTTGCTACACGTATACTTGTTATAGTTATAACATGTTACTTCGTCACACTTTATAAAGTGTTGACGGTATTTTGACTGGTGACTTGTTACGTCATCGCACTTCATATGTACTAACGGTATTTGGTCGATGCTTATTACTTCATTGTCATTCGCAACTATTAATGTTTTTACGATATTTTATGGTTATAACTTATCATTTTGTTACACATATACTCGTTATAACATGTTACTTCATTACATTTCGTATGTGTTGACGGTATTTAGCCAATGCTTAATACTTCATCGCCATTCACAAATATTGACGACATTTTACCGATGTTTCCAACTCATAATGATAAATTGTTACTTTGTCGCAAAGTGATGACAATGTTTTATTAATCATCTATGCTCGATATGTTATAACTCAATATTTATCACAAATACTTAGTTAGCTTTATTGACTTTATAAAAAGCTTACAAAGAACAAAAACCTTTTTCAAAAATATTTGGAAAACATAGTGTGATGAAAATACTAAAAATCCAAAATAACACATGTCCAAAGGAATACATAAAGTACACCAAAAAATTTAAACACAAATTATAAATCACAAATAAAAACAAATTGAAATCATTCCTCATCCACGATCTTGCCATCCGCTGCCACCTTTCTAGGATCCACCCCAGATAAGTCAATAATGGGATGAAGAACAACAACCTGCACAATAGTAACATCAAAATCGGAGTAAAATGAAAGAGAAATCTCATTCTTGAGATTTTCTTCAACATATCTCCATGTCGTCTTCGATTGTTTTTGGATCATTTTCACTTGCCTAAGCAAGCTCATCACTTCGCTGCTTTAACTCCCTACCTATTTACTAAAGTTAAAGGTAGAGATCAGACTTTTCTTGAGACCACTTGTTCACCTCAGCATGTATGTGCTCGGTCTTCAACCGAAGACGAGTAATATTAGCCACCTTGGTATTGAGTTGACCCACCTCTTATTCCAAATTTTTGATCTTTTGGTCTTTCTTGCTCTTCTCCCCCAAGCTTTCTTGGGTTTTAAAACTCATCAGAGAGACTAAGGTAGCGACTTTGCCGAGATACCCTTCCACTCCTCGACACACTTGATTCACTTCCCAACCCTCATATTTCCCCACAATCCTCGCCTTCTTATTTGACCCTTCAGCGTTCCATTGCTCGACGATTACCTTCTCGGATCGGTCTCCAACCGATCGTGAGGTAGCCAAGGGTTGGATTGGTTGGGTTGAGGCTGCTCTACTCATTTTCCTTCGGAAAGAACAATCCGAAGTTGTTTTCTCATCATCATCGGAATCAAGTAAGATGCCACTGGGGGAGACCTTACTAGTTCCCGCGGCCTTGCCCGAGTCCACGGTAGCCGTCTTGCTTAAGATGGCAAGCTGGTTAGTGTTAAAATTAATGGCTTAAACAAAAGGAGGTGAATTGTTTGTCAAAAGATTTTCGTAAAGATTGCACAAGAATGAAGTTTTAACAACAATCACAAAAGAAGTAATCAAGGAAGCCAATCAAACAATGTAAAAGAAACTGTTTGCAGAATTTCAATCGGTTGAAACTTCGTTTTAACTGGTTGTTTATGGCAGCAACAAAAACATAATTAAATCAAATAGTTTATAAGAAGTGAGAGAAAGAGAGATTACACAACCAATTTATACTGGTTCACTCAACCTTGAGCTATATCCAGTTCCCATAACAACCATTGGATTTCACTAATAACCAATCACATATTACAATACACACAATCACAAAGAGGTGATCTTGATACCACAAAAACCACTCACCCTCTTTGTTAAACGCATAACCTTAGTCAGAACACCCTATGATCTTACAGGTTTTCACACACTTCAAAAGTTTATAAAAGAACAAATACAAGAATCATGAAAGAAACAGATTACACCTAAATTTACAGGAATCACAGGGCTCCTAAGATCATACCTTGAACCAGTGCACAACTATTTAGCAATCTTGCAAAACTTGATTTGAATCTCTTAAAAAACAATCTCATTCTCACTGTAAATGTGTTTTTTTTTTGTTGTTTTTGAAATACAAAGATAAGCCATATTTATAGCTCTTAAAACTAGTCGTTCTAGGCAGTCAATTATGAGCCAAAATAGTTTTGATCCAACTGAAAATGAATCCAACAGGTTTTTGAAAAGCTGTTATGAAATGTGACAATCAACCAGTGTTTTAACTAGTTGAATTGGTTAGTCAGTTATTTAACCAAGTCAAAAATAGTTTTGAAAACCTTCACTCAAGCTAAGTGACAAACAACCGATTATATCGTGGTTTAAACCAAAAGCAGCACAACTTTAACCTTCAACACAAATTTGAATCATCAAAGCTCCCATGTTCTACAATTAGGATTAGTCCTTTTACTCATAGCAACACCCCCAACAACCGACTTAGGCGCTTCAAGTTCTCGGGCATGATGGAACATTTCCTATGAGGAATCACCATTTGTTTATCTACTAAGAAAAGGATAAAAATAACATAAGCAAAATAAATACAACAAACAACAAGACAATAAGAATCAGATGGGGAGGCCATATACCAATGTATGTTTTTAAGTCCATAGCTTGGAATTCATTCCTTAAGAGCTTAACGGTGGCAAAGGTAACACCCGTCTTTTCTAACATCTTGCATATCTCTCGCTCCCCGACATCCAGATTTTCTAACAATCAAGCGATTTGATAATAGGGTGTCAGGGTCCAATACAGGGGGTATCCCTTCAAAATACTAGGCTTGTCGGATGAGGATCAGATTTTCACAAACCGACCTTTAAAGTTTTTATAAGAAGATTGAAAAAAGGTAAGCAAGCCCTTAACGTTATTCAAAGATGCCCACAATTGGCGATTGGAACTTCTAAATTCAAAGAAATAAAAAAAAAAACACATTCGACAAAGGTTGAATGCTAAAGTGATTACATAGAATACTAAACACCTAGATAAAAGCCTAACTATTAGGGTGTAAACATTCATTAGTGCTATAATTTCCTTTTCAAACATCTCCAAAGGTAAACGCAAACCTAACTTAATAAACAAGGTATCATACATAAAACAAAAGGGACCATCGTTATCAGAACTCTCGTCAGCACAAATTGTTTCTCCCTCTTTACAAAGTTGAACCTTTACCCAGTTTTTGTTAGTTTTACTTAGAGCTGGAGAATCCCTTAGTTCCTGAAGCTTTAACCCGGTGGTGTAAATGGAAGTTTCCTCTAAAAGATCATCCCTTGCCCACGGATATAGCAAGCATAATCCATTACAAAGTTTCAATTTTTTGAAAACTATCCATTACAAATAACACAAAAAGAACTCTTTTTCAAACTAATCGATAAGTTCAATAAATATTTTCACAAAATCAAAGTTCATACAAATAGTGTCTCCGTAAAAACCCATAAACACAGAAGGAATGGAAACATTGTACCTATTACAAAGAAGCGCGAGAAGCTTAAGAAGGGAAATCGAAGAAGCGTGAGAAGAACAAAGTAAATCTGAAAAACACGAATAGTTTCCTTTCAGAGAGTAAAAGTAAGTTAAGAGATGTTATGACAGGTTACGAGGAAGTTATATGACGTTTCAAAAAAAGTTAAACTACGAAATCGCTCAAGTGGTGACACGTGTCTCATTTAAAACTGCCACGTTGGTCAGCCTTTTCGCCTCCTCAGCTCAGGGCTAAAGAGTTGTGTGTTGTTCTGGACCTATTCGGTATTAAGGAGGCCAATGACTTAAAGAAGCTTATCCGTGTAAGACCTAGGACGTGGACGGACAAAAACAAACGACGAGGGGCTTGAGTGCATGGTAGTTGGTCGAAAAAGTGGAAACATGCCCCCATATATCGCCTAAAAAAGTGGAAATGAAAAAACATGATTCCTTTTTTTGTATAAACATACGATAAATAATGAAAAACAGGGAAAAATGGTTGGTACACATGGTTTCAGTCAATTAATTAATAAAAAGGGAGAAATTCTCAAATGAAAAAGGAGAGCTATCTATAAATAAGAAAATTAAGGAAGAGAGAATGATCAAAAAAATTATTTGTGGTTCATGTGAAGAATTAATACCCACCCTAATTTCCATAAACGAATGTGAGTCGGAACAATATCTAAAGTAGATTCTTTTATTAATAAATAGTTTATAAATTGGTATCTAATTAGTTATAATTCGTAGCTAAAGTTTTGGTAACTAATTAGATACCAATATAGAAACTGTTTATTAATAATAGAAACTACTTTAGATACCTATAATTTTTTTAGTATATAATTTAGTTAATATAGTGATTAATTATTTTTGGTTTCTATTAGTCTCTATCTAATGAATTTCTTGCAGTGAGATAAGTGGTACACAACAAGGGGGAGGGGGGGTGTAATTGTATTTTATAAATTAATTCTTTTTAAAAGCTTCATCTAATAGATGTGATTAGACTAAGTTTAATGTTGGAAAAACACACTGTCAGACAAGTTTTCTAAAGGACTATGTTTGATGAAGGGTCATCTGATGCACAATCTAAAATACTTTCTTAAAGATTGTTTTAGCAAATCTCTCTTTCTTTGATTAATAGTAGATTAATAATATGTAATGAAAATTATAAGGGTTGAGATATATTTACGCAAAGTATCTTTATATTGGTTCATTTGATAACCTAGACTACGTTCAGTTCTTGTAATTATTTGGACGATCAAGGTTCCACTAGCGCAAACTACCGTTGCAAAGGTACAAGTATTATTTGGACTCAACCACTTATGAACACAATTATTCTTTGGACCCAATAACTCATGGCTAAACATCATTATTATTTGAACTATAGTCATTCCTTGCTAAGACCAAGTATTATTTAGACGGTTGCCACTACAGACTAAGCATGAGTATTCTTTAAACACTATCATTCCTAATTAAATCACTTTGTTAAACAAAAGGTGTGATATATAGGATCATAGGTTGCTAACTAAAAGAGGGTAATATTCAAGACAAATACAAAATGATAAACATTGTTTTAGGTTGTTATGAACACACTCAATGTTCTTGCCCAAACTCTAAGGCCAAAGGATTGCTAAAGAGTTTTAATGTTCTTGTTGTGATTGTTGTCTTCGTGGTCATGAACCTTTCTTCTTCAAATAGAGCTTCTTTATATAGACTTTGGAAGAAAATGGTCATTGAAAATTCTTTTCGAGTTGTTGTTAGATAAACTGAAGTTCTTTTTCTTGAACTATCATATTTCCATGTTTGGACCTTAGAGACACATTAATGTTTTTCACAAAGCGTTAAATGCACATCTCTTTTTTAAGTAGCACTCTAATACACAACATCACTTATCAAACTTGGTCAGATAACTTTGTCACAAAATGGAGGTAAAAGTCTTTTTAGAGTAAACATCCTAACACATAAGAGAAGTTGTTATTGTGCAACAACTTTAAGCACATTCTTCAATAGATTTTGGTGTTGACATTTCAAAGTGAGATCCTCTTAAAAGAATGAAGAAGCGAACATTCCATGTATACCTATAAGATTTTCACTTATTAGACAAAGTTATACAAACATGAGTTACTTTGTGTTTATCAAACAGCTGAAGTACTTGCGTATAATTTGATAGTTTGTAAATACATGTTTATTTTCATGCTAGGCATCATTATGAAAACTAACATTTCAACTAGACTGAAACCCTAGGTTTAACTATCATTTACCATCACATGAAGGGAGTATTATTAAAATAAATAAAAAAATACAAACTAGTATGGGGGGGCTAGGTCAAGACCACACATGTGAAGAAAAACATAAAATTACATGAAACGAAAAATAGAAAATTTACACCTATTGTGAAAAAACTCCAAGAAAATACTAGGAGGCAAGGTACTATGCCCCACCCATTCTTGCTGAAGAATAAAGCCTAAGCTAGCTATCTTATCAACATAATGATTATCTTTTTTGAAAATATGGTAAAATTTAAAATTTATTTGCTGACAAAACCCACGACACTTCCTCCATTTATTTCTAAAGGACTAAGGCACCAACTTACAATTTAGAAAAGCATTGCAAACCAAAACAAAATTACTCTTAAGCCATAAATTTTGATAATTTCTTTTACTAGCCTCTTCAAGAGCAAGGATGGAACCCATGAATTGAGCATATAAAGAAGACTGGACTCCAAGATGTGTAGGAAAACCACCAATATACTCATCCATATTGCGTCTATAAATCCCTATGCATGTAGCAGTACTAGGAGAACCCCTTGAACCCCAATCAGTATTAACCTTTGATGTGAGTTGATTTTAGATGTTTTCATTTATGGTGACACTTTTACTTAAAATTAGGATTTTAACAATTAATGGTGAGGACCTAAGGAAAATTCCCACTGGACACGAACTTAACCAAGTGGTTAAGTAAGTATGAGGGTTCACTTCACAGAGGCAAAGATGAAAAACAAGATATAGTGAGGATGAGATGCAATTGCGAAATTGAAATAGGCACAAGGTAAACATCAATGGTGGTCATGGCCTCCCAAATGATGCACCACGCTCATGATTATGAGTAAAACCCAGGAACGACAATTAAGAGAAAAAGAGATAAGAACATAAATGGAATGAGAAAACTTATTGATGCGAACATCCAATGTCCTTCTCAAGAGGGAGGGAATGATGCGGACATCCAAGCCCAAGGGCGGATAATCTTTTGGAGACCCACGGTTTAAAAAGACTAAGTTTATTACACGCACAACAGACTTGGAGTATTAAAATAAAATAATATTATTATTTTACTTGGAGTTAGAATTTGAACTCAGGACCAACTACAGAGTATCAACCTAACCATTGGGACACATGATGATTTCTTGAAATATAGGGATTGTATTTTTACTTTATTTACTTACAAACGAGTCAAGACCTATAACTCAATTTGTATTTATACACTTTTAGAAATCAGAATGGGGAACAAATATTTTGGCAATTTTAAGAGAGATTATTTCACTACTAGGGTTTTTCCCTGCATCTTGCGATCTTATCAAGAATCCACCAATTCTTGTGGCAATCATCCTTAGGTTTATGAAACTTTGTTTGTGGCACCTCCTTTATCCAAGTTTTTATTGTTATTATTTTGAATTTATTCCGTTTCGTAACCCTAATTTCTCAATTTTGCTGTCAGTTTTATTTGGATTCATATCAGTTAGTATTCAAAGCAAAGGTTTGAGTCATAATACAATTGTGCATCATGTTTTTGTTTTTTTTCCTCATTACTGTTCATGCACTGTGTCGTATCGTTTCACATTGTTCACATATTTTTTTGTATTGTTTTGCACTGTTCACATATTTGTATTGTTCCGCATTGTTCATGTATTCGTACTGTTATGCATTGTTCACGTATTCGTATTGTTCCGCATTGTTCACGTAACCTTTCTTGTGTTGAACCAAATGGTGTTCAAGCTTTGAAGAATCCAAACCCTTTGAAGGATGTTGAAGCCTTGGTTGTGCTTGTTGTTGCTGTGCTGGTTTAGTTTAGTTCTGGGGTAGTTTGAGTGTTGTAATCCAACCCTTGATCAAATCTAAATCATAGGCATTCTCAATCTTTGTGAAAGTAAAATGTTTTCAAACTAAGTTAAAACAACCGATTGTTTTGTCGAAACAGCCGATTGTTTATACTTAGATGTTTTAAGAAAAGATTGAAAACTGTTTTTCAAATGGTTGAACTGTTATAACCAAAACAACCGATTGATTCGAGGAAACAACCGATTGTTTGTTTTGGGACCATAACAGAAAAACTATTTTATCTTTGACTGAGCTTTAAATGATTTAACTGCTTACGCTCCGGTCATTAAATGCTTTGACCAATCTTTTAATGCAATTTAAGAGTTTTTTAAGATTTGATAACAAACTACATCTTTGAATATATTCAGAAAAACAGATTTGAGAATCAATCTTTTACAAGTTTTTTGCTAATAGTTTTTGAGTTTTTCAAAGAGCTGAGATTGTTGAAAGTTTGTGGAATAGGATTTTGCTTGTATTGATTTCAGATTATCTTCTGTAACAAGTGTAATCCTTGTACTGTGTGAAACAAGTTTTCGTTTGTGTTTGTTGAGATTGGTTGTGTGTTCTTGAGGGGATCAAGATCAGCAATCTTAGTGTTGCTGTGTTGGCCAAGAAGAGTGTGTGTCTTGAGGTGTTCAAGGTCACTTTCTTGGTTGTGGTGTAAGTGATCAATTTGTGATTGCTTAGTGGATTTCCTCAGAGGGTTTCTGAGAAGACTGGATGTAGCTCTGGATTTGGAGTGAACTAGTATAAACATCTGTGTGCATTCTCTCTATCCCTAACTCTTTAAATTCGGTTTTGATATTTGTTAACTGGTATAAACAACCGATTGTTTTTACTAGTGTTGTGCCTTTTGCTTTATGTTTTGAAAAACTTATTTCTTAATCAAGGTTTTCTCGAAGTAATTTCATTCAAGGCAGAAAAGTTTGCGAAAACTCTCTTTAAACAATTCACCCCCCCCCTCTAGTTTAAAGCCTATTCTAACATCTTGTACTGTTCCGCACTGTTCATTTAAAAAAAAAAAAACAGAAAAAAACAAAAAAAAGAGAAAAATAGAAATAGAAAAAAAAAAGAACAAGAGGAAATATATATATATAGCACTTATCCAGTGCATACTTGCTATTTGTTAAAAGTTCTAAAAGTGTCCTGTCTACATATTCTATTTTCTCTATATATTGTTTTGCTTAGTGTTTTTAATTGTCTTGCTTGTTTGTTGATAGTGAAATTGTTCTTCACTATTTTGTTCTTTACTATTTTTTAAATTGATGTTAAAATACAAAAAAGAAGTATTTTAAGCTTCTGATTGCTACTTCTGAAAGTGATTCTTGATTATTGATTGCAGAGAAGGAATGGTAAAAGGCAGTGTGAGAAAAAAAAAACCTTATTGTGTGAAACATGAATGTTGAGTGTAAACACGTGAGAAAGTGGTGTGAGGCCCAAACTATTGTTATTTTTAATATGTTTTATTTGAGCATGGCAGGGGAGAGGCCAAATAGTGAACTTCCACAAATACAGCTTTCACACGACATTTGGAGAGAGTAATAAAACAACGTGATGGACTCTAAGAGAGGTTGGATCAAATGGAGCAGGCACAACAAGAAAATTCATGAGATAGGAGGAGGAGAAGAGATGAAGGAGAACAAAGAACTCCGATAATTGATGGGATAAAATTAAATATTCCCACATTCAATGGGAAGAGTGATCCGGAAGCCTACTTGGAATGGGAGATTAAAGTAGAACATGTGTTCGCCTGTAGTGAGTATAATGATGAGCAAAAGATGAAGTTGGCAGCAGCTGAATTTTCACATTATGCCTTAACTTGGTGGAATAAATACCAAAGGGACATAATTAGATATGAGGAACCCATGGTGAACACTTGGACTGAAATGAGAAGGATTATGAGAAAAAAATATAATTCAGCAAGCTACAATAGGGAGTTGCAACTCAAACTTCAAAGAATGACTCAAGGGAATAGAAGTGTGGAAGAGTATTTTAAAGAGATGGAGGTGACCATAATTTGAGCTGGAAAGAATAAAGAAAACGAAGCAATCATTACAAGGTTTTTGAATGGATTGAATCATGATATTAGGGATGTTGTGGAGCTGCAAGAGAATGTTGACATGAAAGAGTTGTTGCACAAGGCTAACCAAGTTGAACAACAACTCAAGAGGAAGGGAATCATGAGGAGGAGTTCTAACAATAATAAAAATTTCAATTGGAAGGATAAGGTGATGAAGGATAAAGGAGTTCCCTCAAGTTCAGTCACATCTTCAAGTGGGAAGTCACCTCATAGATATAGTAATTCACCACCTAAAAGGAAAACAAGTGAGGTAAAATGTTTCAAATGCTTCGGAAGAGGACATTATGCTTCAAAATGTCCAATAAAAAAGAATATGATCATTTTATCAAAGACACAAATAGTCAGTGAACCTTCAAGTGAAGAAGAGAAGGAAGAGGTAGAGATGGAGTTGGATACATTGGAGGGTGATTTGTTGATGATTCAGAGGCTTATGGGAAGCAAAATGCATGCTTTGGACCAAATCCAAAGGGAAAATATTTTCCATACCAGATGTTCCATTCAAGGGAAAATATGTTCACTTATAGTTGATGGAGGAAGTTGCACCAATGTAGCTAGCTTAAGACTAGTTACCAAATTGAATTTGGAGACAAAACCACATCCAAGACCAAACAAGCTTCAATGGCTCAGTGAAGATAGAGAGATCACAACCAGCAAGCAAGTAGAGGTGAACCTATCCATAGGATAATATAATGACAATGTCTTGTGTGATATGGTTCCAATGGAGGCAACTCACATTTTGTTAGGGAGGCCATGACAGTTTGACAACAAAGTTATTCATGATGGCTTCACCGATAAAATCTCTTTCATGAAGAATAACAAGAAGATCATCCTCAAACCCTTATCTCCTAGAGAGGGGTGTGAGGATCAAATGAAATTGAAAGAAAAGAGAGTTCAAGAGAAAAGAGAGATGAGTGAAACACCTATACAAAGCAAGAGCGAAACACCAAAAAAGAGAGAAACACATGAGAGAAAAATGAGTGGATTATTGAAAGTGAATGAAGTGAAGAAGTTGTTGACCATTCTAACCAAATTAATTTGCTTCCTAGTGTTGATTCTCTTTTGCAGGAGTTCCAAACTCAAGTTGAAGAATTGATGAACAAAGGATGGGTACAAGAGACCATGAGCCCATGTGTTGTTCCAATAATTTTGGTGCCTAAAAATGATGGTTATTGGAGGATGTGCACAAATTGCAGAGCACTCAATAACATTACCATTAAGTATAAACACCATATTCTCAGGTTAGATGATTTATTGGATGAATTGTATGGTGCTTGTATATTTTCAAAAATTGACTTAAGAAGTGGTTACCATCAAATTAGGATTTGGGAGGGGAATCAATGGAAAACTGTCTTTACAACAAAATATGGATTGTATGAGTGGCATATGTTGCTATTTGGACTAACAAATGCCTCAAACACTTTTATGAGATTAATGAACCATGTTTTGAAAGAATTTTTGGGAAAAATTGTTATGGTGTATTTTGATGACATCTTTATTTATAGCACTACTCTGGAATTACATGTGGAACATTTGTGTGTTGTTTTAAATGTTCTTAGAACATAAAAGTTGTTTGCTAATCTTGAGAAATGCAAATTTTGTACTGAACAAATTTCATTCTTGTGTTTTGTGGTAAGTGCCAAAGGAGTTCATGTAGATTATGAAAAGGTGACGGTTATCCAAGAATTATGTTTACATCATATTGAATTTGCTTACAATATGGTTGTTGATAGAACAACGAATTGTTATCCATTTTAAATTTTGTATGAATTAAATCCTTTAACTCCATTAGATTTGTTACTTATGCCTAACATTTATGTTTTAAAGCATAAAGATACACAAGCTAAGGTTGACTATGTGAGAAAGCTACATGAAAAGGTTAAAGCACAAGTTGAAGAAAAAGGTGAAGGTTACTCTAAACAAGCTAACAAAGGAAGAAAGAAAGTAATATTTAATCCTGGAGATGGACTCTGGGCACACATGAGGAAAGAAATGTTAACTAGACAAAGAAAATCCAAGCTCCAACCTAGACGGGATGAACCTTTTCAAGTGTTAGAAATGATTAATGACAATGCCTACAAGATTGATCGTCCAAGTAAGTACAATATGAGTAGCACTTTTAATGTGTCTGATTTGTCTCATTTTACTGCAGGTGATGAAGCTTTGGATTTAACTTCAAGTCTTTTTCAAGAGGGACAGAATGATGCGAACATTCGAGGTCCTTCTCAAGAGGGAGGGAATGATGCGGACATCCAAGCCCAAGGGCGGCTAATCTTTTGGAGGCCCACAGTTTAAAAAGACTAAGCTGATTACACGCACAACAGACTTGGAGTATTAAAATAAAATAATATTATTATTTTACTTAGAGTTAGGATTTGAACTCAGGACTAACTAAAGAGTATCAACCTAACCATTGGGACAAATGATCATTTCTTGAAATATAGAGATTGTATTTTTATTTTATTTACTTACAAACGAGTCAAGACTTATAACTCATTTTGTATTTATACACTTTTGGAAATCAGAATGGGGAATGAATATTTTGGCAATTTTAAGAGAGGTTATTTCTCTGCTAGGGTTTTTCCCTGCATCATGCAATCTTATCAAGAATCCACCAATTCTTGTGGAGATCTTCCTTAGGCTTATCAAACTTTGTTTGTGGCGCCTTCCTTTATCCAGGTTTTTATTGTTATTATTTTGAATTTATTCTGTTTCGTAACCCTAAATTCCCAATTTTGTTGTCAGTTCTATTTGGATTCATATCACTTATGGTGGTGGGTGAGAAATGTTACGCTACTTGGAGGGTGATGTGCTCCAAGATGAGTGTGTTGGCTGCCACTTAAGAGCTTCCCAATCACTCAAGATAAGACCTCAAACCTAAGAGGACATAAGCCTCACTAAGAGCTCACACAATTTGTGCAGAGTTTCTTTACTTCATTCAAACTCAACTTTTAAAATACAATGGGTAGGATGGGAAAAGGGAAAAATTTGGCAGCTTTAGGGTTTGACTTAGTCAAACCCGCACCCTAGACTTGTCCTTCTAGAAAAAAGATAAAATTGCCTTCCTAAAGCGCTACGAACAAGATAAAATGATAACTAAACCCCCTATTATGCTAAAGGCATCTTATTTTAGCCTATCTTTGCTATTTGGACCCCTAAAGTGTGCCCAAATTATTTACAAATATATTCTATTTTTTAAGAAGACCAAAAGGAAGAACTTCTGATATTCGGGTTTATAGCTTCTTCTTCTTTTTCTAATTCTTTATCGAGGCTTGGTGGGGCCTGACTTTGTATCTTGAGATGACTGACCCTTTTGGAAAGTGCTTGTTGTGTCATTCTTTATCTATCGGTTTGTATCATGCTCCACAGGTTCGAAAGAATTCGTCCTCGAATTTAGAACGCCTGCAAACAACATATTGAGTTTGTTCACATGATTTGTATATGGTAGGTGTGAAGCAAACTGATGTTCATTAAGCTTAGTGAGATTACACAAGTTGAAAAAAGCAATTGGCCAGTCCCCCTGTTCTTGGTAAGCCAATCCCAGGTACCCCTATTTTGCGATTACGGATCGGGTAATCAGCTCGGTCATTTTGCAAGATCAAGATAAGGTCCGAAAGCCAGTCTATTTTATGAGTAAGGTATTGCATGGACCGAAAACTGAGTATAAAGCTGATCCCGCCGGCAACTCGAACGTGGAGGAATCGCTTCGTGGCACTCTTTGCCCTGTCTACACGACTGCGTCTCCTGCAGAATCGCCCTCCGAACCTTCTCTCAGAAACCTTCGAATGTGACTTGCAAAATACACAGACGGCGCCTCTAGCGGCCGTTTGCACTCCGACGATCAAGTTAGTCCAACAGAACCACCAGAAACTGGAAACTAGTAATGCGTGTGTGAGAAAAAACTTGCACTCTGTTT
>Ga0123341_1002285_pt1 | contig 15620 bp, 7 predicted proteins | sample Turbeapinknodule_FD_89959 | JGI IMG/M metagenome (GOLD analysis project Ga0123341, IMG submission 89959) | Root nodule microbial communities of legume samples collected from Mexico - Turtle bean Mexico pink nodule | ecosystem: Host-associated > Plants > Roots > Nodule | place: Mexico: Nepantla... | reverse complement strand
ATGACTTGGCACTCCCACTCTACAGTGCAACTTTCTCTTCATCTTTGAGCAGAAGGAGAATTCACTCAACTTTCTCCTTCCTTCCACACTCACCCGCAACCATGCATGGATCCAAACGGGGTGCTGTTGTGACTTCCGTCGTCGACAACAGTACCACCCCTGGATCCAAACGGGGCCTAATAAAATTAAATCTCACTGTGAATATGACAAATAACCATCACATAGTTCTCGAAAATCAATCTTCTGTACAAAACAATGCACAAAGCAATAACAATTTTTTTTCAAAACTCTAGGGATAATTTAGTTAGTATACATGATTGTAGGGGTGCAGGAAGAAAAAACAGGGAAGCAAGAAGAAAACTCTTATTTTTTTATGCTTGTTTAAATAGTCCGTTGTTTAATTCTATTGATATTTTTATTTTTTCTCTTAAATTTGATCATTTTATATTTATCTTTCTCCAATCTTATTTAACTCGTCATCAATTCATTCTTAAAAAGGAAAAAAACCACTCTCAAAGGAGATTAGAGAAGAAAAAAACGAGTAGATGGATAAATTAAAGTCGATAAAATAAAAATAATATTCATATAGTCGACAAAAATTAAATGTAAAAAAATATTTTAAACACTTGATAAAATGATTTTTTTAATAAAAAATTATTTAAAAATATCAATATTTATAAAGTTTAATTAACTTTTATTATTTTATATATACCATTATATAAAGATAATATTGGTGTCATAATTTGATAACTTTCTTTGTGTCATCTTTTAATTGGATAATTTTACTTTTTAATAAATAAATGATTAATAACTGTTTTTTTATTTCAAAATACTAAATATTTTTTTTTAAAATAACTACTATATAATTTTGTTAATACTATTTTTATAAAACTACATATATTTAAAATTGTATTAATTAGTTGATTATAAAATTAATAAAATTATATATTTTAGTCTAATAAAAATATAAATACATATGTTATCAATCTAATAAAAATATAAATACATGTACTTACTCACATTGTATTTAGGTTTAAGTAGGAAATTAGTGTAATTTAAAATTATTATTATCAATTTAAGTAAATTATTTTTTTGTTATTCATTTGGCTAAGTTATGGGAAAGGGGACTGATATTAAGAGAGAAGTCATGGGAGTGGTAAACGATGTTCGTGAGTCATTGTAAACAAATATGAAGTCGCGACGATGGTCTATGATGTTTTTTACATGTTAGGTTGAAGTCTTATGATATTTGCATAACTTTGCTTAATTATGTTAATTAAAGTTGTGTTAATGTGACACAACTTCAGTTTTAGCTATTTTTTTTAAAAAGAAAAGAATTAGGTTAAGTTTAAAAAAAAAATAAGAATTAGTTTTAAATTGATGATTTATAAAGTTTATATAGTTATTTGTTACTTTGATCATGACACCTCCATTAACGTACTGTCAACTTTCACCATTGTATCTCGACCATAAACTCTATAAACCAATAATATAAAACCAATTCTTAATCTTTTTAAAAATCTTTAACTTAATTCTCTCAATTTTTTTTTAAAAAAAAAACTTATTCACGAGTGACACAATTTCAGTTATATCATTTTGCAGTGAAGTTGTCAGGTTATCATGGCTTTAATTAACATAACTATTTCAAGATGATGCAAATAGTACACAATTTCAAGACAACTCGAAAGAAAAAATCATAAACAATAACAACGATCTTATATTTATTTTCACAAACATAAAATAGTTTATCATTTCCACCATTTTTTCTCTTAAAACGAGTTTCCTCATTGATGACTTAACCAAATCAGTAATAAAAAATAAAATTTGTCCAAATAGATGATAATGATTTTAAATTAGAGTAATTTCGTCCTTAAACCTAGCATCTTTTAGTGTATAAGTTAGCATATAACCATTCTCATTCCATAAGTAATAAAGCAGAAACTATCACCTCGAAGTCTATTTAGAACTGTGTGATGCAAAAAGAAGAAAACAGTGGGCTTTCAGCCCATGGGCCTTCAACTTTCGGATTCGTGTTTTTTTGCCGGGAACGTGTTTTTTAGACAAAACCTGCAAACTTCCAATTTACGACTCTGGCACTGCAGGAATCAAAAATTTTGTTTCGCTTTCTGCAGAAAATTCATGCTCCGTATTCTTGAACTGAAACCAGTGTTCATATTTTGCCGTGCGCGTTCGAAGTCGAGTCGATGAGACGAATTCAGCTTCCGGAGCCGCCGAGCCCTACCTCCCGGAGAGGAACTCCGGACATCTTCGAGTCCGGAGTTCACACGTTCGTGCGACGCGCCGTCGTAATCGGCAACGGCTTCGCCGCATCGGAGAATCAGAGCATCGGATTGGTTCGTGCCCTTGGCCTCGCCGATAAGCACGTTTTACATGTAAGAAGAATGCAGAACCTTTCCTTTTCATTTTTGTTTCTCCGCAACTATTTCTTCGCAGTCCTAAGGTAACAACTAAGTAGAATTATTTGTCTAGTTCTTAACTTGGCGTTTGACTTGATTGAGAAATGGCGTGACTGTGGATGACGGTATAGCTTTTAGAAGAGTTAGTATCGGAATTATTGACTGAAAAAATGTAGCTTTAGTAGTAGTGATCCCTCAAAGATAAAATTACCAATTCAGTCTCTGATGCTTGCAATTGTGCATTACGGCGAGATTAGTGTTGTGTTGATGATTGACAGGGAATAATTGACCGAGGGAGGACTGAATTGGTGGTTTAGGTTACCCTTCTTAATATTGGATCTACAAACTATTCAGGCATAGGGGATAGAATTTTGTTGTTAGAAGATGTGTTGTGGAAGAAGTTTGTACAATGTACAAATATTAAATGTAGTTAAAGCATTTTACTTGATTCGCTCAATAACCCTAGGTATTGCATACTGAATTCGTTGTATCATGTGCCTTGTAGCATGTTGCTTTTATAGAAGGTATTGTAATAGTAATGTAAGAAATGGATGAATCACTAACCTGTACAATGAGCCTACCTAACGTTCTCATTCTGCATGCTTGGTATCTGTGTTTAAAAGGGAAAGTAAATTATTGAAGGGAAAACATCTCTGTATGGATTTATCTATAAGTGATATTAGGTAATGGGTGTAGTTTAGAAACACACTAAATTGAGAAAGAAGATTTTTTTTTTGGTTGTCAGTTCCTGCCAAATGAATATTTCCTAAGGCTGAGATTTCCACCTGTTTTGTTATGGTAAACTGTATATTTGTTTACCTTTGTTAGTGTAGCATCTGAATTTGATACACTTTTGTATCCTTACTTGCCTTGTATCACTGTTAGGTGTTTTTATATTAGGTTATGTTTGGAGGAAATGGAGACAAGGTTAAGTAAATTTTCTCTTATTTGAGATTTTTTTAACTGAAGGGAAATAAGAATTGATTGAGATATTACCATGGCAAGAAGCATTTCTCAATGACTCATGCTGATTACCATTGCAATAAGCATTTCTAATTCCTTAATGTCATTGTCACATGACTGTATGCAACTAACACATCTTATTGGGCCTATAATTACGAGCTTAATATTAAGGCTATTATTAATAATTTTTAGGCATCTAATTTGTCTTCTTTATAAAGCATTAGTGCATTATATTTTGTCATGTTCAAATTGAAAGTGCCTCTTAACAGCTGAATGAGTTCACTTATCCTTTTATGACTGACTTTTGGCAGCGTGTTACCAGACCAAAAGGGGGAATTAATGAATGGCTTCAATGGCTTCCAGTCTCTCTCCATAAAAAAATAGATTATATAGTAAGAATGATCCAAGGTTATTCTCAAGAAAAGAAGCTTATGCCTTTACCTTCAGAAAATGGTGTCAGTTCAGGATTGTTAGCTGTCTTGGAAGCTGATGTAAAGCAGATAGTTAGTTTTGCTCGTGAAACTTATGAGAAGTAACTTCCTGTTCTTTTCTCTGTAAACTAATGTCATTAATGTGTGTTGTGTGTTATTTATAGATTGCCTAACCAATTTTGTCGTTCATTTCTTGATGGAGACTGATTCAAATGTCTGAGTAACCTTGCCATTAATAATCTTACTCGCTCAGAGCAGTGTACTTCTTTGAACATTAGAAATATACCTAATATGAGGTGTGATAGGAATTATTTGATAATTTGTTTCTTGTAACTTGTAATAATTATTTTATACAACTAAGACATCTACTAGATTTACATGATTTCCAGTGCATTAATGTTAAGACATGCTTGTCTCTTCCTGTTGTGCTGCTCGGCATAAAACTTAATCTTGTGAGTTGTTATTTAATTTACTCCGCAAATCCAATCAGTATTATGGTTCTGATATTGATGTAATATTAGTCTCTGAATTCATGTTTCTTAACTTTCTTGTATCTTCATCTGCAACTTATTCTTTGGCAATTTACAAAGAATGATATGATTGGTATTTTATCCAGGGAGGGACCATTGTTGGTTGTTGCATGTGGAAGAGATACCATCTCTACTGCAAGTTCCATAAAACGTTTAGCATCTGAGAATGTTTTTGTCATCCAGGTTTGTAGACTTCATGCATACTAATCTTCAATTTAATTTTGATAAGATATCTTGTAAATTATGCAATTTGTTAGTTTGTAGATTAAAATTTGGAAGAACAACTTATAACGTAAACATAATACTATTTCAATGGCACTAATGCTATGTAAGTCCATGTCTGGGCAGGGATGTATAAGGCATGCTCTTTATAGTTTGGTTGGTTTTGTGATGATGAAAACCTAAAGGTGAGACAAAACTAGGCTCAGTGGCTTAAATTAACAAAGAATGGAATTAAGCTGGTGATTGACGAAAGAGGGAATTGTGAAAGCAATTGAAAACACTAGGAGTAATGATTGGAATTTTTTCATGTCAACTTTAATCTTTTGAAATGGTCTTGGTTTACAATTCTTTGACACGATCCTGCCAGGAAATCCAAAAATCTCTTACTTCTATGATTTCTTTCCCTTATGAACTCTTATTCAGTCTGCTTTATTTTCTTTACTTTTTTATGTATTACATTCAGGTCTAAAATTATAGTTGTGGTCTTTTTTGTGGTAGCATTCTGTCATTTCAGGTTGATGTTGGTCTATGTAGCCTGTAATTTCAAATTGATGATTGCTACAAAAACACACTATTATGATTACATATTATCTGATGTAGTTAACAATTTAAAACCTTGGTTATGTTGCTTCCAAAATGTGGGCTTTATATTGTATATATGCAGTGTCTATTATCTGGTCAAAATTTCATTGTCCTATGGTGCAGTGTTATTTATTGTTCTTGTATTTTGCTTTGGTGTTCATTACTATGTGAGATGTTAAAAACATCTAATCTTATTTTTTTATCTTGGTCTCTCTGATTGTATTTGTCTCATGACCAGATACAACATCCCAGATCTCTTTTGAATAGGTTTGACATGGTGATTACTCCTAAGCATGATTATTATCCTTTGACTCCTGAAGGACAAAAACAGGTTCCTCGGATTCTGCGAAGTTGGATAACTCCACGTGATCCTCCCGATAGTCATGTGGTATGCATATATTGTACTTGTGTTAGACAGTAACTAGCTTTTTACTTTGATGTTGATTACGGTCAATTCCTGGTTGAGGATTATTATGTGGAATTATATGTTCAGGTACTTACTATGGGGGCATTACATCAAGTAGATTTCAGTTCAATACGCAGTGCTGCTGCCACTTGGCATGAAGAGTTTTCACATGTTCCCAGGCCCTTGCTTGTGGTCAACATTGGAGGACCAACAAGTAATTACTACTGTGAATTTAATTATTTGAAATGTCATTAAGACCTAAGAAGGATTTTCAGTGTGGCTAAAAATTTGGGTATTGACTGATGTCTACAATTGATTTAGGAAACTGTCGATATGGTGTAGACCTTGCCAAGCAATTAGCAGCTTCTTTGCTCAGTGTTCTAGCTAGTTGTGGCAGTGTTAGGATATCGTTTTCAGAGAGGACACCGCAGAAGGTATAGTCCTTCATTCCTTGAAGTTTCTTAGAATAATAACACCCACCAACTTGTCCGTCTCTTCATTCTATTTCTCTCTTTGGTGTTTAAACAGGTGTCCAATATCATAGTAAAAGAACTTGGGAACAACCCAAAAGTTTGTATCTGTGACGGGCAAGGTAAACATATGTTCCAGTTTTGATTCCAACATTTAAAATTTCGTTCAACAGATGAACTTAGACTGTAACACAACTTTCAGGACCTGACCTGCACATGGGCCATTTAGCTTGGGCCGACACATTTGTTGTCACTGCAGATTCAGTTAGCATGATAAGTGAAGCTTGCAGCACTGGGTATGCTTGTACAAGTATTTCTATTATTAGAATAATGATTTTATTTAGTTGTTCTTGATAAAAGTATTTCATGTTATCAAATTTTTCTGTTCTATCCCCAGGAAGCCTGTTTATGTTATGGGCGTTGAGCGATGCAGATGGAAGTTCAATGAATTTCACAAATCTTTGAGAGAGATGGGAGTTGTTCGTCCTTTTACAGGTTCCGAGGATGTAAGTTATATAATGATTTTTTTACCAAACAAAAGGGTTGAAGATTATTGTGGAAGGTTTCTGTTCTGGAATCAACCTTATTGTATTTATTTTGTAATGGATATGTGTTTTACTTAAATTTCAGATATCAGAAAGTTGGAGTTATCCACCCCTTGCCGATACTGCTGATGCCGCCAAAAAGGTTCATGAAGCGCTTGCTGCTCGAGGGTGGAAATTGAAGGTATAGAATGCAATTGGAAGTTGACAATATACTTTTTGCGGAATTATTTTTGTCTAAATGGGGTAACCATTTTGTTTGATTGTAAGATTTTGTTGATAGATAATATTTTATTCATACCATAATAGGAAATACATATGGTATGCATGTAATCATTTTCACCATAGCAATTTTGAATGTCATGTAAAGTAATAAACACGTTTTTTTTTTTCATTTTAAAGAATGAGACAAACAAAAAAGGCAGGAAAGAAAGTCTCTTTACCCGTTCTCTTTATATTATTTGGTGTTATCTTTGGTAAAGAAAAGCCGCCAATATGTTGGTATTCAGGCAAGATAATATATAATCTGAGGTTTGGTTCACTCTAAAATGGGAAATTACTTAATTATATGATTTAACTAAACTAGCTTGAAAACACCAAGTTGCTGACAGAATTTAATGTGATTATGTTTGAACTAAACACCAGGTTCATGTTTATTCCTTTCTTATACTTTTAACATGCAAATGACCTAAACTATTGGTAAATTGAGACGAACTCGCCCTACCGATGAACTTACAAATCTTATGATTCTGGTTCAGTTGACTCAACCTGGCAATTGGTTATAGTGACGCAAGGTAAGATTTGTGGGTTCTAACAACAGTAGTTTTTACTCAACAAAGGCAACAGAGAATCACTGAGAAGAGAGATGGATTTCCTTTCCGGTTTTCAAGCCAATTGCACTACACCAATTGGAGATATATGCTGTGTTAGCACCTAAAACTATAAGGTTGAAGTGTTAGCCAAGATCAGGGAAATAGGGTGTCATGAAATATATTCTCTATGTTAATCCATTCTTATACGAACATGATGTCGTTATCAAAACTTTCGCGGACATTGAGCAGTAAAACGAGGAGAGCCAATTCTTTTCTTTTCTTTTTATTTTCGTGCAAGGTGGAGCAAGTGTCAACAACTCCTTCATACTAATGCTTTGTTTGGATTCTTCTATACTAGTTCGATATCACTCAAATCAATGTCAGGCTATTACTTTAAAAGATACTTTTAAATGAATGATTAAGTATTTTTAAAATTATTTTTTTGAATTAAGACAATTACATTATCTTTTGTTATTTTTAGATGTATGACCTTTTTCAATGTTGATATGACTAATAGTGAAAATATTTTAAATTAAGATAATATAATTAATTTATATCAGCAACTAAATTGAGTAGTGTGTATATTATTTTATATGGATAAGGTAATTACCTTATAATGTATAACGTACTTTTTATAATTAACTTATCACATGTGAGTTTTGCATGCGGAATCTATTTAGATTTAGAGACGGATATAGAAATATGTATAATTTCTAGAATGTAGTATACGGATACACAAGTTTATATATAATTATATAAATTGACAATAAATATTTATATATACGAGTTTTTTTTTGTAAAAAGATGTTTTTTATGACTGGTTCAAAATGATTTTTTTTCTTATTTTTATAATTGTAATAAAAAAATTATATAATAAGTTTAAGTTTTTAGAAAAGTAATTTCTGTTCAGTTTTAAAATTGTGTCCATGATAGAATTGTTATAAATTTAATAAATATTTTTTTTGAATTGAACATTTCACCAATACATGTTCTACAAGTGTCGATATCCAATATATGATCGATATAGACACGTTATCTATGAGGAGTGTCGAGTTATGTCTAATATATTTTTATGAAAAAGAATTATTGTTATACTTTTAAAAAAAGGAGAGTACATTATTGGTGTTACGAGGCAAAGTTACTTAGTGCATGTAATATATTAAAAACAAATTTTGAGGGTATAAGTAGATTATATTTTTGTTTGGAAAGTATAGGATAGAATAAAAAAATGAGTGAAGTGAAAAATAAGAATATATTTGTTTAATGAGTTGGTATAGGTATTATTTTATCTTAGGGAAGAAGAAAAGAATTTACATTGCATAAGAAAAGACAAAGGAAGTAAAAGTGGCACGTGGGATCAAGTGTGGGTGGGTGGCCAGGTGTAAGGTGGTGAGGGAGGGGACGTTGGTGTTGAAACTCACCGTTCCTTCACCGTTAAAACCTTTCCACACTTTTCTCCTTTCTCTATTCTTCTCTTCAAAAACCCTAATCAATCCTTCTTTTCAGGTCAGTCACTCAACCACTCCATCTCGCATTATTCCCTTTCTTTCTTTTTCTCAATTTTCACATAATCACCATATCCATTACCCTCTTCGTAGTAATTACATTTGCAATTACATTTTTCCTTTCTTATCTTTCATTTCTACCACCGAGACGCCAATTTTTTGGTTTCGATGCGTGCAGGTTGGGGTCGCGGAGGGTTTTGATTTTTCGGCGGCGGAAAATCTTGGTAAAATTCGTCTTCTTAACAAAAAAAGAAAGGTTTTCTTCTTTAAAGTTGGAGGGTTGGGTCTGATGAGAATTGTTAGGGGAATGCAGAGATCGCTTTGCGAGGACCACTACTGCTGTAACGACTCTTTCTTCCAAGGGATTGGCATCACTACGCCCAAGGCCAGGACCCGCGACAAACCAATGATCCAAACCCTCTGAAAATCCAAGATTAGGGTTTGTGTTGCGTTGCCAATTACAATGACTCGTGTGTTGGTCCAGAGAGGTTCTTCCGGTGGTGGTTCTTCCTCAAACGCCAGCCGGAGTGGTGGGTCTTCTTCCAATGCCTCGGTGCGTGCAGAGGCACAGGTTTTGGTTGCGCCGGAGAATACCGACGAGGTTGTTGTTGTTGTGCCAGATGACGTTTTGGAGAGTGGCGATAAGGGGAAGAGTGAGGAGAGTGTTCATTTTGAGCATGTGATGGGTCGTGTGATGATGACGTGGCTGCTGCTGCTGTTGTTGAGAGTGATGTAAGGGAGGAGTTTGTGAAGAGTGGGCAGAGAGTTGGTGAAAGGGTTGTTGCAGAGAGTGAGGGTGCGAGTGGGGATTCTTCTTCCCCCCCTGTTGGTGGTGGTTCGTGTCCCCCGCCACCTCCGGTGCCGCCTCCCAAGCCTTCTTTGGCGGGGAACATGAATCCAAGGAGGAGTATAGCCGGGAGTTTGAATTCGGGTAGTGGTGGATCGTCGAGGAGGACATCTGCATGGCCGGTTGTTCCGGCCAGGACTTCGCCTGCTGGGTCTAGGCCGTCTTCTCCCAGGTCACATAATGAAAGTGAGGGGTACAATAGTGCTGATGAACAGAAGCCTTGCCTGGTTTCATCTTATGATGATTTTGTAAGTTGATGACTCCCTTTGTACTGAATTTCAGTGTTGCTATGGGTGTTGCTATATGATTCTCTTTAGGCCATATTGGTAAGGAATGGTATTGATAATTTAGCCAATTCCTCTTTCTTTTATAAGAGAATAATCATGATTAAGCAACTATTTAGCTATACCCTTGGCATTTCTTCCTTGTCATGGATACAAAGTAATTGAAATAACATGATGACATATTTAACACGGTTTATATCTTTTTAGGATTAAGTTATATAGTGCTTCAGGGAATGTGTTTAATTTGTATAGAGCACTTGCCATTATTGATCATTCATACATCGCATTTCTTTATGCCGGCAATCCTATGGTGGGTTGTATATCGATACTTGCATAGGGATATCTTTATGTATTTTGTTACAATCTTTTTTGCTAAGTTTCTCTATGTGAATTTGAAGATGATATGACCGTTTTGTTTCTTGACAGCCTTTTCCGAGATCCTTTATGTCAACATATGTATTTAATAAATTGGACTTTTATTGACATCTATTCCAGGAAAGGGAGCGGCAGTTTGAAATTGATATCAGAAGGGCAAAAGGTTACGAAGTAAAAAAAATGCTGGAGGATGGAAATTGTCTTTTCCGAGCTGTTGCAGATCAGGTGTATGGGGACCCTGAACTGTATGATTTGGTCAGACAGATGTGCATAGATTATATGGTATGATAATGTTGTATTAATTTGTATTTATGGCAACTATCCGCACTGTATATGCTTCTGCTCACTATAACTGATAGTATGTTTCTCATTATCTTCTCATGATCAGAAGCTGATTTAATTTCAATGGGTTTCAGTTATCTTAACAGTGTTGATTTTTTGAAAGGATTTAGTTCTTTTTAGCTTTTGTCAACCATGTCTTTTTAGAACATTGGATTTTAGGTTGCTCGTTTTTGGGTGAAGAGGGCATTGAGAGAATTGGCACTATGGTTGGGGAAAAATCATATGGGCAATGGTAACTTGGTCGGCAGTTGATAAAATGAGAAGAGCAAGCCTAAACTCACAATTTTTTAGGGAATGTTTTACAATTTTGGTGCCCATAAGGGATTCAGGAAAGTCCAGTAACTTTATTTTATTTAATTTTTTTATTTGTCAGTGGCTAATACATGTATATTTGCACAATCGGATTGAATTTCCTTAAATTATTGTTCCTTGTCCTGCTTTCTTGCTTTTAGTTTGGTTGGAATTTATTTTTCCTGTTTGAATTTTCATTAATATGCTGTCTCTAATTCAAGTGACAAATTGTTTTAAGTATGTACATTCAACTGAATGGTGGCACATTTTTGTATATGCATAATTCCTAGATTTTTCTCATTTACATACGTTGGTAGAGTTTTATTGAACTTCAGAGGATGAAGTATTTCTGGTTTTATCTTCAGGAGCAAGAGAGAGATCATTTTTCTCAGTTTATAACTGAAGGGTTCACATCTTACTGCAAGAGAAAAAGAAGAGATAAGGTATTTGGCAGTACAATTGGAAGACATTTTATTTCTTGGTTCAACGGAAAACTTTAAGTTATTATTGGGATTTAAGGTCTTTGTGTTTGGATATAATTGCTTTATTTCCCTCTCTTTTCATTTGCTATATTATATGGAGCTTTGCAGGAAACTGTTTAGTTTTTATTTATTGTAAATATATTTTTGGCAAACTGCAGTTTACGATGTTATATACTATCAAAGCTGTATGCCTGTGATAGAAACTGGTTCAGATTAAGCACACAAAAAGTGTACTGGTTAGTAATAATCAGAATTTGAGAGATCAAGGAACTCCCCTACAATACCAACTCCCAACTGATTAACTCCTCTCAACCCCTCTTCCTATTTATGGGGGGGGTGCATGCATTTATTTGCCCATGAAACTTGATCTCTTGTTCCATTGTGAACTGTATTGTTGCACAAGATTGCAGATCATGTGGGTGGTAAGATGCCAACTTTTTCCTTGATACTCACTGCGATTCTTGATCTCAAGATTTTTATTATTGTTTTAGTTGTCGAGAATGATGTTGGGTAGCTTTTGTTGTGTTTCTCCCGTTAATTTTTTAGATTTTTTTTGTATTTTTTCTTTTCCTTGAGCTGCTGGTTCTATTCTCTCCAAACATCATATTCTGTTATATTGTTTCTGTCTTCGTCATTAGGTCCTACCTTTTCACTCCATTGGTTCATAATGCTTCATTCATTCATTCGGTGTTGCATTTTGCTTTCTCTCCTTCCAGGAAACTCTATCTGAGAGCTCCTCTCAATGAAACCATGATTGTTTCATGTCTTCTTCAGGTACTAATGTTGTCCTCAAAACTCTGGTCTGCATTGGTCAGCCCCGAACTGGTCCCCCTTCCATCATAACTGGAATCAATCTTGAAGTCATTTTCTAGACAATTTCCCCATTCAACTAGGGCTCTCATACCAGATGTTAGAACTGTTTCAGATTATGCACATAAAGACTGTACTGTGATGAACTGAAAGAATGCACAAGTTCCCTGAATTTAAGAGATCCAGGACTCTACCTAGCCACAATACTAATGTAATGGGTGGTTTGAGAACTATCTATTTGAATAATTGGTTAGAATTTTTCTTTCTTCGTTCTTTGTATCTACAATAAAATGTGATGGTTTAGTTGTAAGAGAGTTAAACCCCCTTTCACTAACATGACGTTACCCTAATGTTATGGAATTTTGGTGTGTTGTCATAACTGAAACATTCCTTGAATGACGTGGGGACTTCTGGTTAACCTATTTTGTGGTGGCATAGATTAACAACACAATAAGAGAAAATCTAGAAATGTGATAGAACTGTCATCTTTTAATATTTTCCTCTGCCTCACTTGACATAATAAATGTCTGTTAGTTCTCTTAATTTTTTGGCATGCCTCACATCAGTGTTTCAAATACGAGGAATTTAAGTTGGAACCAGTAAGTTCTGTTATAAGTAATCTAATCTAGTACTTGCGTGTTGAGACTGTTTTCTGTCTGTCATGAATAATTTAATCTAGAACTTAAATGTGTCGAGACTAGTTTTTCTGTCTGTCAGTTGTGCAAAAAACTTAATTTCTTTAAAGGAAGTGGACATCAATATTTACACGTCATTGCAAACCTAATATAATCTCTGGATTTTTTTCTGTATTTTCAATAATGTGGATGTGGATTTTCCTTTTAAAGGAAGTGGGCATCAATATTTACATGTGGCTCTTAGACAATATTCTCATAATTAAATCAATCTGTCTTCTTTCTCTGACCGTATTTACCTTATTTGGATTAGTGCCATTGTGGATTGTAACCATTCCTTGGCATTCAATTTATGAGATTAACAGCATTTAATTTTCTGCACTTACTCATAGCTAGTGGTGAGCTTGTCCATTATAGAATGACATTTGTATATCAATTTCTTGGAAAAAAGATCGAGTGCATTAATACTGTGGTAATATTATCTGAGTAGTATTTTCATTTGGAATATGGTTCTTTGGACAGATCCCTTGTCTCTTGGTGTTTTGTGTTTCCATTTCTTTTTTTCTTTTTCAAAGTAAATTGTGTATACCTTCTCTATACCTAGAAATTGTCCCAAAAAAACTAATTGTTGGTTAAGAGTAAAGCATATCAGTAGTATCTTTAATAGAATTTATGTTGTCAACAGTCATAGATATTAGTGTTGATGGATGTAATAATGAATGCTTTAATTAGCCTGTGTCATGTTCTTGAAACGTAGTTTGTTGTAAGGAGTTGAAGCTGGCAGTAATCTCTCATAAGGGGCACTGAAAACATAATTTTAGCTTCTACCAGCTATATATGGGGCACCGAAATTGCATGATTGTTTATGCAACTCATATGACCCTTACTTTTTTAATACCGTTTGTCTGTTAGAAAGTGTTTCGAGCTATTTTGAATTTAGGCAAAACTTATGTTCATCCTTTTTGGCAACAGGTTTATGGAAACAATGTTGAGATCCAAGCCATGTGTGAAATGTATAATCGTCCAATTCACATATACTCCTACAGCATAGGTGAGCCTCTGAAACTTTGATGTCTGATTGTTTATGTAACCATTCTATAACATCAATCATTGTGCAGAACCTATCAATATCTTTCATGGAAGCTACAACACTGATACGCCACCAATTCGATTGAGTTTTCATCATGGGAATCATTACAACTCCCTTGTTGACCCACGGCGCTTATCAATTGGTGCTGGGCTTGGGTTCAGCAGTCTTCGTGGAGTAAGTACCATTGCCTATTATTTCATAAGTTGCTGTCATTCTTCTCCTTTGTCATGATTTTAATTTTCTATACTGCTGTGAGACATCGAGAGTTTAGGTTTATCTGACAACGGATAATTAAACTTCGTATTGTACTCTGGAATAAATGATTATATGAAACCTCATAACAATTTTAGGGCTCAGAACTCTGGAAGTTGTGACATTAATAAATTGGTTTGCTAATAGTTGATGGCCCATGTGTGTTTCATGATGATACGCAGACAAATGTTGACAAAGATCAAGTCAAGGCTGCTATTAAATCTCAACAGGAACAACAGATAAATAATGTAAGTATTTCAAATTGAAATGGTGAGGATGGCAGTTTCTTTCTTAACTCGGTTGCAACAATAATTTTTATATTGTTTTCAACAGGCACTTTTAGCTGAGGGTAGGTTTTACTCTGATCTTGAGCTGACAGAAAAGGAAATTGAACGCATGGTCATAGAAGTTTCTCGAGCTGAGTACCTTTCAGATAGTGGTACATTTAAGCAACAGCTTGGTGACAGAGAGTCCTCTACCTCAAACGCTGAACCCTCGTCTTCTGGAGCAACAGGATCATCCGGCACTGGTGGTGGAAAAGAGCATGGTTGTGATCTGAGTAGTGGAATGCAAATTTTACTATCGATGGGATTCACATACATTCAAGCGATTGAGGCTTACAGCATATTTGGAGACGATGTTGATTCTATGGTTTGTTACCTCTTAGAAACTGGCAGTAGCAGCAGACGAAAGGGCAAGGCCACTGAATGATGCCTTCTTCGACTTTAATAAATAACTATCTTTACTTTTTAAATTCACTTTAATAAATATAAATACCCTGTATCAACCTACTAATCATCCTTTTACTTCAATTTCCTATCTCCCATATTCATCACTATATAGCATATAAATACAAATTTTATTTGCCTAATCATCATCCAATGTAGCATTTATCTATCTTACTTTTATAGCAAATATTTCAATAACGTCTGCTCTTTATATAAAATCTTTTGCAATAATTTTTTATTACATTATTTATTGCATTTAACTTGCATTAGTACCCTTCATATATTCATCTATAGTATTAATTTTGGATATGATTGGCAAGGCATTATTTTGATAAGGAAGTATTTTTTTCTCACTAGTTCAGGGTTTTTTTAAAACTCTAGTTTTAAATGTTAATCTTTTATGATTATTTCCATTTTATCTTTCAAGAATTTATTCACCCTTTCTATTAATATTACCTATGAAAGGTATGTTTACAAACACATGTATATATATAAATTTTTTACTTTGTACTTTTTAATAATTAAAATATCCATATTATTAGTTAACATTAAATTTTAAATATTGATATATAATGTCTTTCAGTAATATATTCATCTACCATTATAT
>Ga0123341_1002284_pt1 | contig 15623 bp, 9 predicted proteins | sample Turbeapinknodule_FD_89959 | JGI IMG/M metagenome (GOLD analysis project Ga0123341, IMG submission 89959) | Root nodule microbial communities of legume samples collected from Mexico - Turtle bean Mexico pink nodule | ecosystem: Host-associated > Plants > Roots > Nodule | place: Mexico: Nepantla... | reverse complement strand
TAATATAATATTAATAATATGAATATAATTTATATTATTATTATTATTAATATTAATAATAATTATTATAATATTAATAATAGTAATAATAATATTAATAATAATATTAATAATAATATTAATAATATTAATATAATATTAATAATATGTATATAATATTAATAATATGAATATAATTTATATTATTATTATTAATATAAAATATGTATAAATTACATTAATAATAATAAGTATAATAAACATGATAATATGACAAAAGAATTTGTCTGGTCTAGTGGTTAATGCTTCTAGTCACGGAAAGGACTTGGGTTCGAGTCCTGTGTCTGCTGCAGTTTGCTTCCAATATTAATTAATTAGGGATTTGTGTTCAGATACATACGGAGGCCGAACCCTAAGGTAAGACCAACTCGATGATGTTGTATTCTACCAATTTACTTGGCTGAACCCTAAGGTCAAACAACCACCAGGTTTTTGCATGGAATCTGACAAGTCCATGGAGGGATACAAAACGACGGCCAGATCTTTGGCGCCTTCAAACCCAACAATGTCGCAACTCGCCACATTATCTTGCAAAGCGTTTATGGTCTTTGAAAGCTCGTTTTCTCTTTTCTTCATGTTTTCGATTGCTCTTTGGAGATCGGCCACTTTTTGAGCTAACTTTTCCTTGAGCTCCTCCAACATCCTTTCTAAGTTTTTCCTCTCTTCGAACAATCAGGTGGAGTCAGCTTGAAGTTAGACGACCTCCTTTTGAAGGCCCTCTATCTACTCGATTTTCTTCTTTTCCTCTTTCTCTTTTTTCTTTCAGCTTAGAGTTGGTAAGACACACAAATGTAGTTACTTGGCCGAGTAAGTTTTTGGCATTGCTGCAAAGGCGCTCAACCAAGCTTGTCGACACGGCCTATATCATCCTCCATCAGGTATACCGACTTGTTGTGAGTCAAAATGTCAAAATCTGGATCCCACAAACTAGCCTTAACCTTCGAACTACACCAAATGTGATCTTGTATGGGTAGGGGTTGGATTTCTAGACCTCTTCCATCAGAGTGAGATTGACCTGAGGGAACGGGGACTTCTAATCCTCTATTTTTTCGGATGAGACCCGAGGTGGTTTCTTCGTCATGCTCAGACTCGATTTGCAACCCACCCAGTTCCCCTTACTCTCCACTACAGATTCTTTCGCGGCCATCATTTTCTTCATCCGAGTTGTCAGGTTGTCCTTGCTGATAGTGGATAACATTTTTTCTGCAATGAGAAAAGAATATAAGTTCTCATAGTCACTAGCATAGCTGAAAATATAAGCTAAGCCGAAAAGATAAATACCCATATACGCCTTAAAAAGACCAAGATCATACTCTCTGGTCAGGATAGTCGAAGTATCAAAGACAACTTTGAGGCCTTCCAATAATTCACATATCCCTCGCTCCTTTACGTCCAGGTTTTCGAGACGACTGGCACTTTGGAAATGAGGTTTTGGCGTCCAATAAAGAGGGAAGCCATTCAACAAGGTCGGATCATCGACTGAAGGACAAGCCTTGATAAAACAACGCTTGAAATTTTTATACGTGGACTGGAAGAGGGAAACCACGCCTCTCCCTGACACGCTATTCAAGGACGACCACAACTGTTTTGTTTTCCAAAAGTTTTTGAATTCAAAGAAATAGAGGGATAAGTTAGAATTTATGACCTTAAACAAGAGGGGGGGTGAATTGTTTATAAACGATTTTTGCAAACTTTTAAGGTATAATGAATTCCAATGATGAATCACAGAGAAAGAAATCAAGGAGGCCAAAGAACAAAATTGATTAAGTTGATTTTCAAAAAATCAACTGGTTGTTTTTATCAGCAGTGAATAAAATCAACTTAAAGCAGATATTAAAGAGTTCAGGGAAAAAGATTAGCACACAAATAGATTTATACTAGTTCACTCTTATCCCAAGAGCTACATCCAGTTCCCAAAAACCACTAGGTATCCACTATGCAATCAATCACAGATTACAATCCACACACACCCCAAAGAAATGATCTTGAACACCTCAATAGCACACACTTCTCTTGGCAAACACACCACAGAATTCAGAAAAACCTATGATTCTGTACACACCACAAGTATTCCAGAAATACAAGAGAGAAAGAGGAAGAATTTCACCTAATCAATATCAAAATGAAAAATTACACAACAATCCTATTCCACTCTTTGTTAAAACCCAAAAGCTTGAAGTAAATCTTTGAAAACTAAAATCACTTTATTCAAATTGAATTCTACAATCTGTGTTCTATCTTTTAGGAGCGTAAAACAACCTTTATATACTCCAAAAGTTTGTTAAAAAACATTTAAAGCAGGAGTCAATTCAATTTTAAAACATTTAAAGTAGATTTACCAAACTTAACATAAATCTTTTATAGATTTTCAAAAAACAATCGGTTGAATTTTTGTAACAACCGATTAAATTAGTTTGGCAACAGAGTCAACCAAAGTCAAACAGTTTCAAACCAAGGTTATTTGATTTTAATCCTTTTGAAAAAGATGTGTTTTCAAAGAGAAGCAGAAAAACAACCTGTTGATTTCTCGTTTTACTCGGTTGTTTTTCTCTCAACTTGTTTGCAGGGGTTTTAAAATGTTTGACTTTAGTTGACTTTGCTGTCAAACCAATTCAATCGGTTGTTTCGAAAAATCAACAATTTTTTTTTGAAAATCCTTAATAGAATTCAGTTTAACTGATTCAATATGTTTTGTTTGTTTTAAAATTGATTTGGCTTTTGCTTTAAACGTTTTTAATGATTGATTGAAGTATAAATAAGTGGTTATACACTCCTGTTTCTTATGGATTCAAATTAACACTTTCAAAATCAGTTTTTCCAAGATTGCTTAAGGCTTTGGATTTTTTTGCTAAGAGTGGAATATGACTGTTGTGTATTCTTTCAATCCAATCTGTGATTGTATCAGGTGTATTCTCTTCCTTTCTCTTTTTAATTTGTATTTCTGTAAAGAATTGGTGCTACACAGAGTCAAAGGGTGTTCTGATATGTGTTGTGTTGTAGTCAAAGGAAGTGAGTATTCTTGAAGGGTTCAAGATCACTTCTTTGGTGTGTGTTATTTGTAATCTGTTGTTGGTTACATAGTGGAATACCTAGTGGTTATTCATGAAGGCACAATTGATGTGAAGAACAACAAGGACAAAAAACATCCATAAAACAGGTACAATACCAAGAATGTTAATGAATTTAATTCTACAAACTACACTTGTTTTGGATGTGGTAAACAGGGACACATCAAGGCTGAATGTCCAAACAATGTGAGCAGAGAGAAAGGGTGTTACAAGAAGTATAAGAAGAAAGACAAAGAAAGAAAAGAATACATTGATGATTCATCTTCAAGTTCTTCATCAATGGATGACGAGGAAGCCAATCTTTGTTTCATGGAAAAGGAAGAATTTGAATCAAGCAGTGTAAGTTCAAGCTCTTCCATTAATGTTGAAAATTATAGCCAACTTCTTGAGGCCTTCAAAGAGACTCATGAAGAATCTAATAGGTTGACCCTTTTGAACAACCAGTTGGAAGCTTTAAACAATTGGTTTGAAAATCGAGTCAAGACTTTGGAAGAAGAGCTGAACCATTCAAAAACTGATTTTGAAACTCTGGAAATGATTTACAAAAACTCTTCTTGCAAGTGTGATTCTAGCTTTTATGAAAACTGTGAATCACTTGAAAAGAAAGTCCACTACCTTTTAAAAACTGTGCACAAGTTTTCAAAAGGCCAATCCAATATTGAATCTGTTCTTGCTTCTCAAAAATGTGTTTTTGGCAAGGTTGGGTTGGGGTTTAATCCAAACAGCAAAAACAAATATGTTTCAAAACCCTTATCAAGTTTCTTTGAAAAACAACTTGTTGTTTTGTCGAAACAACTGGTTGAAATTTGCTTTTACTGCATGAAAAAGGGTCAAACTGTTAGATTCTGCAGAGTAAGAAGGTTTTCTAATCCCAAAGGTATTTTGAAAGGGGTTCCTAAGGTTTTAAAAGTTCCTAAGGCTCCTACTAACATCATTCGACCCAAATTCATAAGGGGAACAAATCTTGCTTCTTAATCTTTTCTTGTAGGTATCCTTGGCAGCCAAAAATCACTTTTGGGCTTGAAGAATGATTGCTAAAGGGAAGAACATCAAGAGAAAAGTCAATCTTTGTACCTACACTTTTCAATTGTATATGTCCTGCAGGGTTCTTTGAATGCCAAGAGACATCCTTGGCACATGCATAGTGGTTGGTCAAAAGAGAAACTTCAAGAATAAAGAGAGTATGTGTGTGTTCATTTCTCAATTTATGTAAGTGTGTCTTGTGACCATATGAACATCTCAAAGTCTTCTTTTTGGGTGAATCTATTGGGGTTCTCTGTGCTAAGGTATGAACAAATTGCATACTGCATTTTTCATCAATTTAAAAGGTAATTTTTTGTTATGAAAAATGGATGTAGCTAAGGTGTTAAGTGAACCAGTATAAACATTCTGTGTGAATCTCTCTATCCTTACACTCTAAATTCCTTTAAATATGTTTTTATAAACTACTGATAAAACAATTGTCTGTTTCGTAAAAACAACCGGTTGATTTTCTGCATCAAGCTTAAAAACCGTTTTGTATTTGGCTGGACAGATTTTCCATTGATTAATTCTTCATAGCCTTTCACTCTACCTTCAATACTTGCGAAAATCTTTCAAAAACAATTCACCCCCCTCTTGTTTTAGCCCTACAATTCTAACACTAAGCCTTCAACCAAACTTCATGGATTTGGAGACACCAAAACCCTTGTTCAACAGAATACATATGTGGTCGATGTAATACCAAAATAAGAGCATAGAATAAATAAAGTTCGAATGAATGCCCAGTTGTTCAGATGTAGCTGGATAGGAGAAACATTTAGCTCGGTCAAGATCTCTTTTTCAAAGATAGTTAGGGGCAGACACAATTTTATTTTGGTAAATATTTTCGTGTGGAAAAAGAAAAAATGGGCATTTGGGTTAGAGGACCCATCACGACATACAAGCTCGTCCTCACTGCACTCAACTACCTTAATTAGTCATTCATGTCTTTTACACAACCCTCCAGATTCTCTTAGTTCCCTTATTTTTAAGTGGATGGTATAAACAAAAGTCTGTTTCAGAAGTTCCTTTTTGGCCCAGGGATGCATAATCCATCTACGAAAATGATTCACACCTAAACACACTAAAGGGCTAGGCAGAACAACTTTAACATGAAAGAATAAAGGCTTTAAACCAGAAGCAGGTGACCAATCTCAAATTTGGAAACTATAAATAGGCACCAGATATGAATCTCAAACACAACATAAAAATACTACGGGGAGGGGATTGCACATACCCAATAACCAACGTGACAGGTGAGGCACTATCACAGGGGGCACGAGTTTTCTTTTTTTTTAAGAAAGGCGCGAAGATAGAAATGAAAATGAGGTAAAGAATGATTTTTTGAATTCAAGGGAGGTGAAGCGGTAGCAAATAAGGATCGTTGATTTTAAGCCACGTGTACGCCTAAAAAATGGCCATCTCATCCAAAGACGTTTCGAAACCCGTGTGTCACCTACCCCCTGACAAAATGTCTTGTCACTGACGGTACCTCCTGATCCCTTTGTAGCCTCTTCGCCTCCCTCTACTTGGCTTGAGGCTGGGGGTTGTGTATAGTTCGACATGTTCGGTCCATAATCTGAACATGTGGGTCTTATGCCAATTAATCAGATTGGTACATGTGGAGCATACCATAGCTCCACACATCGGTCCAAATACAAAAAGGTTGAGTATTTCCAAGCAAGCACTCATTTTTTGAAAATTAATACGGACCAAACACTAAATAAACATTATAATTGATTTAGTTAGTAGTTCGTCTATGATAATAAACAAAAGTTAACATAAAAAATCATAAAATTAATAAATTGATCACCATATTATTGAAAATTAAAATTGATTCAAGATTAAATTATTTAATTTATTAATATATATATATATATATATATATATAAATTAAGAAAATGAATTTTAGATGAAAAATAATAATAAACACAATAATTTAAAGTTATGCGTTTATGGGACACCTTTATTTTATAATAAGTAAACAATAGATAATAAATGGATTTTTTGAAATTCAGTTTTATAAAAAAAATTTAAAAAAAAATGAAGAAGGATGAGACATAAAACACGAAATTGACGCATAGTCACAATTCTACTTGTGATGAAGGAATTTTGAAAAAACAAGCGAAAAGAAAAAATTTATTTAGATCAAAACATGGCGTTGGTCACTTCAACTCCTCCGCAAGATCGTCCTGTTCGTGTCTACGCTGATGGCATTTACGATCTCTTTCACTTTGGTCATGCTCGCTCCCTTGAACAAGCCAAAAAATCGTATGTTTTTATAATAATACATCATATTTAGTTATGTATGCACATTTTCATTTATTTCTATCATGTCTCATTTTAATTTAGAACAAATCACATGAATCATCTTGGTTTAAACAATACTATAATACAACATCTTTCAATTTTTTTTATCTTATAAAACTCCATCAAATTTACATGTTCTATTAAGGATTCTCTTTCCATTATCATAAAATTGTCACATGAGATGTATATATAACTTGACAATCATCTTCTTTCCATTTTTTTGGAGTTGTAGATTCCCAAACGCATACCTTCTTGTTGGATGTTGCAGTGATGCAGTGACCCACAAGTACAAAGGCAAAACAGTTATGACAGAAGATGAACGTTATGAGTCCCTTCGTCATTGCAAGTATATTATATCATTGTTTCTTTTACTTTTCTAACTTACAGTTATCATATATGTCAGACAATAAAATGCACGTTACCTTTCAACAAAAGGATAGGTATATTTAATCTAATAAATGCGTGTGATATTGCTTTGAGTCAATTGAATAACACATTATTAACTATAGAAATCAAATATGAAACTTAAAAGAAAAACACATTTACATTTTGAAAAAATCGATCCAAATTTCCAAACAAGAAAGTACTAAATTAAGATGTGTATCTTGAATCTTGAAAAATATCACTTTTCCTAATGAACATAGATGGAGAAGTAAGATCATTTAATTTCGCTTAATTGTGTAGAAATTCATAAACCTTTGGTATAAAAAGAATTATGTGAAGAGAAAAAAGAAGCATTCAATAAAAGAGAGAGTCACTTTCTTAATAAAAGGAATGATTGTATTGCAATACAAAGACTTAGGCATACATCAATCTTTTAAGATAATACTAAAGTCTATTTGAATAAGGTTTTTCAAATTTATTTTCTAACTCATTATTCAACTATTCATAAATATTCTCATATTGAAAATATTTAATTCTCAATATGAGTAAGTTAGAGATCACACATTAACATGAGTAAACCATACTTTACTAATTGATTTTATAAGAATTGAATTAAACTTAAATCTACTTTTTAAGAAACATCAGTATAAATATAGTTCAATTATAATAATCATCTTCATAGTATGCAAGCTCTAGTATTTGATATACAATTGATAAACTAATCAAAGTACAATGTAGTGACCAAAAATTAGTTTTACTTTGTTTTAAACTTTAAAAAAGATAATAAAAAGTGTTCTGACACACTCAATAGTCCCATACACTTACGAATCAAGACTAAAAGTAATTTAAATATATATTCATTCCTTAATTTTTTTAGATTTCTTTTAATTACAAAAACATGACAGAGCTTTGAGTTTTAAAAGAGACAATAGCTCAGATGTAAAAATTGATTCTAATTATTTTAGTTTGACGAAACTGAGGTCAAAATAAGGAATAACAAACAATTAAACATGATTCATTACTCTTGTATTTAGGATCAAGTTTTGGTTTCTTAGAACTAGGGTGTATTTCTAATGAGCCAAATCCTTTTGGGTGGCTCAGTAGTGTAGTTTTGCATTGCTTCTTCTATACATGTGGAATTATAGGACCAGTTCATAGAGCAACAAATTTCACACATGCAAAATTGAATAAATATCCATAAACTTCTCTATGTAACCAAAGGTTGTTGTCTAACATTTGATACAACAATTTTTTGATCATGAACAGATGGGTGGATGAAGTCATTCCAGGTGCACCTTGGGTTATTAATCAAGAGTTTCTTGACCAGCACAGAATAGACTATGTTGCTCATGACTCTCTACCGTAAGATTAACTAATTTTCCCCTAATTCAATTGAGATCCTTTAGTAATCTTTTTCACAATTTTTCAATCTTATGTTCTTTGAGTGTACATTTGAAAAAGTCTTATAGAAACCATTTCAAGAGTCATTTTATAAAAAAAAATTGGACTGAACACTAAAAGAAATCATGAAATAAAAAATAATTTTAGAGGCTAAAAATAATTAGTTCATATAGTGACTAAATTAGAGATTATTTTAGAGACTAAAAAAAATTGGTTTTTAAATTAGTTTATATGGTTGTTAAATAGTTTATAAATTGGTATCTAATTAACTACCAAGGTTTTAACTACCAATTATTTAGATTCTAAATTTGGTAGAAAAAACATTGGTGGTTAATTAGATACCAATTTAGAAATCATTTAACACTAATCAAAACTAATTTAGAAAGCGAAATTTTTTTTAATCTCTAAAATGGTCTCTAATTTAGTCAGTATAGCAACTAATTATTTTTTTCTCTAAAATTGTTTTTTTTTTATCAGCAATGAAATAAATTAAATTAATGGGATACTTCAGGGGTATCCCAACCCGTATACACTAAATAAAGATACTTTTCCGTAGGATATGAACCGAGGCTCACCCAACGAACAAGTAGCCAACATCACACATAGTGGGTATTTAACCCACCAGCTCACACATTTAAGCAAAACCAAAACATCAACAGGTACAACAAACGTGATCAAACCTCAGAAAGATGTGTTAAGGCTATAGAACCCACCTGCGTACCCAACTTCTTTCCTACATCACTATATACAAACCCAAAAAACTCTCCTACATTCATTTAGCCACAGGCAGCCTTCCTTCTTTACCCCTACTTATTGCTTCAGCATCTTCACTCCACTTCCGTCCATAACCTGCACCTGCACCTTTTACCTTTTCACAGCGTTCGCACCACGGTCCTTGTCTACACACAAGATGATGATGCCATTTGAAAAATTTCCTGAACCATGAACACCACTCTCCACTGACAACACTATATCCATTGTGGTTCAGCACTGTCTAAAAAATACCAGTACTTACTCTCAACCATGCAGGGTGTCTCCAGCATAAAAATCCTAACCATCCCAGGATCAGCCCCATAGCCACCCAGATTACTTCCTTCAACTGCACCCCAAGCAGATTAGGGGTACCCCTTGAACTTTCACTCACATCATCTACCAAAGACACCTTCATCAGAGTAAACCGCAGACTCATACTGGTTATTCCATTGACAAACTGCAGCCAGCATTAGAATCCCACCACCAGCCTTTCTTCCATTGGCACGCCATTCCCATCCAAGCCATGAGAGGACTTTAATTCCTTTCTTTTGAAAACTAGCTTCTGCAGTTCCTGAGGTGCTCCACACAACTTTAGCATATTCACACCCGTGACCTTAATATACTTGCACCTACAATTGCCTAAAGCTGATTCAAACAGAGAACAGGCGAGCAAGATTTTATCTACCCGGTCTCAGCTCGAAACAGTACCTTCCTCGGACCTCAATTCATTCTGCCAGCAAGATTTCTGCTCCAAATTCAACCACTCATACATCCACCCAACTCCATAGCCATCATCTGTACAACATGTAAGTTCACCATTCGAAAACTCACCCCTTTCCTTTCTCTATTCCACCACCAACCAGCAAACTTTAACCTAATACAAATCATTGGGTTCAACACCCAATCAGAAAAAGAGTAGGTAAACTTATTTCCTTTATGTTTTAACCATAACCATGACTTTATCTGGGCCTGTTGAAGGACTTCTTCCTCATCCACAACACTTTGATTAAAAACTACTGAATTCCTATGATTCCACAAACACCGTATGATGGTAGCTCAAACCCCTCTCCAGATCTGATTTTGTTTATTACTGTCGTGGGTCAATATAAAACTCTCAAAATGATTCCTAACATCGTTATGTTGGACGTACAAAATTCCAATCCATCTGAGGCATAGATCCTATACACGACTAGCAACCTTGCACTCCAGGAAGAGATGTTGGCAGGACTCCTCCTTAAGTTCACAAAGAGCACATACATATGTGTCTAGTGGGATCCCTCTCCTTCTCAAGCACATCCTAGTTGGAATTTTGTTCAGCAACACCCTCCAGGCAGTGAATATAACATTGGAGAACGTGTTCGTCTTCCAGAGGTGTTTGAAGACATCGATTTGAGGTCCCCTAGTCGCCCTGACTAAGCACTCGTACGCGGAGCTCACTGTGAAGCACCCGTTAGCCTCACATCTCCATTCGAGCGCATCCTTTTCATCCTTTCTTACTTTGGCCCTAGATATGAGGCCTTCCAGCTCAGCTTCTCTAAAATTGTTTTTATTTCATGATTTTCTTATAGTGGTATTTACAATAAATTTATTGACTTTTTTCAATTACTATTTTTTAAAAATCGTATTCATTGTAATTCTCTGACTAATTGAAGGTATAGAAAATTTAAATACATAGAAATTAAAATCAAATATTTTGTATAAATTATACTTTAAATTGTTTCAATAAAAACCTTTTTTGCTTTCTTAGTCACTGTGTCTATTGCGTAGAATCGAAAATTATTTTTGCTACAAATATATAACACTCTTTGTTTCATAATAAGTGCTTTCTTATTATACAGAATAAAGAAGGTTAATAAATAGATGAAAAAGTATAATAACCTTATAAAATTAACCTTATTATTACTTAAAAAAAATATATTAATAAAAACATTTCTTTTACTCGTTAATTTTCAATGAAATTTATTTTTTACTTTAAAAGATGCAAAACAGTAGTAACGATTATAAACAACGGTATTATAGATATATAAATGAAAAAGTAATCAATACTACATTGAAAAATTAAAATGAAATTTACTTCGATAGTTATTTTTTCTTCTATCACTCACTTATTTATGGGAAAGATGAAGTATTTAACTTAAACCTTAAAAATCTTATTTTAGTTCTTCAAATTTAGTATCTATAGACAAATTGGTATTTATTTTTCAATTTTAAGGAATTATAAAAGGTTTTTAGACTTGGGAACCAAAAGTCAAAATTACCTTAAATTTTGAAGAGGTTAAAAATATAATTAAATATATTATTTCTGTAAACCTATATTGATCATTGTTTCACAGATTTAAATGCTTATGTAATGTTTTGGTTTGTCAATGAATTGCTGACAGATACGCTGATACTAGTGGTGTTGCAAATGATGTTTATGAATTTGTATGTATATGAAATTTTCTTCCTTCATCATCAATTTTTATTTTTTTGCTTTTTAAAATTTTGCTACAAATTTCTTCACCTCAATGTACAATAAGTTGTGTGAGTTTGTTTACAGGTTAAGGCCGTTGGGAAATTCAAGGAAACCCAACGAACTGATGGAATTTCTACATCAGATGTGATAATGAGAATTGTTAAAGATTACAATCAATATGTTCTAAGAAATTTGGATCGTGGGTACTCAAGAAAAGAGCTTGGTGTGAGCTATGTGAAGGTATAACTTTGATAGTATCGAAAATTTCACGTAAATTAAAGATAACGATATTTTATATTAAATGATAAACTTAAAATTTATTTGTTAATATAGTATTAAAATTATATAAAATTTATCTTGAAATAGTATAATAAGTTTAATTTAAACTGTTAAGGTTTAGGGTTTAGGGTTTAGGGTTTGTTATTGCTATACTAAACTATGGTTACTAAAAGACTTCTCGGTCTTTATTCATACTACTTAGTCCCTTTTAAGGATATAAGAGAGTTATGAGTCTCATAATTCTTTTAAAAAATCAAACATTTTAAACTTTAAATAACACAAAATAATAATGACAGACCTACATTCAACAGAGTTTCGTAGACTTATCCTATTATAAAATCTTTCATCCAATTGAGTTATTTTTTGGGCTTGTACTTCTGTAAGGACTCATTCTAGTATAAACACATTTTGATAGATAGAAAAGTGTTACTTATAATTAAAATATTTATAGTGTGAAATGAGTCATAAACTACTTTATACAAACTATTGTATACTTTATTAAATTTTTATTTTTAATCTATGAAAAAGTTTACTTGTGGTTATGAGAAGGTTTGATATATTTAACGAAGGAGCTAATGTTTTGTTGTGTTGGTTTTCTAATATATACAGGAAAAACGACTAAGGGTGAATAGGAGGCTAAAAACTTTTCAAGAGAAAGTAAAAGAACATCAAGAGAAGGTTGGTTTTTCATGTTAACATGTCATCTCATTTGATTAAGTTAAAGGTGTGTGAAACTTAGGGTTTGCTTCATAAAATAGAAAGAAAAAATGTTGACAAAAATATAAAAAAACTAATTATGCATGAGAAATAGAAGTAAAAATAAATATTTTTGATCGAAGAGAAATAGAAAAGTTATAAATAACTTGCTTATTATAGAATGAATTTAATGCATATATATATTTGTTGGTCATATAGATCCAAACTGTTGCAAAGAATGCTGGTATGCATCGAAATGAGTGGGTGGAAAATGCTGATCGTTTTGTTGTTGGATTTCTAGAAATGTTGGAAGAAGGTTGTCACAAAATGGTAAGGTAGTTTATATAGAAACATTATTTTGTTATTTATGCAGTAAAACCACTGGTTAATTATATAGTTTCTCATTTGGTTTTGTTTTCACTTTTTGCCTCTACTACACACATAATAGGGGACTGCAATTAGAGATCAAATTCAAAAGAGGTTAATGGGTGAGCAACCAAGCAATGATTCATTTCTTCTTCAAAATGGTGAGGATGATGGGGATGAAGAGTACTATTATTATGAGGGGGAGATTGATACTGATGAAGAATGTTTTGAAGAATATTTTGATGATGATGAGCTTAATCCCTTGAATAATTGGAAAGACCAAATAAAAAAGTAGGCATGCTTCATTTTAAGTGTTGAGTTCTTGTCAAATGTGAAACTTCTACAATTATATGCTTACTCCTTCTCTAAGGAGGAGGGCCTTCCATTTTGCTTGGTGGTCAAAATTTGCACATTTATCGTGTTGATTTATATATGAAATATGTTATTTTGTATATGTTTTGATATTAATGAAATAGAACAACGTTAGGGTTTTGTTGTGACTCTATTTCAAAAATTTGTATGATTAATAATCAAATCACAATTAAATTAATTCTCATATCTTTCTTATATATAGATTATTATCCTTTTTAATATTATAGATCTTTATGGTTTATATCTATAAAATTAAACATATATAATCATCTATGGGTATTTTAAATTAGAGATTTTTTAAGTTGAACGAAATTCTGTCACTCAACTGATTTAGAGATTATTCTTAGTATGTTGTTTGTTTAAACATTATTTGTCACTTAAGTGATGAAGTCAATAAGATGAGCATTAGAAAGTTTGAGCCACTAGTACAAATTTTACAACGACATATTAGGTTGGTTAAATGAGAACCAATGTAAACAAAAATGCGGTATCATTTTGGTAAACATTTGGCACATATTACACCGACTGGGCTATCCAACCGGTTTAATCTCTAGAATTGCATATAACACTGGTTAACCGGTGTTATATGTCATTCCTAGATTAATTTTTCTTAAAAGTTTTTAAAAATGACATATATCATTGGTTCCTCTATACAACCGGTGTTATATGTTCTTCCCAGAGTTTAAAAAAAAATTATAAATTTAACTCTGAACACTACATATAACACCGATTGGATAGAGGAACTTGTGTTATATGTAATTTCAAATTAAAAAAAGTTTTAAAATTTACATATAACACCGATTGGGCTACGCAACTGATGTTATATGTCATTTCAGAGTAAAAAAAAAGTTTAAATTAATAAAAAGGTATATTACACTAGTTATTACTCATAACCGTTGTAATATATGTTTTTACCCTATTTTCTTGTCTCACGCCCTCACTTTTCATTCGCGCTATTCTATGTTTTCTTGCTCAAGCGTTCATTTTGCTTCTACCAATGTTGTTGCCAACGCTGCTGCCACTGCCACTGCTAACCACTGCCTCCACCGCTCCCCCGTTGTTTCTCTCTTATTTCGTTCTCTTCATTGTGAGAGCATCCACACCGAACGAGATTCTTCCATTCACATTTCTATGCTATTTCGTTACCACTCTTGTTGTCGCCGCCACATTGCCTCCATAGCTCTGTCACGCTTTAGGTTAGTTTTTTAATTTCTAAATATTTCAATTTTTATTTTTATTTTTATTTGGTTTATAATTATTTATATAGATAATTAGTTTTATTATATTGTATTTGGAATATAATGTATTATGTTTTAAATTGGATAATTGTTATATGTTGAACGTATTGGTATTAGGTCTAATGATGATCGACCCTCGACAATGTTGAACGCTTCGGTATTGGGTTTAGAGTTTAGTATGTCATTCTGGAGCACATATAACACTGGTTGGGAGCCACAACAGGTGTTATATGTACCTTCTGGAGCACATATTTTTGAATATTTTATTCAGATTTTGGTACATATTACACCGGTTTTAACAACCAGTGTTATATGTAATTGATATTTTACATCGCTAAGATCTACATCGGTGATGGAACGAATGTTATATGTCTCATAGAACCAGTGTTATATGTGTTTTCTGCACTAGTGAGCAATACTCATTTGCTTGAGCAAGGTGTTTTAGAGCTTAAAATCGTATTCTCGATTTCAATCTCTTAAGTGAGATTGTCTCGCTTTAGTGAGATTGCCTTGCTTAAGTGAAATTGTATTACTTGAACAAAATTTGTAGAAAACTAGAACATTGAAAGAATATTAACGGACAAAGTCAAGGATTTTTTCTATTTCTATTTCTAAATTATACTCTTCTACTCAGCTTATTTAATTAAACCATTCTAGAAATTCTTTTGATCACTTTAAAGAGTCCAACCTAACCGTCAAACACTCAAGATTAAGTAAAACCTACATTTCTCTCTTTAGAGGTTATCAACCTTAAACCATGAATACCTTTCGCTAGAAAAGGAAATGAAAGTTTAGAAAAGGAAATGGAAGAATAAACTTACCTTCAACAAAATCTTGAGTTGGATTTTCTACAAAGTCCCTCCTATTAGCTTACATTTGGCATTTCTCAAGGAATTGTAGAAGAGAGGTTTTATGTAAGTGTCCTTGATGGAGAAGAAAGGTGGAGAATTGAAAATTAATAAAAGTGTGAAAGAGAATCTACTTTAAGAGGAAGGTTACTCACTTGTTATTGGCACTCATACCTTTTGCTACATCCACACTTGTTCACTCATATTTTTCAAATCTAAAAGAACCTTCAACCTGTTAGAATAGACGGCTTTAAACTAGAGGGGCGGTGAATTGTTTAAAGAGGATTTTCGTAAACTTTTAAAACAAGAATGAATTTATCTCAGGAAACTATTGATAAGAAATTCAGTTTACCAAAAACAGCAAACAAAATCAGCACAACCAGAAAAACAATCG
>Ga0123341_1002283_pt1 | contig 15624 bp, 13 predicted proteins | sample Turbeapinknodule_FD_89959 | JGI IMG/M metagenome (GOLD analysis project Ga0123341, IMG submission 89959) | Root nodule microbial communities of legume samples collected from Mexico - Turtle bean Mexico pink nodule | ecosystem: Host-associated > Plants > Roots > Nodule | place: Mexico: Nepantla... | reverse complement strand
TTATTTTTTATATAAATAATTATAATTTGCTTAGATACTTGTAATTTATTTTTATATTGAATATTATAATTTTAAGTGATTGTAAATGTAACATCCTGCTTACACTTTCATCCTCTATCATCACTTATAATATACTAATTAATATTTTCTATTTTTAACACTAAACTAAGTATATTTAAATATAAAATTAAAAAACATCAAGAATTTAAAACTATGAAATGTTTTAGTATGGATTAAAAAGCAAAAGGGAACAAAGTTGCAGAAACTATTCTTAACCTTTACTTTGAATATCATATTTAAGATGATTTTCAGTGAACTAAAATTAAAAAATGTTTCATGTAATGTTGAAATTTATTTATTTATTACTTACATGGAAAAATGCAAGTACACAGTTTCTACATTTATAATAAAAGGTGTTCCTCAAACACTTTGATAAGAGAATCGATAATGTATTATTACTTGGCAAAAAAATACTCACATCTCAGCACACAATGATGAATATTTGAAATTATGTTGATGAATTTGAAGAAGAAAAAATTGAAAAATGGATAATGAAAAAGACCTTCTCCAATGGAAAAGAGAAAAAAGAAAAAAAGAAAAAGTAAGTGGACTTGCTTATTATTACAAGCATGAATAGGTCAACTTCCCTTAATTGCATTGCATGTATTGCTTTGTGCAGTGTTTGGTGGAATGAATGAACACCATAAACCCAACTCAAATCCCATTCAAAAGGAAATGCTCTTTTTAAGAAAAAGTTTTTTTACTTATAATGGATTAATGATAAGTTATGATAGTTCACCACTTACAATTTTTTATACAATCACATTATATTTTTCAATATTATTATTTTACTATTTTTTATATTATTTAATTATAAATTTACTTTTTATTATATATATTTATTTTAAATCCATTACATGAAGAATTATATATAATTCTAAAAGTTATCAAAGTATAATTTTTTTTATTATGATTTATCGTGCAATGAGAAAAACGAACATGGCACCACTTCACACGCGTGGAAAACAAACAGTCACCTAGGTGTACGAGGTGGGGTTTCGCCACGTGTACACCCCGTGCTGATGTCTCCTCTTTTCCCTGTTTTTGTTGCTCTGTTACACATGAACAGAGTAATTTCCCCTGTTTCAGTTACACATGAACAGAGCAACTTCCCCTGTGCTGCTATCAGTTAGCTTAAACCAACATGCCACCATGTATGCTCAAACCATACTACACTGACTTCTAAACTGCACTCACAATGCTGTCACTATGGCTAAAATTGTAATCACAATATACTTGTAAAGAGTCATTATTACTGTTGTTGAAAATGTACTTACAAACTTTTTTTCATTATAAAGTATATAATATTTTAATTATGTTTGACATTAATTTAGGATTTTTTTTATAATTTTATCAAAATTTATTTGTATCCTTAATTCAAATTTTGTAGTAATTAAGATAATTATTGAAATAAATTATTGTATTTTTTTTACATATTTAACGGTTTTTCAGATAAACATATTTTCAAAGTAGATAAAGAGGTTATAGTATTATAGTATAGTTTAAAAGAAAGTTTCATAGTAGCTAATAGGTTCAGCCCAATCAAGAAATACATAGTCTTTGAGTTTTTACTAGATTTTTTAGAAAGAGAATGAGGTATACCTATGAGGTGTATTTTTTTGTTATTCTTTTTTGTCCATTTTTTTACACATACTGTGTATATATTCTGAGCATTGTCTGCATAATAAAATAACAAACTTTTTCATAATCTTTTCTTATGTATTTTTCTGTTTTTTCACATTCTTTTTCCATACAGTTCATCCTAAAAATTCATTTATTACGTGAAGAAACATTTGTAAGAATTCATTACAAAAATTATTATACTACAAGTACTATAAATCTAAAGTTTAAATTAGGAAGAAAGCCAATTTTATTTTATAGTACATATTTGAAAAATATATTTAATTTTTTATTTTAATTAATAATCTTACATTTATATTTTTTAGAATGTGGATGTACTATTAACAATTTTCTGTAATTTGTTTATGGTGGTTAAATATTTCGTAATAAAAAATTGTATAGACACTATTTATATGTATTAATGAAAAATGGTTGAATTTGTGTTAATTACACATTACAAACAAACAATACTAGTATGTAGCTTAATAGATGAGAAGGAAACAGTTATGAGACAAAAAATTGTGTTAATTGCATTTCTCAAAAGTGAATAAAATGAGAGTTTGAATATGCAAGAATTGATGAAGGATAACGGAACTAGTTTAGTATGATCATATCCTACATAGGAATATTTTTTGCTCTCAATCATATAGTTTTTTTTAAAAAAAAAATCTCAGTGAAGTGTTAAATATTGAATTTGGTTTAATAATATATTTATACACCACTTGAACATTAAGTTTTTGAAAAAAAAAATATACACCTTCTAATACATGAATGGAATAAAGAATTTTTTAATCGTGTCGAGATCCGTCACTAATATCTATAGTCTCATTTACTCCTTATCAAGTATAATTATAACTGTTTCGGTATTGTTAATATATATTCACATCACTCAGAAGTTGATATTAAGGGTAAGTTATATACTCTTTTCTCCTCAAACCCACAAAGACACATCGTGACAGAACACCGACCTCCAAAGCAGATAATACCTCAAATGTGATGATTAATCCTAGTGATGTTATCTCTGAGACTTAAAATTGAAACAATGACACCATTTGTAAAAACGAAAATGTTCCTTAGCTCTTCACTTAGGAGAAATTCTTCCCTCCCTTAAACCTTGACTGTTGACTTATTTTGGTACAATCAATATATTAAAAAATCTCCTAAAATTCAATCAATGTGGTCTTGTATTAGTAAAGTTAATTTTCAGAAAATTCAACTAACCTACCTTACAAATTTGATAACTAGCCTCCAAGTTAGGTGAAGCTTAAATCATCTAACCTAGTCAAAATTAGATCAAGGGCAATAATACTTGAAAATAACATGGGAATTGAAAGAATAAAAAAATTATTTCAAACCTAAATTAACTTTAAAAATATGAGTTTTGTAGACTGAATTCAAAGGCATTTCTCCATAAAAAAAAATAAAAAAAGGATGCAAAGAAGATTTGATTTGACAAGACTGAATCGAAGTAATGGAATGAAAATTGGATACGAAAATAATATGAATGGGTGGAGTTTAAGTTCGATTCTGAGATTCCCATCACAAATTTAAATTATGGATGGTAAATAAATAATTACGTAGAGATAAGGAGATAATAGAAGAAAGGACAAAAAAATTAAAGATGTGAGGATTAAAAACAAGATAGATTTAGAAAATGCATTACATCCATAATTTTCTCTTTTAAGGTTAAGCACTTATAACCTCTTAATTTTAAAAAAACAATACTAATTATATTTTTATTGATTGTTGTCTTATTATAATTATTTCATTTTTCAAAAAAAAAATGTAATTTTAGTAATGAATATACAATTTTTAGTTTTAACATTTATATATATACAAACTTTATTTTGGCATTCTCCAAAATTGGTACCTAGACGGTTGCCAACCTTGACTGGGTTCAGAATCGTAACTGAAGTGAAAACTTTTAAATCGTGCATCCTCATGTTAATCCTTTTATTTTTAAATAAAGAAAATATTTAATGCTTTAAAAATAATAAACATATTCTTTTTTCATTGGAAAAATTCCTTACAAATATTAAGATTTATGATAAACTTATATAACATTTATCTTAGTTAAACTTTTATTTCAAGATGTGACCCTGCGTCAAATATAGAGCATTCATTTGTAAGCTCATACACGATTAACCGAATCAATTTTTGTCTGAAAATCACTAAAAAGAGAATATTATTTTCTGTATAAATAAATCTATGAAAACAGAACTAAAAAAAAAAATTAAAAAAATGACAAATTTATAATTAATAATGAAAATAAAAAATAAAAGCAAGTACATGCCCCCATAAATCTCTGCTTTGGTAAACTCTGCTGTTTATGCTATAACCACAAACAAAACCGAGTAAGTTGCAAAGTGTGCAGAAATAAAAGAGGATATCATAATTAGCACTTAGTATTTAATTACATAGTTCCTCTCTCCCCAATCCACTTTTGTACAAATTGAAGTTTAGTACTTTAGCAAGTTACATCATTATGTCATAACCCCCAACCATCTATAAACAGAATTATCCTGTCACACTAAAATAACCATAAATAAAATCAAAACCATATTTCATTAGACTACAATATCTGAACTGTGAAACCAAAGTGCATGCTAGCTATCATATTCTATTTATATGCAGCGTTGGATCCAAGTAATTTGAACTAGAAATATATACATGAAGACGATGTTAGGAGTCCCCAATGCCAAATAAAGCCAAAGTGGCCCCATGTATTTACAGAGGGGAAGCTTGGATCAGTTAAATGCTATAGGAATGAAATTGTCATCGTCTAAAAGCATATCAATATCAATCCAATCCTCCACACCATCAACCATCCCTTCTTCAGAACTGGTCAAATCCTCGTTAGTTCCCTGCATAACATTAAATGACAATGAGCATATCATTAAGCCAAATATTAATGACCCTAGACCCAACCACAAGTTAACAAAATACCTTGGGTTGACGGAAGTCCTCGACAACATTTAGCAGACGCCGGTATTGGGCGCGTGCCTCTGGATACTGAGCCATGGACTTCACCCTTGATAATGCCTTTTTGATATTTTCTTCCTTTTGTTTCCGTCCCTCCTTGAGAAAATCATAATCATCTTCATCTTCATCTTCTCTCGGAGAATCATTGTGTTGACTGGGGACTTTATTAAGCGTGTCTGGTCGAAATCCACGTAAACCACTACCCTTGCGCCTCCAACGTAATATGATCTTCTCTAGGATTCCCACAGACCAGATGATTGGTTTATACTGTTTCCGTACCTGGTGACCTCTTACATGGGCCTTGACACCACAGAATTCAACAGTCAGTGGAAGTAGCATGTGTCATGTGGAAAAAAGATATGTATTTTTTATGGCAAAAGAATAACGAAGAATAAGTAGTCATATTTCTTCTAGGGAAAGGGGGAGGAGGGGCAAAGCTGTTTGGAGAACATCAAGTTCACACCTAAGGCTCAGGCCAGAGATAATTGAACTAAAAGCTTTGGGCAGACTCTGAAAATACCTTTTTTTCTGTAGCTTCCTAAACTAAAAAGGAATGCGAATATCAATTGTGTGATCAAATTTTTCTCCTTTACAACGGGGGGGTAAGGAAAGACATGTAAACAATAGTGCTATATATAATTGTCTTTAAGGCTTCAAGCTCATGATTTTATGTCTGTTAAAACATCAACCCTCCAAGTAAATGCATGTTCACATTTTGGATTGTTTTCTCCACTTACAATCTGAATGTGCGATCTAAATGTATACAATGGTTATAGAAGGAGCAAAGAGATGCAACAGTTTTTCCATTCTTTACCTAAGATTGTATCAATCAAGATCTCTCCAATGAAATCAATTTTCCACCTTTGGTTTCCAAAATAGAGAAATAATTGATAAGATGATTTTATGAGAAATTAAGAACATCCAACAATACTCTGTTTTACACGAACAATATTAAAAATGAAAAATCAGTAAAAAGAGCAGATCATTGAACCTGGATTTTAACAATTCTTTGGCGAATCATCAAGAATTCTTTTCTCTTCTTCCAACCACGAAACTTTTTCTGTATGTGTATTGCGGCAGCATTGGCTAAACCATTTCGTTGTCCAGATTTGCAAGCCCTAGAAGCTAGAAGAGATAGGGCTTGCTGATCTAACAATCCAAGCTCATCATCCCCTTCATACTGAGTTAACTGCTTCCTCTGAAATGACTGCATTCTGAATACTTGATGTATACGATCAGCGGCTTGTGTTGCATTACGCACAGCAATAAGCGAATCCTTGAGACAGAGGGTATCTGGCATATCACCACAGAGCACAGGTGTTGCAGTTCGTTCTGAAACTGTCTGCACCCCTTTCATTCCTGAAATTTCTTGTCGACCACCTTTTTGATCATCCATTGTGATGGTTTCAAGTCTGTGAGTTAATGAACACTCAGCAAGAAAACCAGAGATTCCTTTGTGCCCGTTTTCAGAGGCAAGATCTGCAGCTTCTCTACCAGACAGAAATGCAGGAGATGGATCTGTCCGTGCTCCACAATCTGCTCCCATGGACACCAGGAAAGCAACTGTCCGCTCTCTGACAAAAAGACAGAATAATGAGAAAAAAAATTGTGTCATGCAAAACATAACATATTTGAGAAACAATAATGAAATAGAAACCTTCTGCTATTTTCCTTTAACTGATCAAAGCAATGGTTCTAGGCGTAACTTATTTTAGGTAATAAACAGACGTAAATTTGCTTCATATACTGGAAAACGAATTTTGTGAACAATTTCACCCTTGATAAAAGTCTAAAATATGAAGAATATCAGATCAGTTAAAGAAGGTTCGACCAGATTACAAGACGTAACTTATGCTCAATCAACTGGACTCAATGAAGAGGGATAAAAATCTGAAGGAACTTTACCTGCCACAGAATGCAGCCCAGTGAAGAGCAGCCCATCCATTCACATCTCGGAAGTTGATATTAACTCCAGAAGATATAATTGGATTTATGGCCCAATCATAACCAAGAACAGCTGCTAAGTGTATCACACCTTGGCCATCCTTGTCTAATACATTGGGCCCTTTACCACTCTCAGTTACTTTGTGAAGAAGCCATGAGTACAGCTTCTCTTTAATCTGCCTGTGAAAAAGATGCTCCCTCACCCCGTGTTTGGATATATCCAATTCTGTAGTTGGTTCATCCTTAATGGAATATTCCTCTTCCTCTCTCAGTGAAATAAGCTTGAAAATTAAATTCCTTTTCTCCATATCACCCTCAAAAGAATGGTTTGAAGGGTTCACTGGCTTTAAAGTAAGAAAATTCTCCAGTCGGCTATGAAGCTGCATTTCAGTTGAACTGCCAAAAAATTCTGCAAAATCTACATTTCTAGCAAAGTCTTTTCTGAAATCAAATTCCCGCACTTCACTACAAGCTAACCTATTGGAACATGTTACATAGAATGGGACCCGTCCAACTTTATGACGAGGAGCTTGACAACACAAAATTCCATCAGCTAAAACCTCAGCTGGAACCTCAACTTCCCCAAACATACAGGACCAGTTACATGTTGTCACCTCCGATTGACTCTTAAAAAATGATCCAATAATCAACACCTGTATAGTTTTAAACAGGATAAGATGCCAATCAAACTATACAATCAAGTAACAGTGACTCAATATTAAAAATAAAGGAGTAAAACCAATTATCATATATAACATACCAAAGAGGAGGGGAAAAAGAGGGAAGATTGTCAGATGTGTCAAGAGATACCAAGATATAGAAGAAATGCAAAATCGAGAACATTGCAAATTAAGAGCAACAACAGATGAAATTAAGAGCTATATATACACAGTTTTATAATTATTTTACTTTATAAAAATATCTAATACAGAACATAGATAACGTTTATAACTTTTTACAAAATAAAATAAAATACTCGTGTAATCCTGTGGCCTACATTTCATGCGCATACAAAATTATTACCAAAACATAAATTGTATTTGAATTCTTACACAAAATGTGAGAAAAATAAGTAGGAAAATTATAATAATGAGCCAAAAAGCCAGCAAAAAAGTTCAAATGAGTAACAAAAAGACATATAAACAGGCAAACAGATTATTTAAATAAATGTGTTAACATTATAAAAATGAGGAGCTAATCTTATATAATCATAAATATCTAGATTATGTATGTATTATTACGAACATTTTTATTTATTCCTATATCATATCTTTGTTATTAGAAGAAATCTCCTTTATTTATTATATTAATTTCATTTTCTCAATAAAGCACCAGGGCTGTCTCACAGAAGCACGATTTCATCTCAGTGTTTCTTTCTTCCCTATAATTTAACATGGTAGCTAGAGCCTTTTTCAAAACCATGTTGGCTCAAGACCTACTATCTCTAGAGGATTTTTTTTTAAATCTTTCTCCTAGGTATCTCTAGAAAAGTATATTAATACAATAATGTATAATATATGATAATGATCATATAATAGTAATAGTAATATATAATATATTATGTGATTACATTAGAAGGAAAAGTAGGGTTGAAAAAGAATTGGAGGGAGAACCCTCAATTATATAGATTTTCAAAAAGATCAGTACCTCAATATTTAACTCAGCATAAGCCCATTTAGGTGAAAAATCATTTATACTAAACAGTTGGTCCTGAGAGAGAGATGGACTCAATGAGCTATCATCTATCACATGCTGGCATTCATCTGTACTCCAAGAAATACCAGGTGTGGACTGCATATTCAAATCAGCCACCTCTCCAAGTTCTTTAGTTACCCACCGAGAGAAACTATCAACCTTCTTCAGGCTCTCATCTTTGTCCAATAGTGTGCGTTTCACATTTGAGCTATAGTTGACAGATTCTTCATCAGAAACTTTAATTGCAGAATTGGATTTTAGAGAATGTTGAGATTGTCCATCTGCATGCTCTTGTGGATAGTTTTTCTGCATGAGCTGCTCTTTTGGATCGCCATTAAAACTGTACAGGATCGGAGCAATTTCAGAACTTGTATTACGAGTTTCATACCCTAGTGAACTGGTGCCATAATCAGATCCAAATTGCAGACCAAATGATTGGGGGGTTAGGGTTGACATTGGCATATTTCCCGAACTGTCTTCAAAAGGAATCTGCATCAAATCAAATAACAAAATGAATAGTTATATTTTTTGGCTAAATCTGCTAAGTAATTAGTAGTTTGAAATTACACACAAGAGTAACCGAGGCTAAAAATATCAGTTTCAAAATTAAGCAATCAAAAGATAAAACAGACACCAATCCAACCCAGTCATGGCTACCCAATAACTTAATTGGGAAGAGTTCAAGCTAATAAAATACATATCTTACCAAAAGGTTGAATATGGATACATCCGAAGAAACTGTAATCTGGAGTCATAGCATTTTTAAAGTCCATAAACAATTCAAAACCTTTTAATATGCCACATGCAGCCAAATACCAGATAGTCCCATAAAACTGTCACATTATGTCTATTCCATCTAAAACAAAAGGTGTTTGGTTCAAGAAAATGTTCTCTTTTTCATTTTCTAAAAATTCCTTTCATTTCCAAGTTTTCATCAATTTGAAAATGTTTGTTTAGATTTGCTAATCATTTTCTGTTTTTCTTCAACAACTTTTTCCACTCTGTAATTTGAAATGTTTATTTATTGAATGACCTCATCCTTTTAACTTGCAGCTTGTGTTCTGAGACTGAAACATTCATATTGAAGTTGTACATTCATCCTAACTTACATGCACCCAAAACAAAATTCCATCTAACTAATTTGATTATAAGGCAGTGTTATAGGTCACAATCAGTTCAGAAGATGGTTTGGGAGAGAATGCACAACTTTAATGGAAAGATCTAGTTATTGTCTCATTGAAATCCATGGTCTCAACTTTCCAAGAGATAGAAAGTAATGGATATAAAGACATGAAAATCTAAAAAATGGCATTACATCAGTTTGAAGATACTGTTTTTTTTTTCTGAAATGATATCAAACCAAAATGAAAACAGAAAATGATGAAAATAAACAGGCCCTAATAGTTGCAGATGAAGATATACTATGCAGATAACAGTATGTACCTGCCAACTCGATTGGAAAGAGTGAGAGCTCTCTGCTTCCACGGTGAGATCTCTTTTGCCTGATAAAAGGTCACCAAAAATGGTATGTTCTTGTTCAAGGACACTACCCATTGAACTAGAGGGCATTGAAGAAAATGATGCAAGAGAAGGATCATTATGCAAATTGGCAGTGCTTTCCAAGACAGTGTCCCATGGTGCCACGCCATGTGTTTTCTCACCATCAAAATACGTAGTGTCATTTCCTCTAAATTTATCCTCATGAACAACTGGGATATAATCTGTTCCAGAAATTGATGACTGTCCATGATCACCTAAAATTATTTGAAGATATATGGGGGAAAACATGTGTCAGAGAACGCCTAATAAAAAATATAAAATACCTGAGACAACCAAAATGAAGGGAGAAACCTGAAAAGGAATGCATATGATATGAACTGTTCACACCACCATCAATCTTTTCTGTCAATGGACCATTCCCCATATGTTGTGACTCATGTAATGGGCGCAACCCAGAACTAATTTGGTGGATATCCTCTGGAAAGAATCATGATTAAAAAATTTAAGGGTGATCAAATAAATGGTCCAAAGTATTACACAAATATTTGTTGTATCAGTAAACCAAGATAATTAAAGTACAGGAGAAGAAAATAAAAAAGAAAAAAGAAAATTTTCTCTATAAGCTAAAATTAATATCTACAAGTCAATTTAAATATAAACTAATTTTAACTTGAGGAAAAACTCATTTCCTTTATCCTTCCTGTTTTTCTTCTCTTCAAATATTTTTATGGATAAGTTTATTCCAAAACATTCTTAACATGTTAATTCACTTCACAGACCACATAAAAAATTTTAACCCTCGTGAAATAAACTGAAGCAGAATTACCAGAATCAGCATCTTCACGTAAAGACATCAAACTGCTTGATGGGCTGACAGAATCCGTGCTAAGTGAAGTAACCTTTTGGGAATCCTCACCCTCGGTATTCACTACAATATTTTTGTTACCCTGAGAAATAAACCAGAATAAATTCATGAATAAGTCATACCTGCACTCAAGCTAATTAAGATCAGGACTACAAAACACAGCTTCAAATTCTTCCTGCCCGATTTCAAGAAGAATATGACAAAAATAGATTTTGAGATCTCCTCAGAAAGGATGGTACCAATAGTGTTTTTATCACCATACCAAAAGCTTAAGATGTTGGCAGAGGTGCAACTCGACTCATAATACTAGGTCAAACACAAGCACTTTCCCATTCAAGCAATTGGACGCAGACCACTGGCTCGAATCCAACCCACAAACCCAACATATACATATATACGTCATGACCCCTTGGGCATATCATCCCCTCCCTCTTGGGAAATTAAATAACATAAATAGCCACAATGTCTCTTGTCAGATGGATTCAGCCATGGGTATGACCAAACGTTATTCCCTCATCCTCACCCCTGAACAAGAAAACCAACCCTACAAAAAAAATGTAACTTTACCCTATTTGGATAATTTTTTCAATAAGCACTTGTAAAAAAATAAGAAGGAAAAAGGGAATAAATTTCTCTCATTCGATAAAATTAGATTATACAAAATCTGTCGAAACTCTCTAATTTTAACTTTAAAAAAAGTTTATTTTAACTTATAGGAGAAACTTGTTGCATTTTTTCTTCTTATTTTCTTCTCATATAAGCGCTTACAAAAAGGTTTATCGAAACACAAATAAAAACAATGTCTTAATTTTAAAACTTGATCATAATCTGGATGTATTTAATTTGATCATTGAAATAGTGTGACTATCACAGCTTCAAAATCAAACTCTTTTAACGGCATGTTACCATGCCAGTAGGTCTTACTGATAGTATTAAAAATTAACATTGAGAATTGATCAAATTGAACTCTTTCAGTGGCTGTTTCATCCTGCATATACTTTCATTAACTCCTTTAGTAACACTAGTTAGAGCTATGGTTATTATATAATAAAAAAACAAAATGAGTAGCAATAATATCATTAATCATTCATGATGGTTCAACATAGACTACAAGAACTGCAGCTGCTACATTCTTTCCCTTTCAAATGCTTCATCATATTTTGTAAAACATCAAAACTCAAGTTATGGAGGACAAAGGTTTTAACAAAAGTAAATAATAGATAGAATCCAAAAGGTAGAAATGAAAGAGTTATAAATGATAAAAATACACAATCATTGGAAGGTAATAACAAGAAAAAGTAATGACAGCAAAAAATATAAAGAAATGAACAATATACCTTAACTTCCAAGTAATGGACAAATACTATGTGCATCATATCCCTGCAATAAAAGAAAATTAACAAGAAAACCACGTTCTGATTAATTACAAGACATGAATATCTCGGTATACGTACATTGAAAGTTCATATTAGTAAAGATGCAGCAAAATATTTAAAATCCAATAAGATTTAAAAATGCCATCTACAATTTGTAGATAAAGAAGAAATTACATTAGGGAGAAATGGGTGAATTAGATGATCACAACTAGGGGTAGGATAAGAAATCCTTCAAAAACATACACAAGGAGAACAGGGAAGAAAAATGCAGTAAAGCTTCTCAATCAACTTGTCTAAGCCAGAAACTCCTTTGAAGTATACAAACACCAAAAAAAGCGAAAAATGTACCTCCAGTGCTCTATTCACTAAGTTTGGGGCAATAAAACACCCTTAAACAATTTTATCTATAAAATGACATGAGAACCAGTACTTGCAAAGAAGCTTACAAAGTAACAAACACATGAAATATGAATACAATCTAATTTCCAAGACATATTACACAAAATATTGTAAGTAAATTAATTCATACTCACGGTTCAAGCATCCAGTAGCTTCGCCTTTGAAAATTTTCATTATCTTCTCCATGGGCATAGTAGCAATGCAACACATCAACACTTCCAACCTAAATTTGCTTAAATGATGTTACAACCCACTGAATAATTATATAATGGTATAGACACTTGCTTAGCAATTAGAGAAGACTAATTGAAAAAGTTCCGATCATCTTACATATAAGCTAATTACACAGATTCGCTTAACTATAAACTCAACACTTAAGCAAATTATAAAATCACCTTCAACTTTTCATGAGCTTCTTTCACAGTTTTTCCGTCCTTTTTCTTTCTCCAATTATGTCCATCCTTTCTGAAGTATCTCAAAACCTTTCTATCAAATAGAAAAAGTGAGCCACCTGAAATCATGAAATAAAAGTCTAAATGATGTCTTTGTAAGCATGAAGTAATGATAGGATTGTCATTAGTAGCTAAAAGATAGAGTGAAAATAACAACAAAGCAAGTTATAGGAAAACAAAAAAAAAATACTAATAATAATATCCTAAATCCTGCTTAATTGCGAAGATTATGCAATAAGTACATAAGGTGCTTTTTTGCTACCAAGCTTCACCAAACTTTTTTGACTGAATAATGTGCCGGTATTCCTTGAACTAAAATATAAAGGATCTATTGGAACATGAACACCTTAAGTTCAGATGATGAAAAATTAAAAAAACTTCATACAGCTTCAAAAAGAATTAAATCCAGTTAAATGAACTCAAGGAGGACAATACTTCCATTTTGAAACACATTGTTCAGCACCTAGAAAGAAATGATTAATTCAGAACAAAATGTTCATAAACACCATGTTCCACCAAACAAGTCAATGGAACATCAGTTAGTAGAAGCTTCTTGGGCAATTCATCCGATCCATATATCTAAAGTAGATACACTTGGTGCCAATTAATTTATCAGTAACATGCAGTAACCATACTTGGTGGCCTGTTATGAGGTTCTGAAGTGATTTGAAACATCCGATAATTACGAAGAATTTCACAAATTTCTGCAGGTCGCAACCACCGATGCTGGGCTTCAAATTGTAATTGCTGAATATCTGCAAATTGATATCAAGGCATTTGGTCAGATATTTTATTACAAATTACATCCCACAGACAACAAATACAATTATATCACATATCAAATCATGGCCATAAAAGCAACATGCATCAATAAGAATATTTTTGTAATAATAGAATAAAAATAAAATATAAACTGACATATGAAACTAACAGCCACTGCCATTCACGAGTGCAATTTCGAGGTCAGAGTATCCAGTACATAAATTTAGCATCCTATAAGCCACCCCCCAAAAAAATCAATTAAGCTACCAAATATATTCCTTTCTTCAAATCTGGTTTTTTTAAGTGATTATTTGAAATAGCCTATTGTGTTCAAAATATTTTAAATAAATAAAAAATGCGAGATTTTGACCAGATAACTGTTTTTGAGTAATGTTGTTACAATCAAGATTACATGAGATCGGGAGGGGGATTAAAGATCGTAAATTGAAAGAGCCAACCAAATGAAGCAAGATTATACATAAACATATCCATGTGATAAGGAAAATATTGTGTAAGTAGTAACGTTGCTAAACTTGAACTGAAAATTTATATCCATACATTTATATGGGTAATTTTCCTTATACCTATAGAGGAGTGCTGCCAACATACTCTTTAGAACGCACTCTTTCTTGTTTGTAAAAATTTATTGGAAAACACAAAATCATGACAGAATCATAATGCTCTTTTTAGTTGCCTTTAGTTTGTTTGTTTTTTGGCAAGAAAAACCCCTGTAATGCATGTGCTTTTTCCGACAAAACCATTTTGAAATAGCTACAAATTTGGCAATACGACTAGGTTAGATAATTTGGGGGGGGGGGGGTTTAAAGATGCATTTTAGTTAGTTTCACCACTCAGAATCCGAAAAAGAAATCGATGCAGTGAAGAAATACCTATCAATCATTCATATCATACGACCCTAGTTTCAAAGACGCTGTAACACCTAAAAAAGCGTAATTAGACTGAAAAAGTACCAAAATGGTTATTTCCCCAAATCAATTGGGCACAGTTTTAGCCAGCCTCAGTAAGGGCCAAACCTTACGTCCATTCATTAGCCAAACCATTGACAGTACCTGACACTTAGACCCAACATCAAGAATCCACTCAATGAAGGAAACATTCAATAGCTGAAGCTCCGTAACAAGAAATCGCGTCGAAAAAACACTTGAATGTTCAGGATCGAAGCATTGCACGGGAAATTAAAAAGCAAAATAAAAGAGGCGATTAGAAAATGACCTAATGGACGACGCAATCCATAAGCAGCTCCCTCCGCCATGGCGAAGACTGAATCTGAGATCAACGCGAACGACGAAGGACAGACAGAGACTTTTTTTCTTTTTTCTTGTTTTTTTCTTTCCCCCTCAACTCTTCAGTGACGTGATAAAGTGAAAAACTGATACTGTATATTTCCTATTTATATTATACTGAGTACGTACTCTCTCAAACATTTATCTCAGAAATTTTAATTTTTTGCATAATAATGAATTTCATTCTTTATTTTAGATTTTCTGATAAATTGAAATATTAATTGTTCGGAAATTAATATAGTGAGTCGATGGGCAGAGTATATATTTTTTCTTCGAACGTTGATATCATAGTATTTATATTTTTATATATTTTAATTTATCAAAACGTATTTTTAAGGACAAAATTATGATATCGGTGGTTGATGATATTTCTGCATAAATATTATATTGAATTATTGACGAAAAAAATCAAATGGGAAAGAAAAAAAAGTGTTTAATAAAAATAAGTTATGCAAAAAAAAAGTATAAAAAAATTGCAAGGTCAATTTTTCCAAATGGGGTTTGACCTGGTGAGAGACTAGCAGATGAATAACGCGTTATGAACATGTCACGTTCACGTCATCTTCTCTCTCCCTGAGCTACACTGAGAAATAATTTGAGTTTGCAAAATCTCATAGTATTTTATTCAATTTATATTTTAATGATAAATTTTATTTTAAATTTTT
>Ga0123341_1002282_pt1 | contig 15627 bp, 16 predicted proteins | sample Turbeapinknodule_FD_89959 | JGI IMG/M metagenome (GOLD analysis project Ga0123341, IMG submission 89959) | Root nodule microbial communities of legume samples collected from Mexico - Turtle bean Mexico pink nodule | ecosystem: Host-associated > Plants > Roots > Nodule | place: Mexico: Nepantla... | reverse complement strand
ATTAAATATTTAAGTTTTTTATATTTTCAACAACATTTTTATATTTAATTTTCATTAATTAAATCAATATAATTTATATCTTACATTATCATCCATTACTGTGTCAACATACAAATAACATAATCATATTTTAAGTTTTCTATAAATTTAGATATTCTCAATTGAATTTTTATTATTAGTTTTGACAAACTTTGATTTTTACCCATCGTTTGTCGGTTGGATTAGTACAATTCTCCGTTCAACTATACTTTCTATCAAAATAAATGGTAGTTTGGTGAATTTTTTTTCTTGCAGTAGAGGTATCAGATAAGGTAATCATTTGTCTCCTTTACTTTTTGTCTTGCAGAAGAATTCTTAGTAGAAGTATCTCTAAGCTTGTGAATGATAAAATTTTATATATGACTAGTCTTCATGGTTATCTCAGTCCCTCTCATATTTTTATATGGTGATGACATATTTGTTTTATGTGTGGGATATTAAGTCTATTAGAAATTTGAGTATTTTTCTTAAAACATATGGTGATTTTTCTAGTTAATATGTTAATAACTCTAAAAGTAGTTTTTTCACCATAGATAATTTTGCAAGATTTGTCACCAAAATTCAACGTATTATTTTTTGTAGTCATGATTGTTTACCTTTCCATTATTTGAGAGTGTCTATCTTTGTTGGTGCTTTAAAGTGTCGATTTCTTCAACCTTTTCCTAATAACGTCAAAATGAAGTTAGCATCTTGAAAAGGTAAATCTCTTAGTATGATGAGTCAAATTCAATTGGTCAATACGTTGATTACTGGATTTCTAGCTTATAACTTTAATATGTATAAATGACCTATTTCACTTCTTAACCAAGTTGAGAAGAGGTGTTGAAATTTTATTTGGACTGGTGATATTATGAATAAATGCATAGTCACCGTGAATTGGAATACGATTTGTTCTCCTATTGAGAATGGAGGTTTGAAGATTATTAATCTTCGTCATGAAAATAATGCATATCTTCTTAAGCTTGCTCTGAACTTTGCTTATAGCAACAAACTTTGGTCTTTTCTTAGGGTTCTTAAATAAAAATACGAGTTCGAATGATTTATAGATCCTCATCTATTTGGCTTGGAATTAAGTAATTTTATTGTACTATACTTGATTATACTTTTTGGATTGTTCTTTTATTAATTTCTAGAATGATAAATGATGTTATACTACTTCTTTAGCAAATATTGCAGTATTATTTGATGGTGCTAGCATTTTGGATATAGTCTCTTAATTTTAGACAAGTTGTGATTGGAATATTTCCTTATCTTTACAGCAAATACCTCATTTTTTTAATCATATCATGGTTAGGGAGGATCAGGATATTCCTAAGTCGATTCTAGATGAGTCTGGTCATTTCACTCTTAAATCGGCTATGAATTTTTTCTTGGAACCAGGAGTTCTTGTGGTTGGAGTAAATTCATTTCGACTTCATCTATTCCGCCTTCCAAAACTCTAGTACTCTGGAAAAAAATTTATGGGCGACTTCCTACATATCAACATATTCATAATAAAGGTTTGCATATATGTTCTATGTGTACGCTCTGTGAAAAGCATGAGAAATCTATTTGACATTTATTTTTTGAATGTTCTAATGCTTTGCATATTTGGAGTTGAGTTCGACAAATTTTTCTTACTTCTCATTTCTCTAATAAGGATTATCTTCTTTCTTTTGTTAAGAGTGATGGTAGTCACTTGGTTAAATTGATTAAGCTTGTTGTGATAACCTTTTTTATTTGGATGATATGACGTATGAAGAATTATGCTAGATTTCAGGATAAGATTGAGGTTTCTAGGGCTATTTTGATAATTAAAGATTTAACTTGTCTAGTGGAAAATTCGTGTAAAGTTTCAATGAAGAATGATATGTTAGATTTCAACGTGATTAAGTTTTTTGCTATTAATACTCATAGTGGTAAAGTGCTTTGTCCTCTTCTTGTTAGATGAGAGTTTCCTTCGCCAGACTGGGTTAAAATTAACACTACTGTTAAGGGTATCTTGGTTTTGCTACTTATGGAGATATTTTTCGTGGGAGTATGAAAGAGTTTATTGATGCTTTCTCTGCGTTTCTTGAAGTTCAGACTGATATGATTGTTGAGTTTTATGGAGTTATACATGCTATGGAGGAAATTCAAAAGATGAGGCTTACTAATGTCTGACTTGAATGTAATTCTGCCTTGGTTTGTGTTGTCTTTACTGCTAGGACTAATGTTTCGTGGATGCTTCATATTCGATGAAATATTTATCTTAATTATTGTGGGAAAATCAGGTTTAGGGTTACTCATATTTTTCGTGAAGGGAATGTTTCTGCTGATAAGTTGGTTATTTTAAGATTTATTCATAGAGAATCATTTCATTGGTATAATAGACTTCCATCTAGTCTATTCTTAGATTTTTTTATGAATATGTATAGTTTACCTTTGTATCGTTTTTGTTAACATATGAGTTTTGGTCTAGTCCCCCATATTTTTGTATTTTCTTTCTTTTTTATTTTTTTAATAATAATATTTTTTCATGTGATAGTAGATGATTGTTGTTATTTGAAGTGTTAGACTAAGTGAGATGTTAAGTTGCATAGTAATTCTTAACATGAAAGCTTTTATAAAAAAATAAATTAAGTTTTTATTAAAAGCTATTTTCAATTAAATGTTTAAAATCTATATTTTTCAATTAAATCTATATTACAAAAATTAATTTTATTAAACGTTTAAAAAATTTATGTATTTCAATTGAGTTCCTAACATTAACTCGAGTGATATCATCATTTGATTTTTAATTACTTTTAACAAATTACATGGTTTTATACATGGTTAATTTAATTTTTGTTTTACTGTTTAATTTTAAAAAAAATAATGTTATATTTTATAAAGATAAATAGGATTTTAGAGATTTTTTTTTATTGTTATCAAAGTCTGTGGTAGTACACTTAAGAGAGAGAAAAATCAGACAGTCACATCATTTATTCACTTGGTAGCAACATCAAACAATAAAAAAAAACAAAAAAATTGGATATTCAACAGAACAAAACTATTTAATACGAATTCAATTTAAAACATTTTAGTATATTTTTTTTTCACCTAAAGACACATAAATAATGATGATGCAATTCAAGATATGGATTATTTTATACCAAAATAAAATTAAACAAGACAAATAAAATAAAAAACCTTAATTGAGAACACCTAAGTCTAACAGGATTAATACTTAATTATGTTGTACTTGTTTTATAAAATATTATACCCCTATTGTATTTCATCACCATCATTTGTGATCATAAATTAAAAATAAATTCCTACAAGTATTAATCAAGTGCTTACTTAACTAACTATGTCTAGTGTATAAGAGTTGAATGTTTGCACAATTTCACGCTAATCTTGTGCAGCTCTTTGTCACAAACTTTCTTGTTTTGACAAACTTTGAGAAAGTACACAAGATTTCTAGGGAAAAAAAAAACCAATTGTAGTCTTTTTTTGGGAGTGGTTGAAACTACAATTTTAGTTTGTTGACTAAATCAAACTCCTTTTAAAAGGTTGAATAATTTCCTTCACTGGTTCAACATATCCAAGATTTGTAATTCCTCATATTAGCAATGTAAGTTAATCACAACACATGCTCCTTGGTTACCTAATCTTGAAACCTTTTTCCTAATTAAAGGTGAAGATGAGTTTGTCATGGAAGTTAACCCACGTAGTCATAGTTCTATACACAAAAAAACGTGCCACAACATAATTAGACAACAACATCAGATACACAAGTTACCAACAATCACTTCATCCGAACAAAAGTTCTTTGTCAACTTCAATACCAAACCTCCCAATGTTTATTCAATGATTTTGGGCGGTTTGGCACCTCAAGTGCTGATTAACATTAACGTTTATTCATTAATTCACCAAGATCCCAATACCAAACATTAGCAGCAAAAATCCTCAATGTTACATTCTCTTGCATGGGAACAAGGACGGAATAAACAAGAATGACAGGGTCATCGTTAAAGGGACATGCATTGTTAGAGGAAGGAAGTTCACATGGAAAAAGGTTTGGGAAGCCAAAGAAAGATGAATTCGATGGTTATAACTCTGATAATCATCCAAGAAAAAATAGCCCTGTGACGTTGGCAGCACCTCATTTGGATCCTCAAATGGTAGTAGATAGTACTTCTTACGATCCTTCCCTTTCTCCCTTGTCCAAATCCCCATGGTCCTCTCACATGAACGAAGATGCTCTAATTTCCAACGACAACGAAGCTCTAATAGGATCCCTGGTCCGAGAAGAGGGTCACATTTACTCCCTCGCTGCAACCAAGGACCTGTTATACACAGGTTCAGATAGCAAAAATATTCGGGTGTGGAAGAACCAAAAGGAGTTCACGGGGTTCAAATCCAACAGTGGCTTGGTGAAAGCGATCGTGATTGCGGGAGAAAAAATCCTCACAGGACACCAAGATGGAAGGATAAGAGTGTGGAAAGTTTCAGGAAAAAACGACCAACAACACAAGCGTGTGGCAACATTGCCAACGTTAAGAAACTACATCAAATGTTCGGTGAAACCAAGTAATTACGTGGAAGTGAAACGACACCGCAACGTGTTGTGGATCAAGCACTACGACGCCATTTCATGCCTGGGCATAACGGAGGATCATTCTTATATATACTCCGCCTCCTGGGATAAAACATTCAAAGTATGGCGAACGTCGAATTTTAAGTGTTTGGAGTCTGTGACAGCACACGATGATGCTGTTAATGCACTTGTTGTCGGGTTGGAGAACTTGGTTTTCACGGGCTCAGCAGATGGCACGGTTAAGATTTGGCAACGCGATGTACAAGGGAAAGGGACAAAACATTTGTTCTCGCACACGTTGTTGAAGAAAGAGTGTGCGGTGACGGCGTTGGCCATGAGCGTTGATGGGAGTTTTTTATATGCCGGGTCTTCCGATGGGTTGGTAAATTACTGGGCGAAAGAGACAAATTTGGAGCACAGGGGTGTATTGAAGGGACACAAGTTGGCGGTTTTGTGTTTGGCTGCAGCAGGAAATTTGGTATTCAGTGGCTCTGCCGACATGTCCATATGTGTATGGAAGAGGTCTCTGAGTGAGGAGCACACATGCGTTCATGTTTTGTCCGGCCACGCTGGCCCAGTTAAGTGTTTGGCGGCGGAGCGGGATCCCGACGCCATGTGTAACGAACGACGGTGGATTTTGTACAGTGGTAGTTTGGATAAGTCCGTTAAGATGTGGAAGGTTTCCGAACATGCAACTCCACAAAACAATCACCAGCCACCAAAACTTAGCGTTGATCACTTCCCGAGAATCTCATCATTCAAGAGATCAAACTCCAAGAGATTGATCTAGTTACATATCCTATCATATGTATAATAGATTGGTTAATTAGTTAGCATGTATGAACAAATTTGCTGATATCTTCTCTTCTCGCATCTGTTTATATGCTTTCCACAACCTAATTTAGTGTTTATGCACCAATTCATGCATTAACTATACTTTTATATATAAATTAAAACATAATTAATGCATATAGAAATATGTTTTTATGAACATTAATAATAACGTAATTTAAAATTGCAAGAGTATTTATTGTAAATATGAAATATTGGCGTAAGTATGTATTAAGTTGGAAGAGTAGTTGGAAGAGTAAAAAGGAAGATGAGATTGGATAGGATGGGAAATGGCAACAATAAAAGGACAAAGCTGAGACCCCACGTGGCCCTTCCAATAGCAAAAGGGAAGAAAGATTCCCCGAATTAACGTCCCGTTTTTGTTTTCCTTTCCTTTTCACTCCTTGGCTTCTCCAATCACACACCCACCTTCTTCTATTATTATATTCTAATAATAATAATATCATTCTTATTCTCTTTCTCTCTTCCTCACCTAAAATTACCTTTTGCTTTCTTCACACTCATACACACATACACATACACACATTCATTCCTTCCTTCCCTAATCTAATCACTCAACACTGCATTATTCTTATTATTCTCTCAATCATTATTTACCGATACTTCTGTTTCCTTTCATGCCTTTCTTATGTTCGGATTCTCATTAGATTAGGGTTTCCCCGCATCGCCATTTCCCACCATGTCGCCGGCCGCGCCAGAAGCTGCCGACTACTCATTCGCCGTTGAGTACGATGGCCCGCCTCTAACCTACGACCTTCCACGGGCGGTGCCGATCACTGTCGACAGTATTCCGGTCGCTGCCGTTGTTTCCCAGGTTCCTCTCTCCGACGCTCTCTCATTGCCGGTTGTGCAGCCGCTTTTGCCGCCGCCGCCGCAGCAGCAGCACCCTCTCCGAACACTTGGCTCCGAACCTAGGGTTTCCAAGTTAGCGTCGGAGACGACGGTCTCTCCCACTTCTGTGATCGCATTCGAACACCGAGCTTTGCAGAGCAACACCGGGGAGCTTTCCGGCGAGCTGAGTAGCTCCGGCGCGTTTGAGTTCTCCACCGGGAACGACGGCTCCGGTGATTTGTCCGATTTGGGTGAAAGTTCGAGAGTGCTGGAGGAAACTAGAAGCTCCAGTACCGCTGAGTTTTGGGACAAGTCTGGGAGAAGTTCTGGTGTGCTGAGGGCTTTGGATGGGAAAGAGAGTTTGGATTTCAACGAGTTGAATCAGCAAGATTGGGCATCCACGGAGTCAGTGTTGAGTTTGGAGTATCCGTCAACTCGGGTTTCTTCTCTGAAGGCCGAGGATATCGATTCTAAGCGCCTCCCGGTTGTTAAGTTCGATGTGGACTCCGACGATGATGCCTTGGATGAGGAGTTTGATGTGGAGGACACTGTGTGTAAACCTGTTAAAAGGGCACCTCTCTCGAAGGGGAAGAAGGGGTCTTGTTATAGGTGCTTCAGGGGGAATAGGTTTACTGAGAAAGAAGTTTGCCTTGTTTGCGATGCGAAATACTGTGGTAATTGTGTGCTCAGAGCCATGGGGTCTATGCCCGAGGGGAGGAAATGTGTGACTTGCATTGGATTCCCGATTGATGAGACCAAACGAGGGAGTCTGGGGAAGTGCTCTCGGATGCTCAAGCGTTTGCTGAACGAATTAGAGGTTCGGCAGATAATGAAAGCGGAGAGGTTTTGTGAAGCAAATCAGCTTCCACCTGAGTATGTTTGTGTCAATGGCCAGCCACTTTCTTATGAGGAACTGGTTACGTTGCAGAACTGCCAGAACCCTCCGAAGAAGCTGAAGCCGGGAAACTATTGGTATGATAAAGTATCTGGTCTTTGGGGGAAGGTATTTATTATTTATTATCTATTTGATTTTCTACGTGCATTTGTGATTTATACAGATTTCTGGTTTTTGAGTGTCATCTAGGATGCTGACTGGTTTATGATTTCACAGGAGGGACAGAAGCCTTCCAGAATTATAAGTCCACATCTTAATGTTGGAGGCCCCATCCAACCGGATGCTAGTAATGGAAACACTCAGGTTTTCATCAATGGTCGGGAAATAACAAAAGTGGAGCTTCGAATGTTGCAGGTCGTAGATTTATACCGAAGGCTCAATCTTAAGAATCGTACCTTGTTTATTCTTAAACAGATCGTTGAAAGGATTCTGTTTTGGTTGTGCAGTTGGCAGGAGTTCAGTGTGCTGGCAACCCACATTTTTGGGTCAATGAGGATGGTTCCTACCAAGAAGAGGGGCAGAGGAATACTAGAGGTTATATATGGGGAAAGGTAACCTCTAATACCTTTTTGGGGTGGGGGAGGTATTTTCTCTTATGTTCTTCCTGCCAAACGTTATTTACTATGCACTTCTTTATTTCTGCTTGTTAGGCTGGAACGAAGCTTGTATGTGCTTTCCTGTCTTTGCCTGTTCCTTCTAAATCTTCTAATTCTTTGGGAGAACAACCCTCCAGTCTAGCTAGCAGAACAATTCCTGACTACCTGGAGCATGGGGTGGTTCAGAAGCTTCTCTTAGTTGGTTGTAGTGGATCTGGAACGAGCACTATTTTTAAGCAGGTGACATTTTACTTCATAATTGAGTCTGTGAATCAAGTCATGTTTTAATACTTTCTTTGAATTGAATTGATAGTTACATTAAATTGGACAAAATATGGTCTGTAGGCACCTTCTACGGAAATAAACATTAGTACTAACCTTCATTCACTTAACAAAATGCAAGAAAAGAAACTTCCTTGTATTTCCTTATATATTGTGTGCAGTAGTAATGTCAATTCTGCAAATGTTGTGATAAATTTTAATTGGATGCACAATTATGTTACTCTCTTTTGTGTCATCTGGCATTTCCTTGTTCAGAAAGGCCTATTTTTGGTTGTAATTGACAACTGACGTCGTAGTTGGACGTAGTACTTAAGGAATTGTTTAAATAAGACTTTGACCAGTCACCAATAGAGATGCTGGAAACAGTCAATGTATTGACAGAATTGCAAATATCTGTGGCAGGCAAAAATTCTTTACAAAAGTGTCCCATTCTCAGAAGATGAGCATGAAAATATAAAGTTGACCATTCAGAGCAATGTTTATGCCTACCTTGGCATACTGCTTGAGGGACGGGAGCGTTTTGAAGATGAATGTTTGGGGGATTTGAAAAAAAGGCAGTCATCTGTACTTGACAGCACAGGTAGGATGCATTTACTATCTCCCTTTTTCTAAAAAATATGTGCCATTGATGTTTGATTTGTTATCCTGGCTATCTTTCTTTTAAAGCACCTACTGTGCCCCATTTAGTTGTCATGAGTTGGTTCAAAATGGCTTGCAGCAGCATACTTGTGTTTGTTTGAGGTGTTTACAATAATGTTTATATGTCCTTCTGCTCATTTATATTTGAAGATTGAGTGTTACAAATATGGTTTTCTACAGGAAAGAGTCCAAAACATGATGATAAGACTGTATATTCCATTGGCCCAAGATTAAAAGCGTTCTCTGACTGGTTACTGAAAACTATGGTATCTGGCAAACTTGATGCTATCTTTCCAGCTGCTACTCGTGAGTATGCACCATTGATTGAGGAATTATGGAATGATGCTGCCATTAAGGCCACATATGAAAGAAGAAGCGAATTGGAAATGCTGCCTAGTGTTGCCAGTTATTTCTTAGAGCGGGTAAGATAATTCTTTAATTGTATTATTTAGCATTTATGCTGTTGTCAAATTAATTGTGTAAAACCCTTGTATGGGTAACCCATTAATTGTGGAGTTCTTTATGGAATAGCCACTTTTCATTTTTATAAGGGATTTTTATCTATAGTCAATTTCTTCGGCAAATATGGGGAAAACAATGGATGGGTAATTATAATTGTTGTACACGGGGTTTGATTAGTTTTAACGAGAGTAGTAGGTGTTTGACTGTTGGGTGAAGTTTGGTTGTAAAGGATAATTTCTCAGGGAGGTAGCAACACAATGGATATTGGACAGAAGCATTAAACTTGCATAGTAACAAATAAATTTCAGTCTACCAAATTCAGCAGTAGTGAGAACAAGTTAAAAAACTGATTCTCACCTGTTAAGCATTATTAGAATGCATGGTCAATATTATTTTATTGTTGCTCCATCTTACTTCCTTGTGTTCTTATAGGTTTCCATCTCTATATTTCATCTAAAAAAAAATGGTTGGGTTAGTATCTTGACAAGTGCTGTTCATGGACACTGTTGTCTCTGACTATGACAAGTTGTTTTGTTTCAGGCTGTTAAAATATTAAGGACGGACTATGAACCCTCAGATATAGACATCCTTTATGCCGAGGGAGTTACTTCATCTAATGGGGTGGCCTGTGCGGAGTTTTCATTTCCCCAATCAGATTCTGAGGAAACCGTTGACACTGCTGACCTCCATGATTCTTTTGTTAGGTATGTGAAAATGTTTGTGCCTGTTGTTATGCACCAAAAATGTGTTTTGGCTCTGATTAAACCAAATTGATGTTATAATTATTTTCTCTAGGAAAATAATAGCATCAGTGAAAATACCAAAATAAACAAGAAAATAATAACATTAGTGAAAAATACCTAAATAAGCAAAATACAGGATAAGTGGTAGAATTTTTTTGGTGAGGAGCCTATGGTGTTGATGAAATATATTTTCACTGATATTGATGTTTATGAAACACACTGGAGGTTTTTGCCATCTCTATGGACATGAATATGAAGTGCTCCCACTTCTTAGTTTTAGTGTTTCTATTTTTTATATTTTTGATCAATCTGTATATTAGATGGATAGAAGTGCCGATACTACTGTAATGGCTATTGTGGAGATTTTATAGTCAGGTTTAGTTTGTTAAAAGCGAACTCTGTTTCTTATGAGAAGATGTGTTACCATTTTGTATATTTGTTTCAAATGGGCGGAATATGGCTGTTCCCTCATGCATATCTATTTATGCCAGAAATATCCTATGATGATGCTGATTTTCGTATTTGTGAATTTGAATCACAAGGATATTTATTATGTGTTCCCTACCATGGGCCTTTATTTGGTGTTTCTGATTCATACTTTTTTGGTGGTTAACAGATATCAACTAATTAGAGTGCATGCAAGGGGACTAGGAGAAAATTGCAAGTGGCTAGAGATGTTTGAGGATGTTGAAATGGTTATCTTCTGTGTTGCCTTGAGTGACTACGATCAGTTTTCTTTACATGGGAACGGTTGTCCCTCTAACAAGATGATATTGAGCAGGAAGTTTTTTGAAACCATTGTCACTCATCCAACCTTTGAGCAAATGGACTTCTTATTGATATTAAACAAATTTGATCTGTTTGAGGAGAAAATTGAACAAGTTCCTTTGACCAAGTGTGAATGGTTCTCTGATTTTCATCCAATAATCAGTCGCAATCGTCCCAACAGCAATAGCAACAGCATTAATAATAATCCCTCCCTTGGTCAGCTGGCTTCCCATTACATAGCGGTTAAGTTTAAAAGGCTTTATTCATCTCTTACCGGACGAAAGTTGTATGTGTCCCTGGTGAAGGGGTTGGAGCCTGGTAGTGTTGATGCGTCGCTTAAATACGCTAAGGAGATTTTGAAGTGGAACGACGAGAGACCAAACTTTAGCTTGAGTGAGTACTCGATGTATAGCACTGAGGCGAGCTCATTCTCTCATTGATTGCTAATTCAGGCCGGAGTTGTTAGTCATGTTTGTGTATGCCTTGACATCTGTTCGTGTACATATTACTAACTAGGAGTAAAATGGATCGTTTCTTGTACTATCTATCTCCACTTGTAGGATTCAGTAGATGTTAGACACATGTAGGTAAGGTTTCCAGCAATTAGAGAGTATGCTGGTGAGTCAGTCAGCACATACCACAGATCAATGTGTAATGTTCAAATTCATTTTTTATTTTTCATATGGTTAGGTAACATCTTCATGATAGAAGTTGTATATCACATTTTGTCAGTCTGTCAACTTATGTTTGAGTTGTAAACCTGATTGTGTGCAATACATGTACTATGGCGATAATTCATCCAAGCCTAAGATTTTAACTGGGCTTTATGGCGTTATCCTGTTTGTGAATGGCATAAAAAAGACATCATATTTGTGAAGGATTTACATTACTTTTCGTTTATTTTTTAAAAAGTTCAGAATTATCAAGAGTACTACAAATTGCACCAGCTTTTATAACAGAGTGCAACTTCATTAAACATGCCATTGTTATTAAAAGATGGAAAGCCTCGATTTCAGAACCTAGAGGCTTCCTGTACATCTAGCATAATATAATCTAGTGGTCATAAAGTTTGCTTTCTAGACGTGGAGTTAGGAGAACTTCGAGCGGAGTTGCTTTTAAATTTGTGAGTCCAAAGCTCTCTGTCATGTCAACAACTTGATTTGAAGGACAAGCAACCGTGAAGGAGTGTAAGAGTCTAGACAAGGTCAAGTGCACCACACGCAGAGCTAGTGAGGCCCCAGGGCATGCTCGCCTTCCAGAACTAAAAGGGACGAGCTCATAGTTTTGACCCTTTACATCAACATCTTTGTGGCTTGTCAAGAACCTTTCAGGTTTGAAATCATGAGGGTCACTCCAAACACGACCATCCCGATGGATCTTCCAAGCATTCACCATTAATTGTGTGCCTGCAGGAATGTGATAGCCGCATGAAAAGGTGCAGTCTTCCATGGCTGCTCGAAGGGTGATAATGGGACTTGGTGGATACAGTCGCAGAGTTTCCTTCACAACGGCTTGGAGGTACACTAGCTGATCTATGTCAGATTCTTCAACTTTCCTATCCTTTCCAATAAGAGTATCCAGTTCATGTTGGGTTCGTTTAAGTTCCGTTGGATGGTTGAGCAGCAGAGATAGCGCCCATGTTAGCGTGACCATAGTGGGGTCAGTTCCTGCTAAAACCAAATTCTGCAAAAGATATACAAGACCATGATGTAATTCAAAGTTGGATGTCAGTCAAAAAGGTGATGTGCACCAAAAGCTGAGATTTTCTTGTGAACAGAAGAAGGGTGTTATACTGAATCAGATTGTAAGACAACGTAAAATTTGGAGAAGTGGAATTTGGTTACGTGCGTTAATAGCTTTTGATATTTGCAAGACAGAAGGATGTTAAAAGAGGAGAGATTTTCTTCTAAGGAAGTGGACCCTACTGGACTTGCAAAACTAGTAGCTTTTGACATGTTATTTGGTCTAAATGAAAAGACTTGAATAGACGAGCCGAAATATTAATAGTTTTTTTTGTCTTACGAAATAATTAGAAGCAAGGTGGAACAATAAATTAAAGATAGGGAAATTTGACACAAGTCACGGTGATAGTGGTAATGGTTTTCGTCAACCCAAAATTGTACTCTTCTAGCATTTTTCGAATCACTGTTCAAACGATATTACATGTCAATCTTTTTCAAATTTATGTCTTGTACTCTTGTGTTTCTTTTGGAATAATTCCTTTTGAATTTATTACTTGTTAAGGCAGAGATAATTTGAATACTGATCTATAAAAGTGGTTCTCCAGATACGGTATAATTTATCTCTTTTCTTTTACCACCAAGGCTCCTGATTAGCGAGTCCTAAATTACATGGTTTATATATATCACGAAGTCCTAAATATCTTTTGGACTCCAATATGTTTATGAGATAACATGCAGGAGTTTATAGTAGTAAGAAGCAACCGTGAAAACAAGATAGCTAAACATTTACGTACCAGGCAAGTGGCCTTGATGATGGTATCTGAATCATAACCAGAAATCTCTGTACCCTGTAGAACATTCAGCAAGACATCCATGAAATCATCCCGTTCTTCCTTTCCATTCACACTCAAAGCTCTTTTCCTTTTGTGTTCCTCTAGCCAACCTTCAACTAGAGTGTCCAATTCACTTGCAGTTCTCTTCATATCCTTTTCATATCCATTGATATCTAGCCACCCCAGAAATGGAAATGCATCAGACAACACAAACGCCCCAAACAAACATACCCAGTCTCTCATAGCTCTCCTGTACCTTCTTGCTTCACCATCAGCATAACCATCGCCATCCCCATAATACGGCTTCCCTCCCACCATTCTGATAGCAATATTATGTGTCAAATCTCCAAACCACTGTTTCATATCTACCAAAACTTCTCCCTCTGGACACCCTTCTTTTGACCATAACTTGTACAGCCCCCTTATTGCAGCATCTAACTCAAACGTTCTTGTGTTTTTGAGGGGATCTAGCCGGTTGTTAGACAGAAGCTCAATGGTTGCTAACTTCCGTACTTGACGCCAGTAAGGACCAGAAGGAGTGAAGCCAAACATGGCATAGTTGTAGCCCATTAGCTTTGAGGCTGCAACACAGGGCCTGGTGGAGAAAACTTTGTCATGCACAGTAAAACACTCCTTGGCCATCTCCCAGCTACTCAACACCAGCACTTTGTATGAACCAAGTTTTATTGTGAAAATTGGTCCATGTTTCTCAGCCATGACCCCAAGTGTTTTGTGCGTAAGTTGATGACTCCCGAAGAGGTGCAAATGGCCAATAATAGGCCATGCACCAGCTGCTTGAGGTGCACCACAGATCTTTGTATTGCCACCAAGTGTTTTCTTAAGTTGATAAAACAAAGTGCACACTAACAGGGCAATAATGCCTGAAAAAAGAGTTTTAAGAAGAAAAGCATCCATGACCCTACTCTCTTGAATACCAAATTAAGCTAAAGAATTTATAAACAAAATATATGTCACTTATGTAGTTGCTTAGCCTTGCATCAACCATCTATATATAGTGTAGGAGTGTCACTTCATGTTGCCTCTTTTCAATTTTTTCACCATTACCAGTGCCGTTAAGGCCTCAACTAATAAATTCTCCCTCCACCTTCTTACTTTCTCTTTTACCTTTATTAATTATTAAAAGTCACTTTTAACATTTATTTTATTTTATAAATAATCATATATCAACCATAACTTATAAATATCTTTTTATCTTTCTTCCTCGCAGTCCTTACATTCTTATCTGATCACAATATTTGAGAAAATAATTTCATCTTTTAATTATATGTGTGAGAGAGTTGAAAAGAAGATTAATTATATTTGACATAATTTTTTTGGAGTTTCATAATTCATTTTTTGCACATTTATTATTTTTTTTCCGAGTTTTGTGATTTAAAAAAAATAAAAAAATACACAATTACGATTAGTAGAAACACCATCAAAATTGTTTCAATCACCAACGTTTATCATCAACCACTACAAACAACCATCACCACCACTTGAAAATGAAAAATAATGCATCAGACTCTCCACCGTACTTTATAAAGATGCATGGAAAGGTAATTTTCCTCCCTAAACACCCTTATTATATATTAAACACTTTAATCACTAATTAATTCTTTTTTATTTCTTTTTCTATTATTCTATCATATTATTTATTGCATATACTTTTGTTTTATTATTGGTTTCATTCATCTAATGCGATAGTTAATCTTCTTGAGAGTTTCATAGCTACCAAATAGAAAGACATCTACCAAATGAGAGTTTCACTCATCTGTAGCTGTGATCAAATTGCAGGGACGTAGGGTGCTACACGTTGAAGATTTAGAGCTCCCAGTTAACTCAGTGGTTGATGCTATTATTGATAAGACTTGATGGCATCTGGGGGTTCAAGGTTGCTGGAGCAGGCTTACGCACATTAGGTGAGGCAACAAATGAAGTTAGGCTTATAATAGGGGTTACCGTAACAGACTGGAGCAGATGTGTGGAGGCAGAGTACAACATATAGGGAAGTAAAAACTGGCCTAGTGTATGTTTTGGATTGAACCAAAGAGAGCAAGGCCACGTCTTGCTGCTAGTATGGGGTGGTTGGTGCATAAGCTAGTATTATAATATGCACTCTGGTGTTGGTTACATATCAGCCAGAAGATTTCTCTCTGTATTAATTTATGCTTTGGTTTTTAAATTGCTTCTGCAGGTTGAACTTTTTCTCTTATGGCTTAAAGTCATAATGTTTGGGTCTCAAGCATAGGAGGGCCTAATAGTGTTTTTTTTAAAAGGATTAGGATATTCTTTAAGTATCCCATTTTATTTAATTTATTCATGGTTGATTAAAAAAAAAAAACATCTAACTTTTATTTGGGAATATTAGGTATACTCAATTTTTTTTGAAGTGGAAGAAACAATTTCACAACAGTATTAATAATTATTTGACAATCCTATTATAATAATATAAAATTATGATT
>Ga0123341_1002280_pt1 | contig 15628 bp, 9 predicted proteins | sample Turbeapinknodule_FD_89959 | JGI IMG/M metagenome (GOLD analysis project Ga0123341, IMG submission 89959) | Root nodule microbial communities of legume samples collected from Mexico - Turtle bean Mexico pink nodule | ecosystem: Host-associated > Plants > Roots > Nodule | place: Mexico: Nepantla... | reverse complement strand
TTTCCACTTTATTTACCTTAATCCAAACACCCTAACTTTCTTTACACTTTCTCTTCAAATCATAATAAATTCACTCCTTCATTTCCACTCTCTCATCCAAACAGAGCCTTAATGACAAAATTTTTTCGTACCATATCAATTTGCACTATTATTTTTTCAAAGTTTTAAAATTATCTTCTATTTTAAATTTAAAATCTAAACTTCATAAAATCCAACTCAAAAATTAAAATCTCATTTCGAAAAAGTGAATTTGATAAGAAAAAAAATCATTTCGTAAAAGAAAATTTGTAATACAAAATCTCAAACTGTAGTTTAAAAAATATTTTAGAATGCAAAAATATGTTTTGGAAATCTAAATCAATAAATGCATTTTACAAAATGGGTTCTAGAAATATTTTTTTTATCTTCACGAGGTTACTAAATTTTAGAATTCATAAATGTGTTTCGGGAATCTAAATCAATAAATATATTCTAGAAAATAGGTTCTAAAATATATTTTTTTTATCTTTACCTCTTTTATTTAAGGTTATTTTTATCATTTAGTAAGGGTATTTTTTATATTTCAGATGAAGATTTTGTGATTTTTAATTTGGTTAGAGAATCTAAAATAACTAGACTTATACTTAACCATTAAAAAATAAATAAAAGTGTGCACGCTTTATCCTTGTTCTCACTTTCTAAAGAGACTTGAAAGATAAATTTTGTTGAATCAACATGAGATGAATGAAGGTGAGATACCAAAAAGAACTAATAAAACTTTATCTAAAGAGTGTGAAAAGGAGAAACAAGATTAAAGATTAAAAAAAAATGTGTAAGAAATTATTATTTTTACAGCAAAATTAAAAGTTGGCATTACTAGGATCTTACAAAACACTATATATTACATTACTCAAATAATCTTATTTACCACACGTCAAACAAATTTTTCATTTAATAAAAAAACTATAATTTATCATAAATCAATGTCTTCCAAACATACTTCTAAGAGGATCAAGGAAATAATTATATTTTACATTGAAAAATAATTTTAAAATTAAACTGAAACAAATTATTCGCTTAATCGTTTTCTTTTTATTTTGTTTTGTTCGCTTTTAAATACCAAGTACATCCGAGTTGGTTTCAACTATTGTAGCTTGGTTTGTTGAATTGGGACTGAATTATTGAGAATTTTTTTGTTTGTTATTTTTTTTTATATCGATAATAAAAAATAAATAAATATGAATTACTTTATGAGTGATCTAATCCTTATACATAAACTTAACTGTAACTTTTCTTATTAGACTTATTTAAGTCTGCCTATACAGAACTCTCCTAACTAACCCGGAGGAAGACATCTGAGGCAAACAATCATACAACTTAACTTAAATGAATAAGTTATGAGATCATTCTCATACAAATCAACGGATCTATCCACCAATCAGAAAAGGAAAAATGCGCAAACTGTGACTTGGATGTAATCCATGACCAAACATTTAATTGAACCAAAGCAAAAGCTTTTAGTACATCCACTACTCCCCTTCAAAAATTACCATGTTTTTATGCTTCCAAACCTCGTTGACTATTGCAATCCAAATAACTCCCCAAACCTCATTTACTACTGTGATCCAAAACTGGTAACAATTTAACCATGGGACATTGTGAAACACGCTTTGCACGCCCATGCACAACAATGACTCCACAATAACCAAGCAAAACTACACTCAAAGAACAAATAGGTGTTAGTCTCCTCCTTGACCCCACAAAGACTACACGTGGAGCTTGCAACTGTGATCCCGCGTCTTCCCAGGTTAGCCTTAGTGGCTAACCTTGGACTTCCTGAAAAGTCGTTCTGCTATTTGCTTCTCCCATTCAAATAGATTCCTTCTCCAGACGAAATTCCAGACCCACTTTTCGTTGTTCAATCCCCCAAATGCAGTCATCATAGAAGCTTTTGACACACTCAGGGAATACAACCTCGGGAAAACCGTCTTCAAGGCCCCTCTCCCCACCCAATTATCTTCCTAGAACAAAACTTCCTTCCCAGATCCCACCTTCCAGATTAAGGCTTCTTCGAAATTCCAGCCTCAACCCTTCAAGCTCCAGATCTCCCTCAAATCTTTTTACCAAAGAGAGTCCTTGTTGTCTTTCCCTCCCTCTCTTAGACTTCTCCACCCCGTACTTGGAATCAATTATCTCCTTTCACAAACCACCCTTGTCTGACCCCAACCGCCATACCCATTTATCGAGTAACGCTAAATTGAAAGTCCTTAAATCTATTATCCCAAGACCTCGTCCTCGCGAGCTGCACACACCTTTTCCAGGAGGCCCAAGCGACCTTTCTTTCATCGGATCCCACCCCATAGAAAATCCTTTGGATTTTCACAAGCTCGTTTGCCACCACCACCGGCATTTTAAATAAAGATAGGTAAAACAATGGAATAGTAGACAATGTTGACTTTATCAAGCAAATCCTACCTGCCAAAGACAATAATCTGCCTTTCTACCTGCTTAATCTTTTCTTCATTCTAACAACCACTTCATCCCAAAACGCCCTTCTCTTATGGCTCTCTCCTATCGACAAACCCAAGTATAGAAAAGGGGTTATCATCACTTCACAATTAAGAATCGCTGCGAAGCGCTGGATCATTATCTGCTCGACTCCCAAACCACCTATCTTGAGCCCGGAAGAGAGTTCAAAACAATTCAAGGTCGCCTTTATATTGAAGACACTTTTGACATTTGTTTCACAAAAAAATAAAGTATAATCAGCATACTGCAACTTGTTTACCTTCACTTTCTCCCTTCCAATCTCCAAAATATCAATCAGTTTCTTCTCAACCGTCATCCTAGACACTCCCACTAAACTTTCTGCCACTATAAGAAACAATAATGGAACTAATGGGTCGAAGTCCTTTCTTTGGTAAGAACTCCTTAGTCGGACTACTGTTCACAAGAACGAATGTGACTCTAAACATCCCTTTATCCAACTAATTCATTTACCGCAGAAGTTAACTTTCTTTTTTTAACATATAATAAATGAATTCCCATCTTACATAATCATACGCCTTCTCAAAATTCACTTTGAAGAAAACACACATTTTCTTCCTTCTTTTTATCTCATCTAAAACTTTGTTGGCAACTAACACACTATCCAACAAACCCCTCCCTATTTTTTTGTTTGTTCTTTTAATTTGCTGAAAATGGGCGTTGAACATTTTTCTGGTGTACATTAATTTGGTATTCTCAGCTAACCATTCCAGAATACGTGTTGTAGGATAATAACTGATCAAAAGATCAAATTTGTTTTTTCTTTTATTACGTTAAAGAAATAGTACAAAAATAAAGCGTTGGAGTCTCATTTGAACTGTAAAGAAAAACCTAATCAGCGCATAACAATTGACAACGTTTGTTTTGGCCACAGATAGCGTTTCAAGCAAAAATAACTGCTGCTTTGCGTGGCACACTCCTTCGAGAAAATTCCACGGTTCACAATTAAGTTTGTTCATAAATGCTTTCTTAATCTTCCAATATTTTCTTACTTAAGAATATACTTGAGTGAAAAGACTAATTAAGATGAAATCAAAATTGAAGATAGTTATCTAGAAAAAGAAAGAAATGTTAAAGAGTGACGGTGTGGACTTTTCCTATGATGACAATGACTCGGTGAGACAACGGAGAAAAACTTGTTCCTAAATTCTCACACATTCCTCAATGATAAAAAACTGTTTCTTTTTTTTATGATCTCTATCTGCTTTTATTTCTTACAGAAGTTAACTTCACTAAATACCTATTTTTTATTTCATCTCTTCAATGGGATTATGTTATGTTTGTCTTGATCTTTCATATGAAGATACTGCATGAACACCAATTATAGACAAGCTATATATGAACATCATCTGAAACATTTTCAAGCAAACAAAACAAGACAAAACAATTCGGCAACATCTAAAAGGATTAGTTAGGTAGGTCCTTGGTCCCTTTCAGTGGGGGATGGTCCAAATGTCCAAGATCTTCAACAACCCAGAAAAAGGCCATCAATCTAGTATTATCGTCCTAACTGCCCATGATTATTAAGGGAAAAAGGGGCTTGTTAGCCAATCAGGGTAAGGATCTAGAGATAGAAAAATGAATGCTGCATAGAAGTTTGGTGGGTGATGTCTTATGTATAAGTTGATGACATGGAACACTGTAGCTGTGACCAATTAATAAAGTTGCATGTGATGCTCTCCGCTGCTACAACAGACTTTTGATGATTAGTTTAATGTAATAAAAGTTCCACGTACAGTTGATGAAACATCCCACGTACATTTATGCATCATCAACCCTAAAACAAATGTTGTCCTGTGCTTTTCTGATATCACCCGTCACCATTCACCTCAAATTTTGCTATTAAAAAGAAGGCTTTGTCCACGTTTGCATCTATCCAAACACCACTTTAAATACACCTTAAGGCCTAAACCTGCGTCTAACTCAAGCCAACAACAACCACCACCACCCTCACCCTCTCTTTCTCATCTGTGTTTGCCCCTTCTTACTTGGCCATGTTGGATTCTCTGATGGAGTACATCACTCAGGCAGCTTCCAGCTATGCTTTCATTTTCTGCTTCTGCAATTTGATCATAGTCATTATCCTAGTCGACTTGAAGCCCAAGCTCAGTTTTAATCAAGGGAGTGAAGAAATCCCTCTGTCCCTGATCACAAACAAGGGCATAGAAGCAGCCAAATCGAAGTGTTTAGTCAGCAAAAGCACACTAACTCCTCAAGCAAGGGAAGTGGCACATGTCAAGGAAGAAGTGGTGGTGGACAGAGTTGAAATGGAAGGTAAAGATAATTGCAATTGCAACAGTACTGAGGAAGACGATGAGCTGAGGAGAAGAGTGGAAGAGTTTATAGAGAGAGTTAATGAAGGATGGAAAGCAGAGCATTTTAACTCATCAAGTTTGTTATGGGGTGAAAATAATAATAATAAGGAACTTTTGGAGTGAGAGTTTTGATCTGTCATTCTGTTTATCTACTCCGCTCATTCTTAAAACATTTGAAGCGAAATTGAAAGTTTTACACTTTTCTGGCTGAAAATTCCTTACTTCTGTTTTGGAAATACCTTTCACAGAATGTGAATTGGTGATTTGGTAAAAACTAAATATTGTAAACACTGAAACTAAGTTTGATGAGTTTCATATGATAATTACAATAATTTTTATACTTATCATCTAATTAATATAAATTCTTCATTATAAGAATGTATGAAAACTAAAATCTTAGTGTATAAATAGAGAGTGAGCTCCACCAATAAAAGGATAAATAGATCTTTTCTATTAGGAAGCTTATTCTAGCTAGTTTAGAGTCAGTTATATGCAGAAAGAAAGAAAAAGAATGTCATGGAAAAACATGTATTCCTTTTCATCTTAGCTTCAAATGTTATCACTAAGAAAATAGTTCCATGACATTCATTTCCTTTTTTCCCCTTATACTTTATGCTCTAAGCCGAAAGGGTGTTGTTATTGGGTCTAGTAGATAAAAAGAAGTTCAAAGGTGTAGTAGAGCATCAAGCATAGCAAGAAATGCAGCGAAATTGCTGCACCTATTATAATCCAATAAAATTTAAATGTTCTAGACAAATTAAAGTGGTTGTAAAAATATAAATTTAAATAGACTGATCCACTAATTATTTGGTTGCGGATACACAAGATTGTTTCAAGTTTCAATGTCGTTGTATTTTAGGCAGTCTTCATCAAGTTAAGGCAAGAAAACAAACAGACTTCATAGTTTGAAAATTGAGCAGTTGTATGAAAACATAAAATTTGAAAACAAATAACAGAATCTCATCCCTGTTAAAATTACATACATAAAGTATAATAATTCAATTAGAAACAAAAAAATTTGCTAGCAAATGGAGATATTTATTAGTTCCCGTTTGGCCGTTCCTTGATATAATAATTTTGAGAAAAAAATCACAGTACCACAAGGTAAGACTAGGAGGTTGATATGCAATTTCTTTCACAACAAATAATAGAGTTACAGTTCAGAAACACTCACATCCACTCACATTTTTAACATACATATAGAATGTAAATAAGGGGTGAAATGGCACAACATATACCCTATATCTAATTGCTACACCAATGAGTAAACAATACTAAAGATACATTTGGAGAAAGGACACGTGGAAACCTAACAAACAGATTTGCCAACTAACACCTAGTACCAAAGATTGCAACTTTTGAGTCAAAACCATCGCGTGACACCCATCTGACCGTCAGAGTTGTGTTGTAAGTTAACTGTCAGCAGTCAGTCAAGCATGAGTGAGGAGCCTAAATGAGTTGATTCAGCATGTTATCAAATAATTCACAGGGAATATGTTTAGCATGCAGCCTCAGCTTTTGATTGGCTTAGATTAGACTCCTTGTCGGGCAAAGGATCTTTGTCATCAGCAGATGAGTTCCTAGAGTCTTGACCATTGTTAAAAGAAACAATATTCTCTTCTTGAAAAGCAGCAGGTGTCATAATAGGCTTTACTCCACCAAAACTGACTTTTAGTTCCTCACTAGAGATGATATTAACAGGTGAAGGGGTAATAGTTGATATAAACTCCACCCTTTGCTTCTTGTTTTTATGCTCCAACTGGTGACCAGGAAGAAAGCTCCCCACCACAACCTGATGCAGAAGAGCGTGAGAAAAGTGACTACTGAAATATGCCCACCGTACACATAATTTTGATGTTCACGGCATTTTTTTTTTTTTTGAATTCCTACTTTTCTGTGGAAGTTGACATAGCATAAAAGCAAGTCAAAATCTCTATCCAAAAGCATTGGTAATCTAACCAATAAAACAAATTAAAACTTGCTTTATGATGATGGGAATAATTGAAACAACAAGTATCTACACTGAATTAATATGATCATGTTTCCTTACAAAGGTTAAAAAATCTCAGATTAACAATTCATAAGGTTCTTGAATATTTTATTAAATATCCCTTCCTATGTAGCATGAGGCCTACCTGAACTGGACCAGCAGCTACCAGCAAACCAGCAAGTCCACCCCCCATTACTCTACCATCTGGACCGGCCAAAGAGACACTCATTCCACCAGATCTGCTTCTTGTAATTCCATTCTCAGTTGGCATAAAGGAACCAGACAAGGAAAGAATTTCAAACCTTCCCTGTAAAAGCAAAAGATTAAGTTTGAGCATACTTAATCAATTCACTTCGGTCATAGCTCAAACAAAATTTGAAGATATTTGCAACATCAGTTTGATATTAGTGAATAAATCACAAGGGATGAGTTATCTTTGTTGAGGAAATTAGTGATTTAATCAAAAGTTTTATCCTGAAACCAAGTAATTAATCCTCATAACAAGTATAACATTCAAAGAGACATTAGTTTTCAAAAAGAAAAAAGAGGTCTAAAGTGGCTTTTGAGATGTGGAGAGCATGGAAACTAAAATTAATTGTGTGTTTGGTCATAAGTTAGCATGTCTTGGTGGGTTGAATAAAGTGAAAGTCTGGGACAGGTGGATACAAAAACAAATACATTACAAGGGGATTCATCCACAGTCTTCAACTAACATGATGCCAAACACTACACTAATAGTGTTGAGCTATAGAGGTAAAGCAACAACAAAGTCCTGTCCTATCCCACTAGGAGAGATTAGTTACATGAATCACATGACACCATTTGATTCAGTTAAAGACAAACTCTTCAGAGATATTATGTTATCCAGTTAGGGTAACTCAAACAAATAAATTACCAAGAAATCATGAATATGTAAAAACATAACAGCATCTCAAATCTAGAATGTGTAGTTAAGAAGCAAGAATAGTTACAAATTACAATAGCCCTTGTACACATGTAACTTCAAAATTAGTTAACAACATTATCATAGGAACTGATTAGCTGAAATAGAAGGGAAATTTTTAGTTTTCCTAGAATCGGAAGTTGGAAATATTTCTTTACCATGTTATGTTAGTTTATGCTTTAACAAATAATATGCCCACAAAACAATGTTCCCACGAATACTTTTAGCTAAGTTTACCAAAAAATTGTTCTAATGGGGGAAGTGTGAATTTAAATTTCCCGAATTTAAAAAATATTATGATAAAAATACCATGTTAGTATGTTACACTTATTAAATGATTTAAGTTGTAAACTAAAATTGTTGGTAATTACTCTTTAATTTCTGAGAAGCTTGTACAAGTATTCATAAAAGTACTTATGGCTAACCAAACACATTTTAGTCATTCTTAGGAATCATGATTTCCAAGATTCATGATTGCCATACCTCAAAAAAACTTCTCTTGTAGCAAACACCTCATAAGTATAATGCAGTTAATAGCATCAGTTTCAGATAATTTTGCAAGAGAAACTCAATCAAATAATTTTGGAATTCCTCTTTAATTTCTGGGAAGCTGGTATATGTATTCGTAAAAATACTTCTGGCTAACCAAACAGATTTTAGTCATTCTTAGAATCATGATTCACAAGATTCATGATTGCCAAAAACCTGAAAAAACATCTCTTGTACCAAACACCTCGCATAAGAATGATGCAATGAATAACATGACTTTCAGATAATTTTGCACAACAAACAAGCTTAATCAAATAAAAAGGGTTTTATCTGTGTACACTAGCCCAAATTAGATATAACAAAAATGTTTAGCCAGCAAAACCTTGATTCTTTAAAATATAACAAAAATGTTTAGCCAGCAAAACCCTGATTCTTTAATTAATTTCTGTTAAAATTGTTTTAAAAAAAAAACAGCATTTGATGCATCCATTTGCATTTCCATCTAACTACACACTTCTTTTTAAAGTAGAAAAGGCATATTTAAAAAAATTAGCATGTTATATCTAATATCAATATATTACAATGCCATATAAGCAGAGCAGCATGCAAAACACATGAATCGGTAACTAGTAATACAATACTACAAAGCCGACTTGTTGTAGAAAAACAAATTTCTTAACTTATTTTGTTATGCTGAAGACATAAGATGCAACTCACCTCATATGTTAAAGTACCTCCACAAGAAGATGGTTGACGAAGTGTAACATTTGAAATTGTTCCAGTTGCAGAGAGAATGCATATAGCACGTGATCCTTGTTGTGAGAAGGACATGATTTTCATGGTGACATCCTGGTATAAGACCATAAGAAAATCACAAAAACAAGTAAGCACACAGCACAAAAACGAAATTAAAGCATGTAGTCAATAGTTTAATTCAATCATAATGACACTGTACACAACTACAAATATGATCCACACAAGTTAGTCTCGTCGCTGTTGCAGATTTGAAAAAAAAAACAATAAAAACATTGTAATAAAGTTAATATGCTTACAATTCTATTCGCAATTTATGGATAAATTGTACAATACATACTTGTAACTTAGAGATCATTAGAAATGAAAAATAAAATCATAACTTGTTTCATTTATTTTTACACAACTTCCAATCAAATGAAGCTCACAACCTGTCAAGTGTTTATTTAAAAGGTCTAGCTAATTCTCTGACAGACAATTATCATTTAAATCAAATAATCTAGTTTATATTATAGTTCCTTATAATTAGTACTGAGCAGAGAAATGATCACAAGGAATGTTACTAGATATTAAAAGTAAAGGACAATAAAATAAACACTATTAAGGGAATGAGCAATGAACACACATACAGCACAAAAACGAGTATGGAATTTAGACAATTAACATAGAGAAAGGAACACATTACTTTTTTTGAGCTATTACATTCATTAGATAATTTTATGCTGGCTCATTTACATAAAAAAAATTGTTTTCATGAAAACAAAATTAAAGTGTAACCAAAATTAATGGACTTCGCATTCACAATGTATATATTGCATTCATACACAAATTGACTGGATTAAAACTACCTTAATAAACTTCAGCAGATAGACCTAAGAGAATGAGAAGAATACCTCGCCAGCATTTACTGTGAGCACATGTGGTGTGAAATTGGCACCAACTGAGTATGCTATTCCATCACCTATAAAATGCATACATGGGAATAAATATACTTATATATATAGTCCCGGACGTTTGATCTATGTAGTTCAAAAAGAAAGAAAGAAAATGCAATAATCAAAACGTCATATGAAGTAATTGATGAAATTAAAGAAATAAGTTTCAAAATAACAAGATAAATTTGGGGGAATAAATTATGTTGATACACTTTAGCCAGAAATAGAAGATGCATTCAACAAACCACATACGTCTTACCTCTACCTCTTTCGTATTAAATGGAAAGAATAGTGAATCCACACATCAAAATATTACACGATAGAGACTTAGCCACATAATGCACCCTATAATAACATTAGTTTCAGATTCATCATTACCCTTAATCTATTCTGTGCCACCAGGTAAGTCTATAAACAACTGTCTTTCTATGTGTTGTTTATGACATTCTAAACCACTGTTAACTATGCCATCATATGGTAGATCCTAGAAGGCACACCTATCCAGTCACCACACAAGACACGTCCCAACCCTGGAATTCTACTTCACCTATCAAGTCCATTATGTCATATTCTAGACCTCATACAGAACCATCAAATCTAAAGAGAGCCAAACCTATAAACCTTTGTTGATCTCCAATCCTGTTCAGGACAATGATAAATCTGGAATTAGATTCAGGGTAAATGATGAATCAGGAAAGATATGGAAGTCATGTTCACCACCAACCTACATGAAGCACAAGTATGTCTAACATCTTGATCAAGACAATTAGTGTTCACATATCTCCTGTCATATGTGGAACTATATACAGCACATAGGGATATGTTTGGGTGTCCCCCGAGAAAAGCAAAATAGAATAAAATACAAAAAATAAGAGAAAGAGGGATTAAGTAATGATTTATTTATTTCCCTATGATTCAATGTTTAAAATCACCCAAAATTTGGGAGAACATTTTATTGTTCAAAAAACTGAATGATGAGAATTAATAATGACCTAATGAAGATCCCATATGTCCTAACTCTTGTTTTATAAAAATGTCAACACATGGGAAAGTCCACCCAAAAAACCTTCAATAATCCTCTTTCCAAACTTACGAGACCCCAAATCTCCTGCATGCACTTTGAAAAATCATTTCATTGCATTTTAATGTTATATAAATGGTTACTATCAGTCTCAGAAGCCGCTCTCGCGTCCCTTAATGAATAAGTTCCACTTTCAAAAATATTTCCGACCAAGATTTCAATTACGAAATCCATTTTCCAATCATGCCAATATTCAACAAGGAAGCTTAGAAGCTGCTAGAAATAATTATTAGAGTAGACCTTAGACCAGTTCAAGCGTGGCACATCAGCTATCAAACACTGTTGGACTCAACCTACTAAATAAGATGGTCCCTTCATTTACTCTAACCGTTTTTCTATGGTCAGATAATTCAATCCTCTTCCCCTCACAAAGGAAAATAAAGAGTACCATATGCTACCCTGAAACAAAACCAACCTCACTTGTCAACCACAAAATATCCCAATCCACCTCACAATTTGTATTCAGATCTGAAAAGGAATCAGAGCTTAGGGTCCACTCACACCCCCCACACCACCCCTATATAACCTCTCACAAAAGCAAAAACCAAGTCCAAAAAGTTCACGGCACGCTAAAACACAATATCAGAGTAAATAACTAACTCGTCCAAATGATTTACCCCAAAATCAAATCAATTAGAACTCCCAAAAAAAAAACATTACGATACTCTTCCATTAAATAGCTAAATGACAAGGGCCACCGGGTTAGAAGGATTCACTCGTTTATTATGACTCTGATACTCTCATATCTCAAAATACTGCAAATGTAACAGTAAAAAACTAAAAATAAAACCATGCCAAAAAGATTAAAAACATCAGCGGTGACTAAAGATTAAAAGGCTACAATTCAAAGTCTTCAATTGAAAAGATCGAAGAACTATATAATACCTTGAACAGGGCTTTCAACCTCAAACTTGAAGGATGACTTTTTGATAGATTCAACTGGCCTTCCTCTACCTCTCTTCCAAGCGGAGAACTCGCCGGTCAACGGAATCGACGAAGAAATCGGCATCGGCGAAAGCGCCGTCACCGGCCCCATAGCCACCTTCCCGTCCGGCCCATACTTCCTGGGTCTCCCTCTCTTCTTTTTCCCCTCCGTCGCCGGCGAAGGCACCGGCACGACGGCCCTTGAAAAGTCCAAGTTGTTCTCAATTATTCTAGGAGCCACATGGAAGCTCTCCGGGGCTTCATCACCCACCACGACACCAAAACTCTCTCTTCCCTCCATTTTATGCAAATCAAAGAAAAACTAAGACACCCCAAAACCTTACAACTTTACTTAAACCCTACCCATTGAAGATTCAAACTCTTCCACGCCCAATCACCCAAAAAAATCACAAAAAAAAATGAAATTTTCAAAGGGGGTAAATGCTAACTTATTTAAGAGAAAACGGATTCGGGTGCAGGGAAAATTTACAATCTCACAGGAAACTTCAAGGCACACAAAAATTGTTGTATGAAATGGCAAAATGAAACCCAGAAACGAAATTGGAGCAGTTTGAGCTTGGCCTCCGAGAAAATCGCAGTGCTGTAAGCTCAAATCTGCACCATTGCATAGAACACAGAAAGCTTCGAAATTAACAGAAAATTTAGAGAAAAAAAATTGTAGAATTACAGAGAAAAATACAAACTCCGGTTCATAAATTCTCCGGAGAGGTATGTGAATTTAGGGTTTTCCAGGAAAAGGTGGAGTAAATAAATAAAGTTGATAAAAAAACTGGAAAATTAAATAAATATTAAAATAAAGTAATTAAATAATGGGAATTTAATTATGAATTAATATTTTAATTATAAAATTGAAAGTATAAAATTTGGTTAAGAAATTGGTTCACGTCCGTCTTGGAAATTTAATAAAGGTGATTTAATAAATGACTGTGAATGCAGATACTTAATTTGAATGCATTAAAAAAATACGTAACATTTTTGAAAAGGAAAGAAAATGGGTTTTTTAATATAAAACCGGCATTTATTTATTTAAAGCTTTTCTTAAAAAATAAATATTCAAAGCTGTAAAGCTAAGATAGGAGGCATTACATTTTCCCAACTACTGACAAGTTCTTTGTCTTTTCAGTTAAATTAAGTTAAAGTTGACCAACAAACTAAATTTCATGAGCTGAAAACAAAAACAAAAAAATGAAGTTTGAAAATGCCCTCTTAGTTTGGTGAATCTACTGCAAATGCCACTGTAATAAACACAACGCATGCTCTCTGCATCTTCTTTTCTCCGCTTTCTCCTCCCCATTTACAGCTTCTTCTGTTGACCAAGACACTGTTTCTACTTTTTCCCTCTTTCGCACCAAATATATAATCAAAAGACAGACAATATGATGTTTTTCTTAATGTTTCACACAATATTTTGTTGAGATTTATTATATGATCATGAAAATCTGGAAGCTTTGAATTCTGGGTAGGTACTGTTCTGATCTGATGGACCCGTTACAGTACGTCAGGTCTTTCAAACTCTGATACATACTGTGCTCATAAAGTAGGCAGGTATTGGTAGCAGTGACCACACACAAACTCTCACCACTTTTATGGAACCCACTTGTTTAGGTAACTCCCCCATTGCAATTTGCATTTCATCACTCTTTCTCTCTCTCTCTCTCACATGCCCTTCTCTTTTTTCATTTCACTCTCATTATATTTTACATTTATTATTTTTTAATATCATTTTAATTTATTATTATTATCATTACTATTACTAATTTTTAAATTAAATAAAATTTTCAATATTATAAAATAATATAATTTAATATTTATACAAATATTTTTCAATTAATAATTTTTTAAAATATTTAATTTTTTCTGAATTTTTTAAATTAAAAACATGTCAAAGTTTGATAGTTTATTTTTAAAGTTCGATCGGAAAAGTGGAAAAATTCTTTCTATGTCTTTCTATGAAAGAAAAAAATATGAAGAAAATCACCTAGATTATATGTCTTTTATATTGTTATCTTTCACTTTGAATCAACCCGTGTGAGAACACAATGCAGATTTCTCTAAGAAAAGTTGCATGACCATGCAACACTAAAGATTTTTTGGTCACTTTGACTAGCTCATGTGTGGTTGAGGGGTTTAAGTGTGTCTTTATAATAGTATTAAATATGGTTGAACATTGTAAATTTGAACTGTGCATTATATGTGGAGCTTGTGCATGTATTGAGTTTGTGTTGTTGTTCTACTGAGCTAGTTAGTTGAAGACTTCTGAAAGCGGTGTCTTAATTGTTGGAGAACCATAACATTGTGTGTGAAAGTGTTGCTTTCACCTTGCACACAATCATTGTGTGTGAAACCATAATTATTGGTGTATTGAGGTCAGATTTGATGAATCCAAAGCAATGTAATTCAATTTCATGAGTTGAAAACTGATTTTATGACAACAAGTAGACGTATAATCGATTATCACTGTTTTACAAATGAGCCATAATTGATTATGAATAGTTATTTCAAGGATAAACGATGTTCATCTTGCCATAACCGATTATGAACTATTTTTGCAAGGGTAATCAATTATCATGTTCCCATAACTAATTATGAACTATTTTTCCAATGGTAATTACCATATTTCCATAATCGATTATGAGTGTTTTTTTTAGAGATAATCGATTATGCACATCCAATAATTGATTGTGTGTGTTTTAAGTTGGTAATCGATGTTGGTATCATTGGTAATCCATTATAGACGTTTGTATGTGGTTGTTTGATTTTGATTTTGATTTTATGAGGTTGATTTCGTTTATGCGTTGTGCCAAATTTGTTTTCCAAGTCCACATTGCTTACAATTTGATGGATTATTGTTAGCTTTCCTAATTGGATGACACTTGCTAAATTGAAGTACCAAGGACTAAAAGTGAATGTTGCAAACTCTCCAGGTGATTTAGGATTCGAGGTGGTTTGTTAGTGGGTAACAAACCACTCCATTACACATTTGTTCACATCTTGAGTCCACTACGAAGTGATTATTCTCAATTGTTGCATGAAAATGTTTTTATGTTATGGACAACAAAAAATAATATTCTGATTAATTGACCCTATTATATAATTGTGCACATGATCAAATGTTGGGACAACAACATGTTTCTTCCTTTTGTCATGCACATCACACAGATCATGAACGTGTGTGAAGTCTTTATCGCTCGAAACAAGTCTCAAGTTCGGATGGTCCCACTTCTTTGGGGGAAATCAGTGAAAAAGTTAAATATCCATCAGGTACAAGGTGTGTGATAGTATGAGACATATCAACTATAGGATGAGGAAGATGACGTTGACCCAACCATTTCGGACAAAGATCTTTGAGGCAATGCACCTTAGCCCCAAGTCAGGATCAATCTAAAATGATACCACGAATTTGGAGTGAAATTTAAGAATTGCAAGAATTGATTAGGATTATGAACCTCAATATCAACACACATTTCTATAGAGTTCATGACAGGATTGACCACCTACAACAACAACTTCATGATTTTCAGAGAGTCTTTTAAATGATACATATTTCAATGTATCATTGTTATTATTTCCTGAAACATTATTAAAATTTTATATTCTTTATATATATATATATATATATTTTTTTTTTATTATGTTTAATATTTATTATAC
>Ga0123341_1002278_pt1 | contig 15632 bp, 6 predicted proteins | sample Turbeapinknodule_FD_89959 | JGI IMG/M metagenome (GOLD analysis project Ga0123341, IMG submission 89959) | Root nodule microbial communities of legume samples collected from Mexico - Turtle bean Mexico pink nodule | ecosystem: Host-associated > Plants > Roots > Nodule | place: Mexico: Nepantla... | reverse complement strand
ATCTTATTTTAATTTCAACTTATTTTACTGTAATTTCTGATTAAGAAAATATATCCTAAGAATATTGGTCAGTATAACTTAATGTATCTTTTATTTTTTGCATTTGCAACCTTATTCAAATTAATTTGAATTTCTAATTATTAGGCTAAAATTATTATAGTCATAATTTCAAGCAACATAACCATATTCAAAATAATATAATTACTATTACTTTATTAATTTTCTTTTGTTTTTAGGAGTGAATTCGGAAGTGTTAAATATACTTATACATCTTTTGTGTTTAAATAAGTTAATCAAACTAACCCTATTCAAACTCGTTTAATTAATAATCTAAACTTTAGTACAATATTATAAAGTTTTTGAAATTTTTTATTCGAATAAAACTCTTAATGAAACTTGAACAACTCTATCAAGTGATCACCAAACCTAATCCTTTTCATGCTTTTAACTCACATTCAGCAACTTACAATATATCAGTAACTAACTAATCATGCTTTGAAATGTTAATTTAATTTTTGTGAATTAATTACACTATGTTATATTATTTTTAAGATTTTATACTAATTTTAACTTTTATTTAAAAGTTTATAAAATCCTTAATAATATGTATCTCAAAGATTTATTAAACGAATAGTTAATTTTATATTATGTCATCACATTTTATATAATCTAAGTATTAAACTAATCAAGTATAGCTTAAAAAATGGCTAAACAATATTTATGGAATTAGGTGCAGAACAAGTGTCTTGTTTTTTAGAAAAGACACCTTGCGTGTACTTGAATGAGTCGCAAAATTAATTTGGACTATAGTGGATACTAAAGAAATTATTTATGCTTATTATAAAAATAATAATAATAATAGTATTAAGTATACCATTTTTATTTAAACTTTAATCTATAATAAATTTTAATTAGTCACTCTTTTGATAATCATAATGAAATTAAGTAACTATAAAGGATTTATTGTTTATTGCATGGAAATGATTTTCGAGATAACGAAGAAAAGAACTTTTGGTCTTTACATTCTATTGTTTTGATTTTTATTTTTTTGGTTTTATTTGGATGTAAAAAATTTATAATTTGGAAATTGCTTCCTCCACCCAATCAATTTTGACTCGACTCGCACCCAATGAAAATTTTAAAACTCCATTCTGCCCTTTTCACACATTTGCTTACGAATTTTAATATCTGGAAGTCATTTTTATACATTATGGATTTTGAAATCCGGAAGGTCATTTTCATATATTATTTAAGTTTCTGAATGATCATATCCGGAAGTGAATAATGAGTTATGGATTTTCATATCCGGAATGGTGTGTGGTAAATGGTGTTAAGGATTGAGATCCAGAACTCATTTATGTTTGCTTACGGATCTTGATATCTGGAATGTCATTTATGCTGTCCAAATAAGCTTTCAGATGATAAAATCCAAAAGTGACATATTAATTCCGAATTTGTATATCCAAAACTTTGTAATTTGACTTACGGATATAAATATACATAAGACAAAAATTTAAAATTATTAAAAACAAAATGGACATTTTAGCTTATGTTTTTTTTTTTGGGGTTTGTAGTTTCTCTACTTTCCATAAAATTAACGGCATTATTAGGTTTGGAACTTAAAAGATGTTGAATTGCACTAGTTGTTATTTATTCTTATGTTACTAATGTAAGTGGACCTTAAATATATTATAAAAGAGTTAGAACACTCCTATCAAATGTTATATTTTATTTTATTTATTTATTAATAAGAAAAAAAAGCAAGGCAATTTTTCTTTGTTTGTAGAATAAGGGCATAAAAAAAATAGATCAATGAAAGGTTGTTGAAATTATTTTATTTTTCATACTTAAAATTTGCAAAGTCAACTCAACAATCCAAACTTTTTCCTTAAGTCACAGTCACTGCAGTTCAGAATTCAGATTCCTCTGCAGACTATGTCTTAGAAAGCAATGTCGTGATTTTTATTTAGGATCTGAAATTATCATTTTCCATCTTAAATTATCTCCTTCTTCAACATTGTTGCTGACTTTTTCTTTCAACTCTCCAATGGCTTCCCACAGTGTTCCCCTCCCTCTCATCACTACACTTCATCACTCAGTTATCTTCCTCATACTCATCAACATACCTTCATGTTTATGCTCCAGCGATGGTTACAGAAACTGTGGTAATCTCATAAGCTGTGGTGAAATAACAAACATCGGTTTTCCATTCTGGGGAAAGAACCGACCAAAAGAGTGTGGCCACCCTCTGATGCAACTCACATGTGAAAAAGAGACCAGCTACATAACCATTAAGGATGTTCAGTACCAGGTTTTGGAAGCCAACCCAGATAGCCATACTTTGAAAATCACTAGAAAAGATTACTTAGAAGACTTGTGCAAACCAAATCATGTCAGCACCACCCTTGATACTCAGCTCTACGTTTATGAGACACCCTATAAAAATCTCACCCTTTCTTATGGTTGTAGTCCTTCATCAAAGTCTTTGCCTCCCACCTTTGTTCCTTGTAATGAAGCTTTGGGGGAAAACGTTTATGCTCAGATTGGGTCAGTTCCACTTATGTCTTGCAAAACTAGTGTGGTTGTTCCGGTTCCTCTGTCATTGGTGGAGATTGATGATTTCATCAAAGTGCATGAGGCAATCGCAGAAGGGTTTGTGGTGAGATGGGTGGTGGGTGTTGGAGAATGTGAGAAGTGTGAAAGATCTGGTGGAGTATGCGGTGTTGAAGGGTCTTCACAGCAAACAGCATGTTTCTGCAGAGATGGACCTTGTCCTGGTTTCTCACCAGATATCAAAACATCTTCAGGTACGTCTAAGTTCTTTCACACTTTCTGCTTTGTGTTTCACGAGGAGTTAAAATGTTCATTTAATGTGAAGATGTCACGTAATTTGTCTTGATCCATCATTTGAAGTTTGAAGTGTGATTTAGTTCCAGTACAATCCTCAGCCTGGTATGAAGGTTGTTTATGATGTGGGTCAAAGTATATGTTTGGTCTAATTCCTTGTCCCTTAGTCGTAGGTAGATCTGAAATCTTCAGCCAATGACAGTTTCATGTATTGTTTCACACGATACCTTGGGGACTTTAGGGAATAGAGTTCCATATTAAGATTGTTTGGAAAGCAAAGAGAGATTGAAACTAAACAATCTTATGCTAATTTGGCGTGATGAGAATTTAGAAATTCTAATTGGTAAACTCTCTGTCTGGCCGAGGAAACCTTTGCACGCCTCCGTTATCTTTGGAGAGGCCTACGTCCTATAGAAACTGTCTACCTGAGACTGTCCTCCGGCCCGTAAGTCCTGGCACAAGGTTAGAATTACCTAATTCAATCTTATAAAACTGATTTACAAGATTAGGTTTGCACATACTTATATATTATAAAATATTATAATATTAAATAACTGATTAGATTTGCACCTAGTTATATATTATAAAATATCATAATATCTAATAACGATTAGGTTTGCACCCATTTAGAAATTGTGATTGGTGAAGCCATTAGATATTCAATTCTAACTTGGAGTCTCAATTTTTCTCTAACAAACATGAAAAATGAATTATATGACACTAATTCTAGGGTTGATTTTTACTATTCTATTTCTAATAGTAATAGTATAATACATTTCCTCAAAATCTGAAAAGTTATGAAGATAACTTTCATAATTCATGTCATTTTTTTAAAGTATGCATCTTGACTAATTATGCTACCTGGAAGTCTGAAATTGAATGAAAAAAACAAAACAAACTAAATCATAGTTAGGCTTAGCCTTTTTAAAAAATTAATAATTAAAATTTCTATAAAATTATTATTTTTAAATTCCAGTACCACATTAATTACTCTTTCTTATTTATATCCTTGTTAATTCTTAATTAATATGTAGTATTTAATTAATTGTTTTATTAAAATCAAGAAAATTTGTTACATTTCTTAATTTAATTTGTGGATATTAGAGGTTTTTTTCATCCTTGTTTGGTACTTATGGGTTGTATAAATGTTATTTGTTAAAGATAAGAAGATGATAAATATTAGAAAGATCTTTATCAATGAGTCAAAAGTCAAATCATGTATCAACTACTCAAAATTGAATATTTTACTTAAAATCTTAAAACTTTAAGTTTTTATAATATGTTCTAAGTATGTTTATGCACCATTGTTAGACTTTTAGAGTTTATCCATATTTTCTAATATGATTGTTATTAATGAGTCACACCATTCAACCTTTACATATTTTGAAATACTTTCAATTTAAGGAGTTTCTATATTTGAATTCAAAGAATTATAATAATATAAATTATCTATTATACTAAAATATTAAGATATATCAAATTATTTAGCTGTTCGAGATTTTCTATTCATATTTGCACTGTCAACATTCTTCTCTCTATAATTAATATATAATAAAAAGAGTAAATAACATATATTTTATATGTTCCTTTCTAAAGTCACATTTTGAGATATTTTTATTTCTATTTGACTCATATTTTCAAAGTTTAAGACAACATTAATTATTTTTTTTATCATTCATATCTTTATCATTCACGTAACATGTAATTAATTTACATATATGCATTTACTGTGATGTAGAAATAAAAATAATAAAATACAAAATCTTATAGATATTTTATTAAATTCAAGAAAAGTTAATCTATTTCTTGGCTAATCCAAAACAACCTTAAAAGACACTTATAAAAAGATGAAGAGAGCATTTTTTTTTGTGGTTTACCATGCAGACTTTTATTATTATAATAGTGAATATTACAAGGAAAATATATTACAAATTTTTTTAATTGAAGGTTATATTTTCAATCTTGCATAATTATGACTCATGTATGGAAGATTTAAGATATATTGGGTAAATTAAGAAAATTAATTCATTTCATTTATGAAAAAAATTTAATTAATGACTTTTATTAATTAATAGACTATATATTTAAGTAAAATGTGCATAAGGAATACAAATATATATATTAGTCATGCAATGGGAAACGAAATTAAATTAAAAAGTTGTTATCCATATAAATATATTTTTCTTCAAACACGGATATGAGAACAAGTACTATAATATTAATATCTATTCAAATTCTACACATTCTTATCCCTAATTATACCTATATTTTTTTTTCTCTTAACAACTCTTTCATATGTATGAATTAAAACATTCTTTATGATTACTTTCAGCGTCAAAGCAGCGTCGAAGGCTGAGTTTTGGTTTTAGTCAGTCAAATTAAAATATATATATTTTTTAGCAAAATCATTTATTTTTGTTACAAAAATAAAAGAGAAAATTGACTTTTACTTTTCACCATAAAAGTAAAGTTTAGAAATTACGTTTCTAATCTCATTAATTGAATTTGGAGTGTGATTAACAAAAATATAGTTCTCACATTAAATATATAAAGCATAATTAAGTACTCTAAGTTATGTATAATTATTGGTGAGATTTAGAAATATAGGAATACATTCATAGATCATTCTAATAATTTTTTTTTTCCAATTAAAGGTATGGTCTTGGATTACATCAAAGTTGCACACGTTTGTTTTTCTTAATTGGATCGATGTTTATACCTGTTAACCTGCTTGTTTATGATTAAAAGTCGGCCGTCTCTTAGCTTGAACATGACACTTATGTGGTGTTACTAGCTTAAGTTTAATTGAGTGAAATATGTGTTTGTTTTCAGTTTAATTTGTACATTAGATTTATATTTATTTATTATTTTTTATTAATAAAAAAAACTAGAAAAACAATTTACAAATATAAAAACCAATGTTAAATTAAAGGTAGAAAAAAAATGAAGTCGATGACGTGAAATATTGTTTAAATTTTTATTAGTGCGGTCTATTATTCTAGAAGCAGAGTTGGGAAAGTTTGAATGAGACAAAAGCGGAACATAAAATATAGTGTGTGTAAGCTCTGTAACAACAACGTTATTCCACAACTGCATCTAACATAAGCTAAGGTCACGTAATATGTTTACATGCTAATTTTCTAGACGCCGTTTTCCTCGGGTTTCTTAGAAACATCAAGCTTTGAAATTTGCATGCATTGAAAACGAAACACCAAATATTAAGAGTTCCCAGTATAATACTCTACGCGCTACTTTACTCATTCAATCCTCCTCTTCCTTTTCCTCTCCCTGCATGCACCCTTTCTTCATCCTGCAACAATGAAACCTAAGCTTATTCTTCACCCTTCCTTCATCTTTGTCTTCTTCCTCGTCTCAACCAACACTCCAACGTATCTTTGTGAGGATGATTCTCACTACACCAACTGTGGTAACGCTTTTACATGCGGAAATACCAACCTAGACCTCAGGTACCCCTTCTCGGGAGAAAACAGAGATAGTTATTGTGGAGCAGAGAAGCTGACATGCGAAGGAGGAGTCCCCAAGATAAGCATCAATGGCATCAAGTACCGTATTCTTGATTGGAAAAATACAACACAGACAGTAACAATGGCCAGGGATGATTATTGGGGTGGTATCTGTGTGAGTGACTACAAGAACAACACGTTTGATAACACTCTGTTTCAATATGATGACCATGTTAACGTCACTCTGTTTTACTGCCCTTTCGATTCACCTCCCTCTATACTATCGGCGGCGGAGTTTGGTATTAATATATGTGATGCTCAACATGTGTACTCCACCGTCGTACCTGTACCTTCGTTCACGGGGAATTGCAAGGTTGTGGTGATTCCGATATTTCTAACCAGAGCTTCCCTTGTAAGTGAGAACAAAACGAGCGAAGCGTTACGGTTTGGTTTTGATTTGAAATGGATGGGAGATTACGGGGAGTGCCAGAAATGCAGTGATTCTGGTGGAGAGTGTGGGGTTGATGTTGGAGATGGAGAATTCCAATGTTTCTGCGTGGATGGACCACGTTCTGCTTCATGCACAGGTATGTCTGTATTTCCATTTCTAGTTTAGTAGGTAAACAAGAAACATACATGGCTTCTTTCTGATTGAAGAAGCACGTTATTATATTTTAACAACAAAACAACACTTTTCCAACAGAGGCATGAGAAAAGGGTCTTTGATCCTAAAATTTCTTGTGCCAAACCAACAAGAAGTTCATATTAGAGGTCCATTATGGATTCCACGTCGATCAGAGATTGATTAGATCATTTCATAATATATATCTGACTACAAACTTCACTTTATAACTCAGTTTTATGAAATTGAGTTAAAATTAAAGTTTATTTCATAATAGGTTATCAGACTTATTTTCAACCTATCTTTATGGATCACTTAACCTTTTTCACCTAAACAAGGAATGAGAGAAGAGCAGTTTATATGGAACAAAAGTGGGGTGTTGGGTATTTTACTTCAGAACATTTAGCATGTGAATGATCGCGATTAACTTATGTTGATTCTTCCACAAAACACCACAGCATTGGAAGAACTGGTCAGCAATTGCTTGCTTGCTTGCGGTACAAAGAGCATCACAATCTTTGACTTTTGGGATATATATATATACACAACAAATCAAACTCCTGATATATTCTTCTGTTGACCATTTCACAAGTAGTTTTTCACCTAATCATCAGGTTTTAATATTATTGGATTAAAGGTGTGAAAGCTCTTTTGATTTGTAATGTATTGTATACATGATAAACGAGTGTGCTGGAGTTGTTTGTTTGGAGTAGTTAGGCATGAAGTTTGGTCATAACTGGCCTGAGCGGTTAGACACACAGCACCAACCCATAAACTTTCTTTAATGTTTAACCACAGTTAGGTAACACCAATTTGACTATTTTTAACTCAACATAAGAATATTTGGTGCTGTGTCAAAGGTTAACAGATCACCTAAATTTGAGTTTGCATCAATAGTACTGAAGGTGTGAATGCACTTCAAAACTCACCAATCACTTCTAATACCCTCTTCTCTATTTATCAATTATAGTGTCAAATCCTCTTTCTCTCTTCTCTACCAAGCTGTTTTTGAAGATGCAACTTCTTCAATGCAGCCTTTTCTCATTTTTGGTCATAACCATCACCCTAAGCCAAATTCCAACCTCTTGTGCTGATGATGTGCATTATCTGAAATGCAGTTCTCCATTTCATTGTGCAAATCTCAAAAATCTAAGTTATCCTTTCTGGGGATATGGTAGACCCCCATATTGTGGCCACCCTGCTTTTAACCTACAATGCACAGGTGAAGTAGCAACACTTAGCTTTATGTCAGAGAGTTACAGAGTTCTTGAAGTCAATGATTCGGATCATAGACTCAAACTTGTAAGAACTGACTACTGGAACAACATCTGTCCTACTGTGCTCAGGAACATCACTATGGATTGCACCTTCTTTAACTATGGTTCAGATTCTCAGAACCTGACTCTCTACTATGATTGTCCTTCATTTCCTCAATCAGATAGCGTTTCCCCTTGGTTTAACTGTAGTGTAAATGGAACTCAAATGATTAACTATTTTGTGACTGAGAGCATGCTTGAAAATTCTGAATCTGGTGAAGTACTTGGAGCATGCAAATCTAGAGTAGTTGTTCCGATTTTGGAGTCAGAAGCTGAAGTTCTAGAAACAAACTCAACAGTGGAAAATCTTAAGTCCGTTCTTGATAATGGTTTTGGCGCGGAGTGGGATGCAAACAATAGTTTGTGTGATGAATGCCAAAACTCTGGTGGGCATTGTGGTTATAGCTCAAGTGAATTTGCTTGCTATTGCAGGGATGGATCTTTTCCATCCACATGTAAAAAATCAGGTGAGTAAAAACATCTCAAGTTTTCTTGTAAGTAAAAAAACCAGAAAAAGTGTATCTATAGTCACATAAGCCTTTTAAACACTTAACCTCCATCATCATGATTCATACGAACTCAATTTTCTGCTATTGGTGGGGTAGTGAATAGGATCAGCAGTAAGAATAATAATGAAAGTTTTGTTAGGAACATCATTCGTATGGTTTTCACCCTCTTTTATTCATCTTGTCAATGACTTCCTTTTGGAACATTATTGCATCACCTTTCTTTGAAAATATTGCAGATAGAATGGTAGATATCAGGTAGGTGTAAGCAGCATTCAACAACTAGAGTTCACACATTCACCTCCCTCTTAACATATCTGTTGCCTTCTTTGACTGCAATTAAACTATCTTTCATTTTATGGGACCCAGTAACTCTGTTATCTCTTGTCTGCTAAAATTTCTTGAGTCGTCATTTTATGTTCAAATCTATGGATAATTGACCTGATTTGGAGTTGTAGATGGTACTTAGATTTAGACCCAATACCACCAGGATCAAACAAACCAATTTCCAGATTTTTGCAGTTCTTCATCAAGTATCTACAAATAATTATCACTTCCTGACTTTGTATCTGTATCTTTGTTTGCTCATGCAAAATATATATAAATTCCCTTTTGTGGGTTCAAACCTCAAATTATCCAATGTGACAAGATGTTGAAGGATTTAAAAGCAGGATATTTTCAATGTTATAAGAAAAGTCATGCATATAAGGGTGGTAAAGAAGGTTGAAATCGCTTACCAAAACCTCTTGTTCTTAGGAACATTACTTGCTCAGTAAGGCAAAACTGTTTATTACCTTTTCAATGCATGTAATAGTGTTTTAAGAAAAAAGTGATTCATGGGTGGGAACTGACTTGCTTGAAAAATATGAGACGGATGAAAATCTTGACTAATTCATAGGTGATCATCACTGCTGAAATGGTCTTGGTCATGAAACTCAAACGTAAACCATTCATGCTGCTGTTCTTCATGTTCCCTGTTATCTCTTCTCTAAATTTCTGGACAAAATATGAGTAATCATAGTCTTCTACAATCCATTTTCTTCTACTGAAACATTGGGATTGAAGACAGATACATAAACATATTTTTAAAACATTGGCACCTAAACTAGCCGCCATTTGAATTAAATATATGTGTTGTGACATCATCATGTTATTATGTGTCTTTTCTCCTTAACTAACATATTCCAATGTAGTTCCTCGTCTGAACCAACCAGCCAAAACGTCCAAAAACCATGTGTAACACTGATTGAGACCTTTCTGTCATACTTCTAGATTTTGAACAGCCACCATTTTTTGAACCATACCATAAGAGTATAATTTCTGTATTGACTTAACTCAATACCCTCTCACAAAATAATTTTAAAGTGTACGAAACATGAAAAGAAAATTGACAGTATTCATTCATTCGGCTGCTACTGCTAAAGCTTACAAATCTCAGATTATAATTTTATTTTTCAAACCTTGTCAAAGTCCAAGTCAAACAAATCCATCTTCATATTTTTTTTTTCTTTTCTCTTCTTCTCACTTCGTTTAAAGTTCAAAAGCACAGCACCATAGTTCATAGGACTGCCACCACAGAAGAACAATAAACCATGTTGTCCCTGTCGTCGACCACCATCACCACCACCATTGTAGCCATCACTCTCATCTTCTCTCTCCACCCCACGACGTTGTTGCCGCCCCATGCACCACTCTCCACCTGCCACGTCACCTCCTTCAACTGCGGCACCATCACCAACCTTTCCTACCCTTTCACCGGCGGCGACCGCCCCTCCTTCTGTGGGCCCCCACAGTTCCATTTGAACTGCCAAAACGGTGTCGTCCCCGAGTTGAACATCTCGTCAGTGAGCTACCGAGTCATTAGTACCGACTCGGTGGCTCAAACTCTCACCTTAGCAAGATTAGACCTTTGGAACGAGACATGCACCCATCTGTACGTGAACTCAACTTTCGATGACCCCATCTTCAGCTACGGTTCGGGGAACCAAAATCTGACCTTGTTTTATGAATGCAAACCCACTTCAGCGTTCACCAAAACACCAGAAAATTTGTTTCACTGTTATAGTAAAGGGGCTTTGAATGAGTCTTATGCTTTGGTTGGTTCTTTACCTTCGGATCCTGTTCTTGGGATTGTTGAATGCGTAGAACATATTGCAGTGCCAATTCTCAAAGAGCAGGCTGATAGGCTGGTTGAAAACCGGTCATTGCTTGGGGAGATTCTGATGAAGGGGTTCAATGTGAAGTATTGGAATCCTTATGACAGTGTGTGTCTTGAGTGTGTTGGTTCTGGTGGCCACTGTGGCTTTGATTCTGATAAGAACCAACCTATTTGTATTTGTGGGGATCAATTGTGTTCAACTCCAGGTATTTCAGCTTTTCTTTTGGTTCGTTCTCTTTTTAACTACTCTTTATTTCACTTTTCTCTTCTTCTCTTGATTCCCTTTTTGTCACCTATGTTCAGGGTGTTTGGTTCCACATCAAACACACATCTCAGATGTCATTTTCTACTTCAACATGAATTTTAAGAACCTATATAAACTATACTTCGACAACCTGCTGTATAAAACGTGTGATGTTACAGTTTAAAAAAATATTATATATAAATTTGTAAATAAATGATATGAAAATTATTAAAATTATAGTATTGATAACATAAAAAAAATGTTTGTGAATATATCACATTCTTTTAATAGATTTTTGAACATGTTTGTTATCAGGAGTTTGAAGTAGAACTTATTTTGGCAAAGCCTTTTGAAAATTGATTTTAAAGCAAAGAACATCTAATCTAAGCAATAAATAGTAAACTCTTTAAACCAACACTAAAACCTTACAATTAATTATGAACTTTGCAAAGATGTTCAAACCTATAAATATTTACTTAGATTATTTAACTATAGTATTTTAGAGTACTTTTAGATGTCTGAAACCACACTCAATCAGTATGAATCAGGTGACCACTGAAGAGTGTAAAACTCTCAATTTTCATTCTTTTTTGGTGAAAATTCTGCCTATGATTCTTAGAATTTTAAGGATAATTAGTTTGTATTGTATGAGTAAAAGGGAAGAGGCTATGGTGTAGACTGATACCAGTGGCTGCCATTTTGTTTGGAAAGGCTCCTAGGTTCATACATTTTTTTTCTCCATTTCTTCTAGAGGTGTCACTTTTCCTGCAACTTAATTTGCATTTATAATTACAAGCTTCCACTGTTCACCCTATCGTTTAGAGAGAAAATGAGGCTTTATTAGTTTCATCTGTTGACTACCTTTCCTTTTCATCCCTCTGATCCTTTGTTTTGACATCTTATTTGTTTGGAATATTGCAGGCAAAAGCAACAATGTAGGTTTAATAATAGGTAACTTCCATTTCCTTAATTTTTTTATACATACTTAAATGCTTCCATTTTGTTAATAGAACTGTACTAATGTCTACTGTTGATATTGTTATCAGGCGCTACTGTAGGAGGAGTTGCAGTCCTTGTTGTCATTCTTGGATGTGGGTACTTTATGGTACAAAGAAGAAGAAAAATTTATAATAAATCAAGAAGTATGGAGCTCTTCATAGCTCCAACTTCAAGTGGAGACACTTTTGCATCCACCACCAATACGTCTCAGAGTCTATCTTCTTACCAATCTTCCAAGTCTGATCCAGTAACCAGGAGTTACTACTTTGGTGTCCAGGTCTTCACCTATGAGGAACTGGAGGAATCTACCAAAAACTTTGATGCTTCTAGAGAACTTGGTGAGGGAGGTTTTGGCACTGTTTACAAAGGTAACAAAATAACTTCATGTCCATGATGCACAGATACAATTTATCTGTCATATACATGTAAAATTTCTCTCTTTAATATAAATACAAAATAGGTAGGCACTTGCGGAAGCAATAAGTATATAATAGATAAATAGAAAAAAAAAAATATAAATACAAAATAGGTACTTGCGGAAGCAATAAATATATAATAGACAAATAGAACAAAACAAAAAAAATAATGACACAGAATTTTTTAACGTGGAAAAACTTTCTCAATTTGAGAAGTAAAACCCACGAAACCTAGTCCAGAAAATGTTTCAACTATGAAAGTAGGATTACAAAATTTGATTTCTCTCACACACTTAATCTCACCCAAGAAGGATGAAATACAAAGTCTCTCTAGCATTTCACTATGATTTCTAATCTCATAATTATGGTGGTTATCTATTCTCTCATTTATTCTTTATGTTGCTCTTCTCCCTTATTTACTTTTCTCTTCCTCACAAGTTCCATTTATATAAAGAATGAGAGGAAATGTTATCACATAAAGAGATAGTGGATAATTAAAGTTCATCACATTTTCAAGAGAGTTATAATTTCAAAACTTCATCAATAGATCAATTATCAAGATTTATCGATCATAATCCCCATTAGAATAAGGAGAGATTCTCAATAATAACATATGTTTATGAAACAATGATATAGTTATTCTACTAACATATATAGTATAGGATATGATACATAGAAAAATACATATCTAGATTCTGCCAGATCTTTTTTCTTGAACAATCTTCTATTTGTTAAGCAGGTAAACTCAAAGATGGACGTATAGTTGCAGTGAAACGCCATTATGAAATAAACTCTAGGCGTATTACGCAGTTCTTGAATGAAGTTCGGATTCTAGCACGCTTAAGGCACAAGAACCTTGTGACACTCTTTGGATGCACCTCTAAACATAGCAGAGAGCTTCTCCTTGTTTATGAATTCATACCTAATGGAACAGTATCTTATCATCTTCAAGGAAGAAGCTCAAAATCAACTTTACTCCCTTGGCCTATAAGATTGAACATTGCTCTTGAAACAGCTGAGGCTCTAGCCTACCTACATGCAAATGATGTCGTACACCGTGATGTTAAAACCAACAACCTTCTCTTGGATGATCAATTTCTCGTCAAGGTTGCTGATTTTGGTCTCTCAAAGGAATTCCGAGATAATTTAATGACTCATGTGTCAACAGTTCCACAGGGAACACCTGGTTATGTTGACCCTGAGTATCATCAGTGCTACCAACTCACTTACAAAAGTGATGTTTACAGCTTTGGAGTGGTTTTGGTTGAGCTCATATCATCATTGCAAGCTGTGGACATCAACAGGAACCGCAGTGATGTGAACTTGGCAAACATGTTTGTCAAGAGAATTCAAAACCAGGAGCTGCATGAGTTGATTGATCCTTGTCTTGGGTTTGAGAAGGATGATGCTACAAGGAGGATGATAACAGCAGTGGCAGAATTGGCCTTTAGGTGTCTGCAACAGGAAAGAGATATGAGACCATCCATGAATGAGGTGGTGGAGATCTTAAGAGGAATCAAGAGAGGTGGGGTTGGTGCAGGGGAAGAGACAGAAATATTGGATATTAGGACTGATGAAGTTATACTTTTGAAGAAGGCTCATTCCCCGGTTTCACCAGATTCAGTTGTTGAAAATTGGGTTAGTGGCTCCTCTGTATCTAACTCCTCATAGCTTCAAGCTTTCATTTTCTCTTGGTGAGGATCTAGATTAGACAGTGAAACTTCTGTACTGTGTCAAATATCAGTGAGCTAGTTTAGAAGTCATAGCCTTCACATGTATTTTCTCTAAAAGCTTCTGATTTGATCTTTTATTTGGGGCTTGTATGCTATGATGATGATGATAGAAGTTTTGTGACTTCACTGTTGATTCAAAAAAAAATGTAATATGCATAGGGGACAGAGAAATATATAGATATAGATATAGCATGTGTTGCATACAGTAATTGGTTTGTGTCTTATATCATTTCAGAGAGAAAACATGAGGGCCTTTATGTTCCCTTCCACAACTGCAGAGAAAAATGAGAAAACAAAATGAGTATTTTAAACAAATAAGTTTTAATTCTTTTATATATTATAAAATGTTATATATTATAAAATGTTTTAATTTTTAATTAATGTAAAATTTCTAACATAAATTCAATATCAATAAAGAATATTGGTTAAACAAGTAGACAGAATAATCAAATCATACTGACAAAATAGAAACCAAATCAGCCATAGATTGTTCTATTGAAATTGGTGACTCCATGTCAAACTTGCACTTAAATGAATTGGACTTTTTTCTTCTGTTTTGAATGCATTAATTGATTAATGGCTATATTTCTTGGGAGGTTGCATGTCCAATGTAATTCAATCTTTTCTGGTCTTCCTTACTACACTAATTCTCATAAACACATCTCAATCTCATAAATGAAAATCAAAGATAATTCATCAAACATATACAAACATGAGAGATATTAACTGAGAAAGTCATTTGGCACAAGTTCTTAAATTTGTATTGTGACTTTACTTTGACTTTGATGTTCCTTATGTAAAAATAATGATTTTTTATTAACAAAATCCCTTATATATGTTTTGAAAAGTGTATTTCTACATAAATGAAATTCACAACCCTCAAAGCCCCATAAGATGATTATCATGGATTTAAAACATTTTGAATTGGACTTAGGAAAATGAAAAGAAGAATAAAAAAATAAAAGTTGAATAGTAATGTAAAAAGGGAGGAAAAAGGAAAAAAGACAAGAAAATAGCATTGTGAAGTAGTAGAATTTGGGTGAAGAAAAAAAGGCAGCTTTTTTATTCCCCGATAAAGCCCTCTTCCCTTCCCTTTCCTTTCTCAGTCCAATCAATCTCTCTCTTCTTCTTCTTCTCTCAGATCTCACTCTCTCTCTTTCTCTCTCCTCACTTCTCAATGCACAAATTCAAGTTTCTCGCCACCCAATGCGCCGTCGCCGGCAGCCCCACCCGCAGTCCAACAACCAGTCCTGTCATCCACCTGCGCCGTCGCAAGACGCTCTGCATGTTCCTCGCCCGACGCCGCTTCCACGCCCCACCGCAGGAT
>Ga0123341_1002274_pt1 | contig 15640 bp, 10 predicted proteins | sample Turbeapinknodule_FD_89959 | JGI IMG/M metagenome (GOLD analysis project Ga0123341, IMG submission 89959) | Root nodule microbial communities of legume samples collected from Mexico - Turtle bean Mexico pink nodule | ecosystem: Host-associated > Plants > Roots > Nodule | place: Mexico: Nepantla... | reverse complement strand
ATATATGTCAAAATTTGTAAAATATTTTTAAATAAATTTTAATTTGTTTATACATAAAACAATTTAATAATATTTTATTATCATACTTTTTCGTATTAAGAAAAATAGAGGTGTGAACATTACACAATATGTATAGTGACTGACTTAAAATTTGAGAAAAAGTTATTTTTTTAGTATTTATTTACTTATTTCTCTGCATTTTTAGCACATAGTTCATATAGTTAGAGGTTGAATTTTAATTTCATCCATTTTGTGGTTAATAACATAACTTCAGAAGATTACCATGCACACTTCCAATCCATCAGTACATTAATGTCATTTCATCATACTTACTATTTTAAAATTTATTTAAGAATAATTTCAAATTGATTTATCTAAGAAAAATATATATGTGGTATCTTGTGTTATATTGTTACATTTTTGCAATTTTACAAGTGAGATTCAAGGCAAATTAAACAATTATTATCATTAAAAAGAGCATTTCCCACCTTAATTGACCATAAGTGATACTATTTCAGTTGTGGAATAAATTGGTACGGAAGGTTGACTTTTTACATTTTTGAGGTTAACAAACAATGCAGAAAGTATCCCTTTATAATGATTCGAAAGGATATAAAATTACTTTTAAAAAATCAACCAATCTGGTATATATACTTTTTACATTAATTAATTACTTCTGTAAAACCTCTCTCGTTTCCTACATGAGTTACATCTACGTCAATTCTACATTTAATGTTTTCAAAATAATCAATAAATTAAATAGTTTTTCTAGTACCATCCTCACTAAATAAGCACAAAATCACGGGAAAAAACATCCCACGTGATGATGTAACTAGTAAAGCAATTAACTTTTCTTTTTTTAATCTTTTATATAAAGTAACTTTCTCTAACCACATAAAATTATCATAAATGATATTTTTCTTATAATATTTAATACAATTTGATTCTTAACATTCTCATTAATTAAGCTAAAACCATCTATTATCACTTGATCTAGCTCCGATTTTTTTACTTTGCACCTTGTATTGTGGATTATTGTTTATTTTTCTCATCAAGGTTGTTTTAAGAAAACGAGTTGTTCACTTTTAAGAAGTATCATAAAATTAGCATAATTAATCAATACCTTTTAATAATAAACCAAATAAAATACCTAGTAAATTATTCCCAGACCAAAAAAACAATGTGTTTTCAATTTTTCATATAATATTATATCATACTAGGAAAGTAACGGTTTGTATAATGAGATTTAGCGTATATATAGGAATGGTAAAGTGGGGAAGACCGTGTGGGTCGGCCCGCGGTTCGCTGGTAAAAAAACGTGGGATGAACTAATTTTTATTCAACCCGCTAATCTGCATTAGTCCGTCCCGCATTAGCTCGCAACCCGCGCGGGTCAGCAGCGGGGCGGGACGGGCTGACCCACTAACCCGTAAGAAAAAAAAATTGGCACTTAGCAGCAGCTAGACAACGCAATTAGGTTTTCACAAAATTTCAAATAAAGAAACACAACACAATCACGTCAATAATGTTTATGTTTAATGTTTTTGAATTAATGTTTATGTTTATGTTTAATGTTTTGGAATTAGGTATTTTTAATGTTTTAGAAGTGGAAGAATAGTGATATTTCATATTTATCTTAATGTTTAATGTTTTGATGTTTGACTATGTTTGAAAAGGAAGAAAAAGAATTTAGGTTTGATAGTAAAAAATATATAGGTTTAATTTGACAATGTTTTAAGAACAAAATGTAATATATATATATTTTATTTTTTATTTTTTTTTTATTTTTAAAAAAAAAAAAAAGAACGTGGGCTGGCCTGCAAACCCGCAGACCAACTTTTATGCGGAGTGGATTGAGAATTCTAGCCCACAATAACTTTGCGGGACGGACCAACCGAACCCACATTTTTGCGGGCCAAGCACGGAGGAGACCAATACGGGGAGTGCTGACCCGCTTTACCACCCCTACTTATATATTGCAAAATTTATCTGTAAGATTTTTAACATAGAATGAAATGTAAAAAAGAAATAGAGTATGCAGCCAATGGGTTGATCCAAGGTGAAAAAGAAAAGTCTCCAACATAATAATACAACGACACTTGTATTGATATGCTTGAACAAAATCACCATCATCCTTGTTGTATATATAATCTACTCACTTTACTCAGTCATCTCTAATTTAATGTAGTGGAAAAACTTTTTCTAAGATAATAAATTAAGATTCCATATTTTTAAAAATAAAGTTTAATATCTAACCATCTACTTCTTCTAACTCAACGACAAACAACTAAAATTAATGAAGAAATTATGTTTAACGGACTTAAATATAAGTAATTTTTATCCACCTCAACTCTATTTAATATTACTATTTTAATTTTTTTTTGAAAAAAATACTCTTATCATTAAACTTAAGTATTATCCTTAATAAATATAATTGAATGTAATTTAACAAAAGGCATTTTTATTCTATAAAAGAAATATTAAATAAAAGTATAAGTATTATTAATTAGTGTGAAAGCATTTAATTTAGTTTGTCTTTAAATTTAGAAATATAGTGTGAAATGGAATCTTACAAAAAAATAGTGAAAGACATAAAAGAAAAATAAGCGCTTGATAGTTAGTTTCCAAGAGGCAAAAAGCATAATATGGCATTTTATTTACATTTTGTTTGGTACAGGTAATTCACTATTTTTAAGAGGATTGATTTGATTTATGAAGATTATGAGTCTTTGATATAGATGATTTGAGATATTTTTGAAAAATTGAGTGAGGAAATTATATGAGAAGTGGATGATTTATGGTGATTATTATGTGAACAACCAATTTACCCCATTATCTTTCCTTTTAATATTTTTTTATAATTATTTATTTTGAAATTTAAAATAACATTCCTAAATAGTTAATATCTAAAAAAATATATTTTATTTTGTGAAGTAATATATTTTGAAGCAAAAAAGATGGGTTATAAAATAAAATAAGTAGTCATAATGAAGCATATAAAGGTACCTGTATCCCACTATCCATTATGGATACATACCAACACCCATCATTTAAAATATACTAATTCCTTCCAACTCAGACCATTAACACTTCCCTATGCATACCTGCATTGATGGGGATTGATTGAACAAGATGTTTGCCTTATTTAAGCCACAATCTCTATTATTTTATTTATACATTAATAATTAATAATTCAATGCCACATCTATACGTAATAATCAAAATATTTACTAAACAAATTTATATTTCTTACCATATGCACCGCATATACTAGAAAGGGATGCAGATTTTGACCCAGGACTGGAGTTGACTCAGGCAATGCAATTACCATTTCTTTTCTCATCATTCATTTTCAGATTACCTCAACCACTCTAAATAAATTACCCAATGCAATTATCAATTCAATAGAAAATACAAATAATTGAAACCAAATAAACTGAAATTCAATAAATAAATAAAAAAAACTAAACATTTTTATCAGATTGGATGGAACTTCCTATTTGATCTTGAAAAATGATCTAACCCCAATTCAAACTAATTTTATACATGTGAATATAATTTAAATTATAAACTTATTATATGACTCATGTTTGTATATTTTAAATGTATTTTGACATAATGTATACTTATTTATGAAAAAGTGTATTTGAAGAAATAGACTTTTTCCAATAAATACTTTTAAACAGCCATTAATATAAAAATCAAATTCCTCTAATCACGATGAGGGTTTTATACTGGATTCAAATATCCTGTACCACTCATCATATGTTGGCACATCACGTAATTGTTTACTCAATTTCCCTTCAATCTGTTCACTACATATGCACACACACAGCACGATAAAAACTGCACGTTAGCATTCCCACGATTCAGAGCAATTGAAAAAAAAACTAGCTGTCGAGTGCTCCGAGTATCATAATAAGAAAATCAATTTTGCATTAAACCTGTTTTGTTTTGTGTAGAAACAAATATTTTCTCTTAATTAATTTAATTGTACATTTGAATTGACTGTGAAGACTCAATTTTTCTTAGTCTCCTCCAAGGATGTGTAGCAAACTGATCTTATGGGATCGTGGGATACTAACGTGCAGTCGTCTTTGCTATGCATACATGAGTAGAAAACAGAATTAAGGGTTTATAAGGGTATTTGGTGAATTAAGGGTTTAGAAGGGTATTTGGTGAAGTGATTTTAAAATATAGGTATTATTAAGTGACATGTGATAGGCGGGGAAGGAAAAGAGAAAAAAATGATACAGTAGATTTGAATCCATCCAACGAAAAAATAAACACTCTAGAGAAATGTTTTAACCTAAATTGAAGTAATATAAGTCATTTACAGTATAATCAATTAATCATGTCATTGAAATTAAAAACACACACACAAAAAAACAATGGTAGGGTTCCCTGTGGAATTGACTAATGAAGAGTCCTCAAAATTCAATACACGGATCTACATGTGGGCTACTTTCTAGGAACAAAACAAATTTGTAATTTGTAAATGAAATTTAAATTCAAATCATTCAGATATTATGAATACTCTGTAATAGAATTGAAATTATAAAAAAAAACAAAAAAAAAACTACAACAGTATGGTGAATAATACTGAACGGCCAACCTAAAGAAGTTCTCTCCGCGCTGCATATCCATACTGCGACCGCTCAATGTTCTGGCGGCGCTTCTTGTACACAAACGCTCCCAACACAACCACGCCAGCACCGACGATCACTCCCACCGCTATTCCCGCTTTCTTCCCTGAACTCATTCCTCCCGAGGACGTTTTAGCGCGCTCGCCATCCACATCGTGGTGGTTGACTCCGCCGTCATCTGCACCGTCCGGAGACGGTGCCGGCGAAGGAGATGGAGTGTTCTGAGGCGGAGGAGGGGGCGGTGAATCGTGAGGAGAAGGAGCCGGGGATGGAGATTGAGGCGATTTGGCCGGGGAAGAGTGGGAAGCAGGAGCGACATGAGGAGAAGGAGAATGCAGAGGAGGAGAAGAGGGAGAGAAAGCCGGAGGCGGCGATTCGGCGGCGGAAGCGATGGTGACTAAGAAAGAAAGAAGGAAGAGAAGAGCGGAGAATTTTGCGGGTGCAGGATTCGCCATTGAAGAATGTTGGATCTGAGATTGAAAGTGCGGTGACGAAGAAAGTGTGTGAGAGAGAAAGAGGAACTGTTTTGAACGGAACGGGAAATGGAGTGGTAGATCTGGAAAAGTGTGAGGACAGAAAATAATGATTTGGGCCTTATAAGGGCTGAGACTTCGTGATTCGAGAAGATCGGACGGTCTCGATCGAGAGGAAATCTGAATGGGCGCCGCGTTGAAAGACACGTGGAGAGTGCAAGAAAGACGGAAACTGTTAGTGATAGCTTGAGAAGGAAGTGACGTGAATGTGATATGGAACTTTAACTCATGTAATTAATTCATTACTATTAACTACATTATTATATATTGCTATTCAATTTGTTCAATAATAAAAATACGAGATCTTACATAGTTCTTATTATTTTCGGAGAATAAACATTAAAAGGTTATAAAAGAAAACTTTGTCTCTATTTGTTTGTGCAGTGTGTAAGAAGAGAACATGCACCATTTTCCATATGTATTTACAAATAGTAAAAAGAAAACCTTAAAAAAAATATTATTAATTGCACCAATTTAGCACTGTTGTTATGTGTCGTCGAAGACACGACAGTGAACTCACTAAGATTGAGTTGTGCTTTTAATAAGTTTGAATAAAAAAAATTATATTAAAAAGGACAAATCTCAACTATATTACTCACTATGTGATGAATTTTTTACACCATACAAAAATTAGTTTTTATAGTTTATTTAATTAACATATACGTTTGTTAAAAAAAATTAAAAAAAATGATCTCATTGTAAATATACCAAGTATTGTTTTGAACCAAGGAAGTATCATCCAGTTTCAAATCTAATATAAATTTATTAATTTTTAAAACAAACAACTCTATCTTTCCTCCTGATCTCTTTTTTTTTCTTTTTCCTTCGAAAATTGTTTATATTGTTCTTTCTTTGATGACTGTTGTTCCAATTTTACATCCAACATTGCTCAATAAAAAATGTTTATACAGTTTTTCAATAGGTTTGGTGATGATGTAATTGTAATGGGTTGTTTACGTCAATTTTGATTTTTTTTCTTAATTTCAAATAATTATTAAGAAAATAAATAACGTGCTATTTTTTTTTTCATAAATAGTACGATGTGATAAAAAAGAGTAATATATTTGAATATTATTTCAAACAGCGGAGGTATACTTAATGTGATTTTTGTTAAAAAGAAATGCAATGTTTTTATATAAATAATATAGATATACTTTCTTGTTCTCAATATATTACACTTCTAACATGATCCACGTACTAATAAAAATAATTAATTTTTAAAAAATATTATTAATATATCAATTAACATTATCTAATAATGAATTTTAATCTTATTCTCATTATTCATTAATGTAAAACTCAAATGAAAAACAAATCTAAAGTTATAAAAAATATAAAAAAATGTCTTGTAGAAAGGATTAACCATTTCTTTTAAAATGTGGAATTTTGTTAAATGTGCCCTCAGTTATTCATTTTTTATGGTTGTAGAGTTTTTTTTATTTTAATAAAAGAATTTTACAGTTTATATAAGGATATAGAAAATTAACTTAGAATAAAAGTGATATATTTTAAATGACATCTAAATATTTTATTGATGAAAAAGATATATAAATAGAAAATTCAGTTATTCAGGTTTCATTTCAAAAGAATTATCATCTCTCTAAAAGTTTTATTTTCCTTTCATCTCCTTTCTCTCTAAGATTCTAACCTTCTCACTCATCAGTTTGACGATCGGAGTCTGCCATTAAACTCCTAACAACGAATATAAGATTACCTTATCATAATTTTTAATAGATTAAGTTCAATTTTATTCTTCTCTTTAAGTCAAATTTTGAACTTATAGGTTTGTCTCGATCTAAGTTTATGCATGTGACTCTTTTAGTTTCAGGATTAGTCTTTGTTAGATCAGAGTCCTAATGATATAGCTCAATTTTTTATCAGGACTTTGTGGTGCAAATTAAGCTACTCTTAAAGCTTTTGGTAGGTTTGGAGCTCTTCATGATCATCTGCTAAGGTAAAGGTCAGGGAAGCTAGTTTAAGTTTTCAATAGAACCATAGGCTTGAAGATCTGAATGTAGGGGTGACGTGGTCACCAATTCAAAAATTTTGTTTGCATGATTTCTTGTTTCGAGTTGATTGGAAATTGAAATGGGTTTGCATAATTTTTTGTTTTCAGATGATTGGAAACTTATTGAAATTGAAATGTGAAATGGTAGATATAGTAAATGTTGTAGGATGTATATGAGTTAACTGTGAGATTCAGATTATGAATTTTAATAAATACATAGTATTTTCAGGAAAGAAAATACCATGTTAAGATTGTTTAGGATGTGCATGAACTAGGGATTATCAAAAACGGAAACACCCGACACTGGCATCGAATCTGGGACTGTGTCGCCCGCCAATGCAATCACCTTATCTGAAGTTGGCATGTCTCAGTCGAAAGCTAGTAGCCCTCTCTGAGTCGTCTAGAAGGAGATATTTTGACTCTCCAGAGATAATGGAATCATATAGATGATGTTATTCAGGTGGTGAGAGTCGGAGAAGGTTCATATGAATGGAAAAGTTGTTTGAAAAATAACTAAGTTGACCTGTTATATGAGTTAACCATGTCATAATATGAGAGAGATGATATTGAGATTATTTATGCGCATAGCTGTGTGAATTTCACAGTGATACAAGGTGCAGATCTCTTAGTCTAAGTCAACACACGAGTCTTCCGAAAGTAAAGTCAAGTGTCTATGTGTTGTCAGTAGAAGTCTGGCATATGTGAAAGATAAATTATGAATTTTAATAGACACTTGATGGTTTGTGAAATTGTATGAGACTTTATGTTTATTAATTTTAAATTAAAATTATATAAAAATATTTGTATAGTTAGCTTACCTTGTTATTTGTTTGTGTTTGTTTCTTTACTTGTAATGTTCATATTGTACACAGGACATATGAGATTGCAGGTAACAGAGTTCCTTAGTGAACAACTGAGGATGTGATAACTTTAAGTTGAATGCCTTATTTTTAAAATTTTTGATGTATATATTAAAATTCCTATGAAAAAAAATATTTTTTTAAGATATGATATATTATATATTAATTAGATAGTGATTGTTTTATTTTTATTTTATTATTTATAAGTAAAAAATGAGGGAAGTTACAGTTTCCTACTTTATTCATTTCTCTCTCCATCTAACTCTCTGTCTAACAAAGGAAAACATGTGTAAATTATTTAAAAATTGGAAAACACATAATATAATTGATAAAAATGTAATTATTATGATATTCACGTTATAACCGACAAATAAATAGAAATGAAGGAAACACAAGAGACTATGAATGCGGGCTCCTTTAGTATTTGCAGATTATGAACCCATTTAATATTTTAAAACTATATAATTAATTATATAGTAAACAATTATATATTTTTTCTAAGAATTACTGATGTCATCATTTATATTGGCATGTATAAAAAAGAATGAGGATCATAAACTTCCTTCTCAATTTCATGATAGGATTAAGATGAAACACTATTACTATGCATTATACTGACGTGCCATTCTTTTTAACGCAAAAATTGTCTGTATTATTTGTTTAGATCACCAATTATCACGTCAATGTTTAAAAAAGTGTTGCATTTTGAAACATTAATAATTAATAACTGTTAAAAAGTCTCAAATATAAGTGCATAACTATAGAAAAAATAGGATTTTTAAAGTATTTTTAATTTCTTTTTAGCCCATGAACCCACCAACCATATTTGGTCCAGTACAAAACCATTTGACAATTTATTTAAGGCTGCTTCTTCCTGCACCTCCATACCTTCTTGTCCACCTCCATAAATTTTTCGTATTCCAAAAATACCCTTTTCAATATTCTGGATTACATAATCTGGAAGTCTTTTTCTAGATTTAGAATTAGCTTCTGGATTATGTAATCTGGAAGTCTTTTGTGATTAGCTTCCGGATTACATAATTCGGAAATCTTTTATATACTAAGATTAGCTTTTGGATTATGTAATTCGGAAGTCTTTTTTTCAGATTTGTTATTAGCTTCCGGATTACATAATCCGGAAGTCTTTTCTAAATATGAAATTGACTTCCGGATTACATAATCCATAGACTTATTATTTCGAATCCAAGGGGGTGAAAAGAAAAGAATAAAATGATATTTTCATATTTAGTATGGGGGTGGCACAATAAGGTATGGAGGTGTAGGAAGAAAGAGTCTTTATTTAAGCACCCTATACTTTCTTCTTGCATATCCATATGTGGAAAAAGTTTAAATTATCCACTGGTAGAAAATAGTCTAAAGTACATATCTATCTTAGATTATTTTAAAAACATATTCGTACAATTCATAATTTTATTTTAGATTATACAATATAAATTATATTTCCAATTTATACAATCCACATCCACATGTTTAAGATGCATAATTTAGAATGTTTTTAGATTTACTATTAAAGCGTATTCCAAGTTATACAATGTAAAATATGTTTTCAAATTGAGTAATGTAAAATATGTTTTCAAACTGAGTAATCCAACATTCTAGATTGTAATATCTAAAATACTTTTACAGATAATGTAATTTATTGGATTGTCCAATTCAAAAAATACGTTTTCAAATTACTTCATCTAAAAGTGCATTTTGAATTACATAATTCAAAAAATCCAACATATATTTTTGGATCTAAAAATATATTTCAAATCATATAATTCAAAATATATTTTTAGATTAAACAATCTAAATATATTTTCAAATATGAAAATCGAAAACATATTTTCAAATTTCACAATTCAAAAATTTAAAATGTGGACAATATAAACCTTTTCAACACCCATAGAGGTAGGTCAAGAATCATGGGGTGGAGGAAGAAATATCCCACAACATTTCCTTAGTCCATTTGCTTTGTGGGCTAGTCCACATATTTGCAGCACTATACAAACCAGACCGATTGGGGACTGTTTCTTCCTGCACTTCTATACTTTCTTCTCTCACCTCCATAAATTTTTGAATTTTCAAAAATGTCCCTCTATAATATTCTGGATTACATAGTTTGGAAGTCATTTTTCAAATTTGTAATTAGCTTCCGGATTACATAATTCGGAAGTCTTTTTTGAAATGCATGATTACTTTCCAGATTACATAATCCGAAGTCTTATTTAACTTCCAGATTATGTAATCCAGAAGTCTTTTTTCTAATGATTTTTCGGATTACATAATTCGAAAATTAATATATGAAGTGACACAAAAAGGATAAAAATATATTTTCATGTTGTATATGGAAGTGATAGAAGAAGATATGAAGGTGCAGAAAGAAACAATCCCAATTAGTATATACCTAGGGACAACAAACAACGATTATAGAAAAATAAAGTAAATGAGTAATCCTCTTTTTCTTTGTAAAATTACGAGTGCTATTTTTATTTTACGTCATTCACTTTATCATCTTAATAAAGATATCATGTCATTTTGACAAAGTAAAACATGTATAGCTTTAAGCTGAGACAACTACATATAGAAACAACATCAATCAGATCGTGTCACCCTTCATTCGACGGTGTCACTGAAAATTTTGAATGGTTGGTATATTTGGTAATAGACTAATAGTTGAGTTATGAATGTCCTTTTGTCGATAGTTCGGGAATGTCTAACATAGTTTGGAATGGTTGTTCATAGACTAATAGTTGCATGCCAAACTCATTTTTCGATGAAAGCTCTATTTTTTACTTATTATTCTATAGGTTTTATCAAACAGAGCTAACATTAGGACCACACTTCAGAATACCGAAATAAAATTGATAGCACATAAAATAAAATCTTCGAAGCATTTTTGTTAAATTAAAGTCTCGCCCAAAATTCTAATACTCAAAGGTTAAAGTCGAAGAATCTAATACATATGTTACCTCATTTTTCCACTACCCTTTCCTTGGTCATTTGTCTTGGTCAGGGAGAGGAAAAATGGACGGTTTTTCGCACCCAATCACTGACATTTTCTTTGCTAAGCACCTTTTCACTTCGTTTTCATCTGTCTGAATCGTACCTCCCGTAAATAGACGTGCCTTTTAAACTCTTACAATTCATCCTTCACATCAGTGCTGCTGCTCTGGCTCTCCTTGACATCTGAACTCTCGCTACTGGGTTTAGAAGTTGTGGCTGGTTTCTGGAGCTTGAATGGGATTGATGCATGTTTCCTGAGGAACTTATAAAAGGCTACCACTGTACGATCCACATCAACAGGAATCTGCATACACAGTGAAACAGATACATATTAAATCATCTTATGATATAGTATAACAAGATCCAGGAGGATTAATGGAGAAACTGTGTACTAATGTTTCATACGTACAGGATCAGAACTCTTGTTTCCTGCTGGGTAGAAGAGAAGAGTGGGGAATCCATCAGCCTGCAAAGTGGAGAAAGAAAAATACTTACTCGGTACTATTAAAATTCAAAACTCATCAAGAATTAGGGCAGATGCCAATTATTGAGAACAGCAATAGCACAAACTATACTATATTCTGTCAACGTCTAGTTTTAATTCGGTTACCTTGGCCCTAGGATGCTCATTTGTTGTTCCGTCCATCTTGGCTATAACAATAGACTCAATGCTGCGAAGATGTTCAGCAAGCTTGTTGTATGTTGGTTCCAGAGATTGGCAGTGGCCACACCAGGGAGCATAAATCTAATAATACAATAACCATTAGATTAACATGAACAAAGTTGCAAGTGCAAATACATGACTTGGAAACTAAAGGTTTAGAATTGTACCTCAAGCAGAACATCCTTTGACTCGTCCAAGACAATTTCATCAAAGTTATTCCCAACAACTATCTTCACATCACCGTCATTCTGACATCAAGCAAGCAAACATGTCAGACATTCAATTTTGGCAAATAGAATATGGATGGACAACAAAATAACTTACACTTTGAGGAACTGGGTCTGACTTGAGGAAAGGTTTTAGCTTGTCTTCAAGAAAATCATTTCCAAACGCCTGAGAAGAAATAAAGAACACAACTTTTTAGCCACAACCGCTTCCAAGCCTTACTAAAACATAGAAGAAAGCATTTGTGCCTGTTTCATAATGTAGTAACAGAAATGAACATAGCTCCCACAGCAAAAAGGGCAGGAAGAGTACCTTTATTTTGTCAACAGTCACCTCTCCATCAAGCACAAATTTTCTTCCATCATCATTGCCTGTATATGCAAGTACCTACGTTGGAAATTTCATCAGTTACTTAATATACTTCTCATATTAAACCTACACAACATAACATGTGAAGAATCTCATGACTAAACCACAAGATGAAATTGAGAAATGAAGGGAAATCATTACTTTTGGGCCATCCCCAGTGATACCAAAATAATCTGCAACAGGCTTTCCAACATCTTCATTATCCATTTCCACAAGAACAAAGATCAGCTGCAACAGATCATTGTACAGTAGAAAATACATCATTGAGCCTTAACCAGAACTAAATATTGAGAGGGAAGGGTAGGTGAATGAATTATAGTTAAAATTAAGGAAAATAAAATCTATTATTTCTCAATTCTCAAATTATAATTGGGACTATTTCATGAACAACAGAAAGAAATATCAAATTTGAGATATCTGAAGATTCAACACTCAAAGATAGCAATATAAAATTTGTCTAGACTATAGAGAAAGATTGCAAGAACAGAATTATTCAAGTAATATCATGTGAGGAAATATACCTTTCCCTTAAAAAGCTTTGCAGATTCTTTAAATACTGGAAGAAACTTCTCTGTATCATTTGAAGTCGCAAACAGCAACAACTAAAAATGAAATTTTTAACACACAAGATTAGAAGTCAGTCACGGTTCCATTTTCAAGGACTAATTGATGCTACATTGGAAATAAAATAATAATAATACAAGCAATTACCTGTTTCTTGATTTCACTTTCAAAGATTACCGGGGCACTTTCTCTAGTAAAAGTTGTAACCAAAGGAAGCTTGTTGGAAGATACAAATTCAGCTATTTCAGATTTTACAAATTTGCCATCTGCAGAGACAGTGAAATATATAAGTTTCTGACAAAAAAAACAGAAATGTCACTTTTTTTTTCAAAGGGAAGGGAGGGAGAAGAACAAGGAACAAACCAAAATGGTTCAGTTTCTCCTCCTCTTTTTTGAGCAAGATCAAGGCAGGGCGTTTAACACTTGCATCAATATGGAAAAGCTTTGCCACATCAGGCACCACAGTTTGATAAAAATTGACACCATCCTCAAGCTTTGATGCTGCAGCTAGCTCATCACTCTCGGCACCCTGCACATTATAACAGGATAAGCATTAAGCAAAGATCAAGCCTAACAATCAACAGTATGATAGATTGAATTAGCAAAGGTAAGATCGACCAAATCTAAACCAGAAAACCAACAATGACAAATGGCCCTTTTATTACGCGGATTGATTTGGAAATCAAGCAGTGTATCACTGTATCTTACTTTTACACAAAACTTACCTTAGTATGAGCATAATGTACGCAAGAGAACACAGTATATGCACCTGATTTTACATTGTCATCTAGTTACAAACTACCATATATGATAAGTTTGTTAACTTTAACACTAATTCCCTTAAAAGTCATATCTATCATGATTTCTGGTTGGTTCCTAGTAATAAAAGCCTTTTACACTATCCGTTCATAGAAATTACACTATAAACATAAACTAATTAAACAGTGTTGAAATACAAACTTAAATTATCGAATAATTCGACTAACAAGTTGCGTTTGAAAACTTACAACCAAAGAGTTCAGGAAGCCCACAACAACTTTACTTTCGGCAGTCAATATGCCTTCAGCTTCATCCAAGGTGGTTATGTTGGACACACCAGGTCCTATCTTCTTCTTAATCCATGTCACTATACCATCTCTGCATTGCAATGCAGCAAAGAAGTCAAACAGTCAATTCCAATTGAAAATTCAAAAACAATGCCACGCCAATTGAAAGCGAAATTCCAAGATCGAAAACATGCAGTGATTTTACTTGGTTCGTTGGCCAGTGTAAGGCTTGTGAACGCCATCGACGAAGAAGAAGACGGTGGGGTAGCCCTGGACATCGTACTCATGCGCCAACTCGTTCTCGACGGTTGCGTCGACCTTGGCCAGAACAACGCCATCGGGCTTGAGCTCGGTGGCGGCCGCGGCGTACTCGGGCGCGAGGGCCTGGCAGTGGCCACACCAGGGGGCGTAGAACTCGACCAGGACGAAGCGGTTGTTCTCCACGACTGTGGTGAAGTTGCGCTCCTTCAAAACGACGACGTCCTTGTCGTCGACTTCGGGCTCCTTGAATGCCTCCTCGGTGGAGGAGTCAAAGCCGGAGAAGTCGCCAAAGTCGTCTTCGTCGTCGTCATCGTCGTTGAAGTGGTCGGGATCTGGGAAGTGGGTGCTGTGCGAAGGGGCGGCGACGTGATCGGGTTCCTCGAGGAAGCTGAGATCTTCATCGTCGTCGCTGTCGTTTTCCTTGTTTTTGTTGTCGTTTAGAGAGGGTTTGTTGGAGAGAGAGAGGGAAAGGGAGGAGAAGAGAAGAAGAGTGGCGAGGGAGAACGAAACGACGAGTCGTTTACGAGTTAACATTGTGGCTGAGATCAAGATCGATTGGAACGCCGGTGGAATATAGAAGAAATTGGAGTTTGTGAAGTAAATCAATTCACTGTATCAGTAGTCAACCTTTGACCATCATCACTTTCTCTATCTCTTTCTTCACTATATCATATCATATAATGTAATGCATATTTTATTTCAATACATTATTTTGTTTATGAACTTTTGCACTATTTTTTTATAAATATCATCTTTATTTTACAGCATAATATCATCTAATAATAAAAAATTTAAAGACTTGTGTGTTTAGGTAATAATATGAGTGAGTCAATTTAATTAATGAGTAGTTACTAAATTTAATATATGTTTATTTATTTTAATGATTTTGTTTATGGAGTTTTGCATTAATGATTGTTTTGATGTGTATAAATATATTTTTGTGAAACCCTAAACAATATCACCTAAAACTATACAATACAATATCGACTCCATTTTATATATCAATGATTTTTCTATGCATTTTGAAATGGCGTTCAAAGAAAATAATATCTATCTCTCGATCCAAATATAAACTAGGTCTTATTCTCTAAATTGAACACCTATGACAATTCTGTGAGACAAATTAATAAATAAATAGTTATTATGAAGTGGACTTTAAGCCTAACTCAACCCCATCAAATTGGCTTATAGGGTTGAGGTTTGCACCCACTTATATACAAGGCTCTAATCTCTAGTTGATGTGGGATCTCCAACAATAGTCTTTAAGTATAGATAAAATATTCTAGATTTCATTATCTATAATAATAGTACTATGGATAAGTTAATTTTTAATTATCATATTAACTTTTTGATTGATTTTTCTACCAGTCACAAATTACCATCTGAACTAGATGATTTCTAAGTAGTTTATAATTAATCTATTTAAAATTTGATAAAATAATTACAATCTAGAGT
>Ga0123341_1002271_pt1 | contig 15645 bp, 8 predicted proteins | sample Turbeapinknodule_FD_89959 | JGI IMG/M metagenome (GOLD analysis project Ga0123341, IMG submission 89959) | Root nodule microbial communities of legume samples collected from Mexico - Turtle bean Mexico pink nodule | ecosystem: Host-associated > Plants > Roots > Nodule | place: Mexico: Nepantla... | reverse complement strand
ATCTATTATTTTTTATAAAAAAATAATATATAATTAAACTTTCTACGCAATTAACTGATGAAAAGCATTGTTTTCCACCCTTTTTAATATTATGTTTTTCATTTTTCAACTTTCAACTTTACTTGCAATGTTTCTGTCTTAGCATTTCCACGCCTTGATCCAAAGAGCCTGTAAGAGATAAGGATGCACAGCAACCAATACACCATGATATGGTTTGACTCTTGCTGCTTTTCATTAAATTGAAGATTAGGATACAATGTAGAAAAAAGTATATTGTAATTGCACTTGTAAGTAGGAAATATAGACAAACGGTACAGTACTCAGCCTTCAGCTTGCTGATGGAAATCTATGATACTATGTTAAATCTATGATACTATGTTAAACTGGGCTTTCAAAGGCTTTGTTTTCAAAGAAGAGGATAATAGTATTTGGATTTGATTCTGATGCACCATTCTGATTTGAATAGGTATAGTGTATGGAATGTGGTGTGATCTACATATTACATAATATAAAATGTTCTGTTATATAAAGTGATTACGATTGTTGGCTGATGTTGGATAGTTACTGTGGTTTTACCAATAACTGAGAATTGATGTTACTTTTCAGGACAAATAGTTTACAAAAAATTGAAAGAAAGGCCAAACCAGTATGTGGCTAGAGGACTGGTTAGAACAGAAGAAAGCAAACAGAACATTGGTGCTGAAGATGACGTTTTTATTGGCGATATAAGGGATGCCGAAAGTATTATTCCTGCAATTCAGGGTATAGATGTTCTCATAATCCTCACAAGTGCAGTGCCACTGATAAAACCTGGGTTTGATCCAACGAAAGGACAAAGACCAGAGTTCTATTTTGATGATGGTGCATATCCTGAACAGGTACCGTTACAATTTTTGTCTTACTCTCAATTATTTTTAAATTTATCTCCTTTTTTATTCATATTTTAGTGGTTTGTGCCTATTAGGTTGACTGGATTGGGCAGAAAAATCAAATAGATGCTGGTGAGAATCCATGTCTTCTTTCCATTAACCATGGATTGTAAACTGTAATGCAGACTTTTTTTAGGTCTTGTAATAAACTGACACATGCTTGCAATATTGAAATTACAGCTAAGGCTGCTGGAGTGAAGCAGATTGTGTTGGTAGGGTCTATGGGTGGAACAGACCTTAACAATCCTTTGAATAGCTTGGGTAATGGAAATATATTGGTTAGTAATGTTTTCTTCTTTACTTCTGAATTCCCTCCTTCCATACATTCTGGCCTTGCTTTTATATGATTAGAGAGAGCTTGCAATTCATCTTAATGCCAAATGCAAGTTTGGTAAATGTATAGTATTTTTTACTTCTGTATTGATTGCAGGTTTGGAAAAGGAAGGCAGAGCAATATCTGGCTGATTCTGGCGTCCCATATACAATTATAAGGTACACCAGTTCTTGTCAGTATTGAGACATTTGACAGCTAGGTTTCTTCTGTATGAGTGCCTTTCAGTTGGAATAATGTATAATATTACTGACTGCTTGACTGTTACCTTAAATAAAATGTTGATACCTTCTGTCTCCATAACCTAAACTGCACCAGAAACACTATCAATCAACACTATAATGTTATCTTGATGCCTGGTTGTCTGGTAGAACACTTTTAAATTTTTGGTGTTAGTTTTTTTGAGAAAGAAAGAAAATGGTGATATGTTTAATTGTAAAACATCGATGTTAACAAATTGTGATCTCGAGCTTTTGTTGACAAGTGTTCAATTTGTACCTTGCTTGCATTTGCTTTTAAAGAATTCCTAAATAACAAATGATAGAATAGAAGTATCTTCTTTCGTAGTATATATTACTTAAGAGTTAGATATTTTAAAGCAAGGGGTACACATTTGATGTCTGAAAAATAAGTAAAATTTGGAAGGACAAGAAAACAACACAATTCAATGATTCTTAGGAATCCACCTAAGATTTACAGAGTCAAAGATAAATTTGCAAGATGAAGTACCTAAGTGACAGCTTACAACCATCACCAAGGCACCTATTTATTTTATACTAGAAGTGCCTAAGAATGAATTATGCCTCTTTTTTGTATTCTTCTTTATTGACTACACACTTTTCCATCATTGGGAATGAGAAACTATTTTTTCCTAAAGAGACGTGACAAATAATTTCAAAGACTGATTGGAAGAGGACATGGAAAATGTATTAAAAATGCAGCTCTAGAATTCTCCGTAATTCTCCCCTGTTGAAAAATCTGGGGTCTTCTTTTCTTCTTCATTTGAAGCCAAATCTGAGACATTGAACTCTAAAAGGGCCATTAGCTCTGGGTCTGAGCTGCCTAAACCAGCCTTTGGAGTTTGTTCTTGTCAAAGATGAATATAAACAAAATCCCCTTGCTTGAAACTTGGTTTCCTAAATTTATCAGCTTTCTTTACTTTTATTTTGTTGAAAAATATTAAGTCAAACCTCGTAGTGTAGCCATTGAATTTCTTTCCCTGTCTTTTCAGTATCATTAGTTGGAATAGGAGCCAAGTCTAGCAGGCTAAAAGGATTAGAATAGGTCTGTAACGACCTCAAATAGACTTTTACTGAATTTCTTGCTTTGAAATCAATTGCAGGAAATTCTGCCTTTTGAAATTGAAACCCCTTTGTCAACATTCCACTCATTAGTGATCTTGATAAATCACCCATACTTCAGTGGCTACTTTTGTTTGCCTGTGAGTTTGTGGCTGATGGGAGGAACTGAATTGTAGTTTCTTCCATAGAGTTTGCTAAAAATGAATCATAAAATTCACAGCATATTTGAACTTTTGGGGCTGATGGGAGGAACTGAATTGTAGTTTCTTCCATAGAGTTTGCTAAAAATGAATCATAAAATTCACAGCATATTTGAACTTTTGTTGCATTGAGCTTCTGGCAATCCTACCATGAAATCAATATTGGCATCTTCCCATGGTGGAAAAGAATCAACCAGACGTGGGTATAAAGCATACAGTTGTATTTTGAGCATGTATGCTGATGTGACGAGTAAGACATCACTTTCTGTGCCTGGTAACAGCAAAACCATGCTAGGCCAATAAGATTTTGCTTGAATAACAGAAACAGCCCAAACTAGCCTCAAGAACTCCACTATGTGCTGTTAACATTATTGTTTCACATGATGAACGTTGCGGAACAAACAATCCATTATTTTTGAGAAGGAACTCATTTTGTAAAGAGGAATTCTTAGAAGTTCTTTAGAGCTTTCACTCCAAATCTCCTAAAAATATAGGTCGTCTTCTAAGAGTTCCATAAAAACTTTGTTACAGATTCCACTTTGACTAACTAATAATAAGGTTCAAGTAGTGTACATAGAGAGAAACCTTCACTCACAAGGAGATTTTGTGGGTTTAGTTAGGTCCAAACTCAAATTTTAAGATAGTATTAGACATATTCCAGTGATTTGTCAGCCACCTGCTATCATTATAAGACCACCCGTAGCTATTCAGTCTTGCAAATTTTTTGCTCAAAATGGCCAATATGAGAGTGTGTTAGAGATCTGGTCGACTAATAATAAGGCAGAAGTAGTTACATTAGTGTGGGACAACTCTCACCTCACCAGTTTTGACAAGGTATGATCAAATTGATTTTGATTACCCACCATGTGCGTGCTGATCACAAAGGAATTGGCTTCTTTTCATAACTTTTATTAATGTGTATACAATGTTTTGGTAATGCCCAAAAATCTCACATAGCTAAGAAGTTGAGTCAAAGGGTTATTTATATACATCTTCCTTTTTTAATCCATCGAGACACCTTTTGAAGACAAAATTGTGATGGAGCCACTGAGCTCCAAAACAAACAATACTTCAGGTGCAGTAATTGACCTTAAGCAAATACTCTTTCCCCTTATCCCTTGATTGGGGGACTTATTTTTAGTAGTTACATTAGTGTGGGAAAACCCTTGGCTTACCAGTGTTGACTAAGCATTATCAAATTGATTTTGAGTACCAACCTTGTATTGATAAAAAAAGGAATAGGCTTGAGGGAACTCTACCCTCTTTTCATGACTTTTATTGATCTTAAGCTGTTCATTGATGAACAACTTTTGAAACGAAATCATGCCTCTAGTTTGTCAACACTTGACTGATAGAATAGAATTCCTTGGCATAGATTATCATGCCTCTAGTTCGTCAAAACTTGACGAATAGAATAGAATTCCTTGTCATAGATTGAATGGATTCTCCTTGAAACATCCAATTTCTCGCTGAAGTAGGAAAATTATTTCCCTTCTTGAGAAGGAACATTACCAATTCACAAATGTTTAGCCTCAACTCCAAAGACTTTGTTGAAGTCCAATATTTCATGAATGGGTGCTTTTATCATTCTCTCGTTTAATCAATTTGAAACTTATATGCCTGAGTCCCTTACATGTTTCTCCTTTTAAGCATTTTGTTATAAGGAGCAACATTTGTGCTAAAGACTGATATGGATTGCTGCTAGATAGATATTTTGGCCATGAAAGGCCTGAACTTCTTGAAGAGAATTGGGTGAAGGCCACAGTATAATAGCCTGAACCTTAGTTGGATCTATGCTAATTCCTTGCAAGATATTCACAGTCTATGAAAGTTACCTTACCTTTCTTTGCTAAAAAGGCACTTCTTGAGATTTGCACATGCATGCAAGCTATGTCCATCTAGTACCTTAGAAACTTTTCAAATACACTATCTATGTGCTTCTAGGATTTTGCTATGGATCATTGGAAAGAAAATTGGAAGAAAGAGAAGTAAACATACAACTCAATGCACCTTCATGTAAGATAGAGATGTTTTGGAAACTATTAGCCACCCTTATACTTCTAATGGACGACAAACAAAGTATTATATGTATAAAAATTATATATTACATGGTAATGTTACTCTATCACTCTAATTATACGCAAGTATAAAAATGTGATAATTCTTTAGTCTCAAGGATACACAATCTAATAAAGATTGTCCTACGATCACACCTACAATAGTAGGAAAACATGAATTTTTGCTATAGACTAAATTCTAGTCTAAAGAGCCGATGACAAACATGCTTCTCTAGAATTCTCCATCAATCATGTGACTAGTTGAGTTTTTTGATGAATAGCTACACTTTCACTATCTCACTAAATCATGTCATGGTCCATTCTATGTCTAAAGCTTCAAATAAGACTATTTATCTCAAGTGCAGGAACAATGTGACGAGAAAATCATTTTAAATTTGACTGTCTGGTGCTTAGCACTTTACATGTAATCAGATCTGGTTTTGTGCATATTACATTTAATTACATGGTTACTTTCTTCAATATCATTTTGATATTTAGATGGAACATGTTTTCACTATTCACCTTTCTAATGAGAATATTAGTCTTTATGGACATACTAAGTTTTTTTTTCTTTCTCTCTCTTTTTTAACTTTCCAATCTTACACACTTTCTGTACCGAGTCAGGGCTGGTGGTTTGCAAGACAAAGATGGAGGACTTAGAGAACTACTTGTAGGGAAGGATGATGAGCTTCTCAAGACTGAAACCAGAACCATAAGTAGAGCTGATGTTGCTGAAGTCTGTATTCAGGTATATTATTTATATCATTTACTTTGCATGGAAACAGTTGTCATCCCACTACCCGACTCCAAAATAAAATATTTCACCATTTTTTAATTACTTCTCAAATCTCAGATTTTGATGCCCTTTCGTTCAATTGGTTTAACAGGCACTAAATTATGAGGAGGCCAAATTCAAGGCATTTGACTTGGCATCAAAACCTGAGGGAGCAGGTTCAGCAACAAAGGACTTTAAGGCTTTATTTTCCCAGATCACTACTCGGTTTTAATTTTGAATGTTGTTATCATGATCCATAGATCCTTCTTGTCTGCATTTGGGATTGAACCAAAGCATATTTACTTTATGTCTAGGCAATATAGTAAAGAATTGTTTTAATGCAAATTATAGACTTCACTAGCACTGCACGCCTTGAGAAAAACAAATGTCTACTAATCAGCGGATCATGTCACTTTCATGTTATCTCGTGTAATGTTTGCAATTCTTCCTAGTATATTGCTGAAAGTTTCAATTGCATGATATTATAAAAATATAAAAGCAGTTTTCATGGGAACAAAACTGAACTGTCTGTATCTCCAGTCTTCTGATGTTTCCTGGTTTGCAACAGTAACGAACTTACTAGAAAATGCAGTCCTGATAATCATCATCATCATTATTATTATTATTAGATTAATCTAATCATTTTGCACCTGTAGTTGTGCCTTCATTTAAAGTTTTAATAACTATACGAGCATAAGTTTTGTGCAAGTTCAATCCTCATTATCAATTAGGTTTTGATACCTGGTGAGAACACTAGAGAAAAAGGTTTCTGGGTCAATGGTGAATTTGGTCTATGAATGTCTGAGGTGCTGTAAACATACAACAATTAAATTCTGTTAATTTTTGTTGAACTATTTTATCACTAAATTGAAATTAAATGTTACTGTCATTAAGTTATTGTATTAAGGGGTCAATTTACAACTTTTTACAGAGATTAAATTATGTTTTTTTTTTTTTAATTTTTTTAAGAGATTTAGAGGTTTATTTTTGCATAGGCATAACATTTAAAATGAGAACTGATGAAGTAAATAAGTAGGTAAATCTTATTATTTACTAAGATAATTGCAATCCGATCTCTTTGTTGGAAGCACATGCACTTCAACACTGCCACTAGGGGCACACGTGCCCTCCAATTTGAGTGACAAGAGAATGCATCTGTTAGAATCTTAGTTGCCATTATTCAAATAAAAGTTGACTTTGAAAGAAGTGATTATTTTTAAGTTTTTCCCTGAATAAAGTTTATTTGAGTGGAGGATTTTCTAAATTTTCACCAACGCACAATCACTCTTCAAAACTGATTTTTGCTCCACCAAATAAATAAAATAAATAAGATGATGAAATGAAAAATGAGTTCATCCCAATTATAAAATAAAAAAATGCTTCCACTATTTCATTCTGTTTCAATCCAAAAACATTGAAACCCAATCATTATTGGAAGGAGGCAGTGTTATAAATATAAAAACATTGCAATCCAAAAAGGAATTGAAACCTACCAAAATTTCTTTTGCAAAATCATTGTTTGACGCACTATAGTATGTCAAGTAAATTTATCAATCAAGCATGTCTCTGTTCCATCAAAATGGACAAAGAATAATCAAACCTTTTCCATGGAAGAATTTTCCTGGTATACAAACCAACCTCGTTGTTTGTTGACTTACATCACATCTTTGCAATTTCTTTTCCTTCTCTTACTTGTACTTGTGTTGGTAATAAACTTCAACATACTTTAGTAAGTTTAACTTTTAAGAATTGTGTAAAAACAAATTTTTAAGCATTATTAGGATTTCTTTTACAATATCATTACTTCACAATCACCCTAGCTAGTACCTTTTAAGTAGCTTTTATGAAAATTAACAACTTCATTATACGTACAGTAATTGACAATTTATAATTGAATGACAATATTTGTATTTAATCAAATTCTGAAAACAAACATGCTATTATTAACTTATTTAAATCACTTTACTTTTAACAGTGCGTTTGAATATGAAGTTACTATTAGTTGTTTTTGTTTTTGGTGCAGTAATTTGCTGAGACACGAATCATACATTATTAATCTAAACACACTAAACTCACATCCTTTAACGTTACAGATTCTTCTAATAGAATCACCTTTTCGTCTTTGTTTAGATTTTGTTTGGTATAAGAAATAGAAAGAGGGAAGAAGAGAGTAAAAGCATCACATCTGGCACTTTCTCTCTTCTGATCTCTTATTTCACCTCCAATCCACCCGAAAATGAAATGAACGTCTATAATTTTCCTTAGAAAATAGTTTTGATTCTTGCAACACATTCGACTCACCTTGCTTGTAAAACATATAAGAACCTTTCCAAAGACAAAAAGGAAAAAAGTTCAATTCCTCATGTGAATCTTCAAAAGCCGCCGCATCAAACACAAGGGGTCCCCTGCTACGAGGTCCACCACTATATAATGTTCTATACCATTAGGGTTGCAAGCATTAACAATCAACTTTCTTTTAGTCCACTATGATTGTTTAAAGTTTGACATTATGTTCAAACACTTTTATTGACACGGCAACACAAGGTGCAACACTATATAGTTCAGACAGTTATACAAGGGCAAGGAATCAAAACTAAGTCCTTAACAAATTGTAAAAGCAGAATGTATAAAATAGAGTTTCTTCTGATGCACTTTCAATAGCTACAAGTTACAAGAATGCGCCAGTGGTGAAAGGTTTCAATAAAGTCCTAGGAACGTCTTCAAATCATCGTGCCACCACTGTTCTAAAGAACAACTTTCATCAGCTATCCACCAAAGGGAAAGCCAAATGGTGAATTGTGAATGATGAATGGTGACCAACTATAGATTTAAGTACAGGTCCAAATAAGTAGTAAATGTAAACCTCAAATGAAATCATACATTGAGAAAATGTTTCTCCAGTAATAATTCAACAAGGAAAATCTGTACCAGTAACAGTGTTCAAATTTCTAAGTAGAGGGCTCCACCACCCAATATGGGTCAAATGTCGAAACAAGTCTTCATAAGCAAATGAGAAGAGGTCCAATTGCAGCATCTTCTAAGCTAAGTGGACCTAGTCAAACTTTTGCCTTTGGCAGCTGGAATAGCAACACGAACCATCTGGTGTGCAACATGTATTTCTCCCAAAGTAAATATTCCATTAATTGTTAGGAGGGAAATACATAAGCTATTATCTTCAGTTAAGTAGTAAAGTATCAAATATTAAAGTAGAAAGCTCAAAATGAGTAACAGCAATAATTGGTCTTGTTACATGCTAGATTCATCCGCCACTTTATATTGAATCATGATCACAAGACAGCCCTCACGTTAACTATCATAAAACAGAATTTATAATGATCTATAGGAGAATAACATGGATTATCTACTTGCATACCAGGCTATTCAGAAACCATGTTTTCTCCCACTGAACTCACAGACTGAACCCTTACTTTTTATCTTGAACCCTATATTGGACACACCATGAACAATTATCAAATTGAAGTTAGTTCAAGATGTATCAAACAACAACGACATAAACCAGTATTGTTGAACAGAACTGACAAAGGGGATAATAAAAGTACCTGAGCTCGTCAAGAGTCGAACTAACTTGCAAAGCCCTAGTGAGATGCACACATGTACCATCTTGGTCAGTCATGCTGGTTTCCAACAAGAAAGGGCATAAACAATTCGCCCCTTCCAACCTTGTAACAACCACTGGCTATCTTCATCAATAACAAAATCCTTGTGGTAGCTAGTTGATACTTTCTCTATTGCCCTCTTTACTAAAGCATGTTCAAAAGATTGTTGTGAAAATCCAGCCCTAAGAATCCGGGCTTGCCACTGCCTATAAGTCTCTGGCCTCTCTACTCTCTCACAGCCTTCACAAGCTATGACATTCAATGCTTCCCTGCCAAATATCTCTTTCTCAATTAGCATCCTCTCCCAATCCTCTTGAGGCACAATAGTTTCAAGCATGTCAAAAAGTGAAGAGTAGTGAAACAGTGCCTCCCTGAATCGAGTAACAAAAAAAGGCGCATTAAAGGCCCCGTTAGTAATGCCATGAATGAATAAATCCGGGTTGATCTTCCTTATCAAACTGAGGAATTTGTTCCTTGGACTGTCCACAAGCACAGATTCATCAAGCACATTTTTACCGCGATAAAAACAGGTAACAACGAGGTACTCATCCCTATCAATCTTTAGTTCCTCAAGCTGAACTGTTTCCCACTTTTTTGCTATAGCATTATACTCAAATGGCACCTTAAATATTTCAGCATAAGCTGCCAAGCGGCGTCCAGTTTCTACAATTCTCTCAGCAGGCCTGAAACCAGGTTGTGGGAAGTCTATTCCTGTAATTCGAAGTTTAGGTGGTCCTCCAACTGCTAAGGAAAGTCTCTGAATAAAATTAGGCCACTGGAAACCATAAAGGATACCAAAATCTATAACATGGACCCTTGCTGAATTTGAGGAAGATGTCCTTATAGTGATATTAGAGACAAAACTAGCCATCTTCCTAAAAGGGCAAGCAGCAAGATAAAGATGATAGGCCTTCAGAAAATCAGCAGCTGATGTTCTTTTGCTAACAAGTCCTTTATAAATTTGGCTACCAGTACCAGCCAAGCGCGCTTCAAGGCCATCAGCAAAGATGTGAGCCAACCTCTGATTTCCATCCCCAAAAGGGTTTGAGTGTTTCCTGATCCGCTTTAGAAACTCATGTGCGCCATTATAGTCATCTGCTGCAACAGCTTGTGCACAAAGAACCAAAAGTGTTCTCAAATCAACCACTTCCTTTTTCCCACTTTGTTTCTTACTACGTCCCTTGCCACTGTTGGAAGCCTTTGATTTACCATTTGACAGTGCTGTCTTATCACTCTTAGTTTGCAAAGCCTCACGACGGGCCATAAAAAGCTTCCTGCCATCCCCTAAACTATGAAGCAGGATTGCATCCATAGAAGTTGATGGCAATGTAGGTTCGGAGAAAATTGCAGCTTGCTTGCTGCTTCTATTTTCTTCATCATCCGCCTCTTCCCCAAGATGATGTTTCCTTACTTTGGACCCAGCAAGAAAAGAATCCCCCACATCCTTCTCCACCTTAACTGACAATTCAGCACTCCCCATTTTAGGCTCTAGTTTTGAAAAATTAGCCGCACCCAAATTAGCAAAGAGCCCAATTCCACTTGGAAGAAACTTGCTAGCTTCCTCAACACCCTTCTGAAATTGCAAAATGGATTGACTCTCACTGTTCAGATCAGGAACCTGGAGAATACTGCTTGGAGAGTCCACAGGTCCTTCCACACTACTTATGACACTATTTGAAGAGCTACAAGATGACTGTGAAATGCTATTGCCTCGTAAATTATGGTTAGGAAATTCTCCCAAATTTTGACGAAAATTTGTTAAAATACTACTGAGATCACCATCATTGTAAGAACAAGTACCATAATTTTCAGAGAAATTACGATCCCCAACCCCACCATCTGGATCAACAGGACTTGGATTTTCTAAAAGCGAAGAAGGGTACTTTTCTCCTATCACCTCATAGAATGATCTCTCGGCAATTTGAAGATCTAAAGAGTCATGCAACATGCATGTCTTATCTTCCATGTCTTCCTCCATAAGGATCTGACTGATGTAGCTCAAAATTGCATCAGAAAATTCACATTCTTCCGGAGAAGGTTCCTCGTGACTTAAAACAGAGGATGCAGAAGGCGTCTTATTAGGCACTAGATTGGATTGAAGGTAACCAAATTCCCTACTTTGATCAAAGAAATCATTTTCAAATCTCTGATTTCCTAACCGGACTTCATTAGAGGGACCACTAAACCCACAAATACGTGGATCCATGAGGACTAATCTTTGCATAAAAACTCAAACTTTAGTCCTCAAACAACTCCAATAAACAACCCTTCTTCTCGTCTCTTCTGAAAGTCCTTCAGAAACCAAAACAGAAGCATCAAAACACAAACCTTTAAACCAAATCCTCTAAACACGTGTCATGACTTTCAAGTGTGTCAGTCTATGCACAAAAGAACAAGAAGAGTAAAACAAAATGGAGAAACAGATAGAGTTCACCAAAACCATCAAACAAGGCAAAACAAAACAAAAAACATGAAAAAAAAGAGTCACCACACAGTAGACGAGACCAAGACGCTGCGTTCAAAGACGAGGCTCGACAATTGGAAGAAAATCAAGAAACACAGAGATAAACGAAAAAGAAAAAAAAAACAATAAAAGTCATACACAAATGGTGAAGTTGCAACAAAAAGCAGAAAAACAAAGAAGTTACAACCCAGAAGAGAGACAAAGTTGTTTACCTCGTTGGAGACCCACCAGAACACTAGTTCCGAGAGAAAGCATCAGAGGGAGAGAAAGAGGAGAGAGAGAAGAAAAGAGAGCGCGAAAAGGTTATGCCAAGGAATAATATATATATAATTGCTTTAACTATATAAGAAGAGTTATCTTAAACAAAAAAGTACCTATTGCTTCCAAAAAATTATTCATTTGTGAATTTTTGAGCAATCTAAACACTCAGCAAATAATTAGAAAAAATATAAATATATATTTGGTGTAGAGAAAATAAAAGAGAAAAGAAAAATAAAATATGGAACTAATTATTTATTTTGACTCTTTTTTTCAACACTTCTAATAAAAAACTTTTAACAGATAATGAACAAGGGGAGAAGCTACCTTAATCATGGACAACATAAAGACTAGGCAAAGCAGCACATTTCCACACAAGTCATCTCTTCATGTATATTTTTATTAAATAATAAAATTTTGTTTTTATTTTCACTCACTCTTTCTTCTACTTTCTTTCTTCTTGACCTAACATCTTTTAGTGTCTAAAATGAAAAAGTATTGAGTAGATCTTTGTTAGAATTAGTGTATTATTTTATTTTCTCTTATTTTTTCATCAAATACTTCTAGCTTTTCTTTTATTTTTGACATTTTGACTCCTCATATTATTTTCCTCTCTAGCATTCCACACATAAAGGTACAAAAAGTTATATAAAAGAGAGGAAGAGAGAGAAAATGTGGTGGGGTAGGGGAAAAGGGTAGAAGCAATGATAGCCGTTGATTGTTGTGATGAAAGGAAATAGGAGAAAAGTGAAAGATGATGTTGTGGAATTGCATGAAGGTTGAAAGGCCATGAGAGGGAGACACATATAGCGCAAACTGTGGGGACTCCAATGTTCTTGTCTCTTACTCTAACCTTCAATAATACTTTATTCATTTTTCTTATTCCCTTCATTTATACACTATAATTTTCACCTTCTGACTTTTCATGCCTTTCTATTATATAAATCATAACTACAAATAGTGCTCTACCATCCACGAGCTAATATTCTGCTCAAACCAGACACACCATTCAAGAGACTTATCTTTTTTAATGTTTTCTACTTTTATTACGGGCATAACAAGTGTCTATGCTTGTGTTTGTGTATGGATAGTGCGTGTGTTAAAAGATTAGGTGCTCAGAAGATGAAAGAGGTTTTGCATTAGTTTTATACAAGGTAGGTGTGCATAACCACTCTAATATAAGGAAATGAGCATGAATATTCAATATGTTTTTAATATATCAAGTGTTAGTTTATGATGGATCGTGTTTAATACATGTTTTTTAAATAATATTGAATAAAATATTATATTATTAATTCGAGATGTGGTTGAAGGTTCTCTCATTTTAATGACAATGCTCTAATGGTAATTTGTGATGTGTGACTCTTGAGAGTGTGATTTAATTTATATAGATGTATGTGTTATATATGTATTATAGTATCTAATGCTTAAAGAAAATGAATATTATAAATGGTAGCATGAGATATGTTATATTGTAAACTTGGTATATACTATTTTCAGGAAACTTTTATAATTCAAGGTTGTGGTAATATTTTATATAAAATTACTAGTGAGTGTGAGCCTATATATTTATATATAGGCTTGGTATTAGAGTAATTAATTTGTTATCTTACTTGTAAAACTATGAAGCAAATTAACTAAAAAAATTACCAATTAAATTATGAAAAAGTTTTTCCAAAATAGTTGCGAAAGATTATTTTTCATGATCAGATGGATAAGTATCCTAAGTTATCAAGTTAATTGAACCTTTTGTCTTTATCTTAAGAATTTTGTTTAATTCATGTCAAATTTATGATTTAAACACTTTTATTTGAAAATTGAAGTAATCACCATTTGTATATTTTTTTTAGAGATCTGAAAGCTTAAAGTTAAGGAGGGAAAATTATTTTAGGGTCTCTTCACCCCAATGAGCAATACTCTTATCTAGTGAGAAGACCATTATGCTCTCGTCTAGAGAGAAGAACATTTGTCCAAGTAAAGGAAAAAGTTATAACGATTTAAAAAGTTTTTTTTATCACCCAACAAGTGGTATTGCTTGCTTATCGAGAGGTCGCTTCCTAAAATGTTTGTGAAAAATGGGGTTTAGCTTTCTATGTGTTTCTTGTTGGACCATATTTGTTCGTAGTCAGACATAAAAGAAACAAGACTATAGAATGTTGTATTGTCTATTAGACAAAACTCTTGTCTCTTACATTATTTGTTATTTACACAAGTTATTGTTCTTGCCGGTTGACCCTAAACGTCTTCGTGCATCTACGCCACTCTTACATCTAGAATCCCTGCGCTTGCACGTGCTTTCCCTTTGATGAATGCCTGAAAACACAAAGACAAAGGGTGCCTTAGAGGCCGTTTGCACTCCGACACTCAAGTCAATCTTAGGGCTAGGAAACACCAAAACTGTTTAACGTAAATAACTGTGTTAAGCGGCGCAAATCAATAGCGTACCTTACTAAGTTTGTTACTTCCCTTTACCCAAAATGGGCTTTCTGAGGGGGTGGGCCCAACACTACCGTTACCTACTCTTAGGATAACCTAGCGCGTGGGGTTCCCTAACTGGAGTGCAACCTCTGACGGGGTGACCACCTGGATGCCTCCTCATGCACCTGATCTCTGGGGTCACCCGCCTTGGGAGCGCCCTAGCTGTTCACATGTCATGCATGCAACTCACCCCTAGAACATGACCCTCACAGGTCGTATCTTTCCAGTGGCTCTGTACTTGTGTTACGCCTAAACGCGTCATCCACTCCACACGCATGGACCCTCGTGACCTAGGCTTCTCCCTTACTGATAACTGGTGTGTGGTCTGTGATCCACCTCTCGTGGCCCAGCTCTGCTGTTCGGGTTCCCGATGTCCGACCTCTCCACAATGACTAGTGGCACGTTGGTACATCCTGGTGACTGATGTCTGACCACTCTTTGGTTCCTTGGCGCTCGTGCCTCGTAAACACTAACACATGCCGCTCGTAGGACCCCGCTTACGTGGCCCTAACATTACTAGTGGTCAACGACGCCCGAGGACTGGTCGATACAAAAGCCCCCCAGTCTCGAGCTGTAACTTGTTCAACGAAGATACTAAGTTCTTGCCCTAGGCGACCTACGTGGCTCTGTATGACAAGACGTGAATAGTGCACAAAGTGACGTCTCTCTGAGCCTGTCTTAACTGCGCACACGTGTTTTGATCAACGGTCAGGGCTTAACGTCGCTTACGCTTCTTTATTTAAATATTCGAAAACGCGCGCGTCCAATCACTGTTCCAGCATTCTCTGAATCACCCTTGATGGCTTCGTCTTCTTCCTCGAGCGCTATTGCGTTTTGCCTACAAATTCCAGAACCTTCATCCTACTTGATCCAAAGGTACGAACTTTAACTGTTGATCGCACTTATCTATTAATTCTGATGCTTGATAACCGCTTGGGGCTGTTTAACCCCTTGCATTTTAAGCTTTCCCTGTTTTCTCTTCGTTCCTTTTTTCTAGGATCCCTTCGAGTGGGGGTTTCTGATGGAGATCAAGCTCAAGTGGACATGGAGGCCAATCATCAAGAGCGAGAAGAGGTTGAGGCTCAAATGGAGGACGCTCATGGAGTTAATAACCCACCTCAAAGGCTTACAAGGAGCATGTTCAAGGCTTTAGGAGCTAATGGATGTTTGTTTTCTCTTTTTGTAATTTCTTTGTTTGAAGGTGCTTAGAGGGAAACATAAGAAACCTCTTTTGT
>Ga0123341_1002270_pt1 | contig 15648 bp, 8 predicted proteins | sample Turbeapinknodule_FD_89959 | JGI IMG/M metagenome (GOLD analysis project Ga0123341, IMG submission 89959) | Root nodule microbial communities of legume samples collected from Mexico - Turtle bean Mexico pink nodule | ecosystem: Host-associated > Plants > Roots > Nodule | place: Mexico: Nepantla... | reverse complement strand
ATTAAAAGACTTTCTAGTATATAATATATTGAACAAATTGTGAGGCAGAAAAACAATCCAAATAACGCTGTCAAATAGTACTTCCATTTTCATTTATAAAATAAATCCACACCAATGATAAAGTAAACTTAATATTTTACTTCAAATACTCTAATTCTTCTAAGCAATGTATGGCGTTATATTAACATTATCAAAATAACATTTTAGGTTTAACAGAATAAAATTAAAAAAATTAAGATGCAGCCAAAATTTTAATAAAATGAAATAATTTTCTTTATTAGTGTAAAATTAATTACTTATATAAAAGATGATTTGGGAGTAGTATCATTAATGTAAAGTAATGAAGCAAGTTCTAACTATATGATTGACTATTTAAAGCCTTTTCGTCCACTATAAAAGTATTTGGCCAGCAGAAAAAATGTACTCAAATTCCTGCTTATACTTATTTATCAGAATAATCAATTGGCTTGTTACGTTTGAAATACAAAAACGTTCTGTTTGATTCATACCTACAAATACCAGTACTTCTGCTAGTAATTTTCCAACCAGACAACATCATTCAATTTTACAACAACCCTCATTGACCTGGCTTTGATAGATTCAAGAAATTGAAGCACTCAACAATGACCCAAAACCCATAATAAATCACGAACTTCAATTTAATTAAGCAAAAACACGTCCTAAAAAAGGAGACACAAGACGGGTTAAGAAAAGCTTGAATTTGCACGAATCATTTCCGAGTACATTACGTCACATGAAATATGCAAACATCACCTGAACAACATCGAGTTCATCCCAATCACGGTAACCGACCACATCAAAATTGGAGACATAAATCTTTATCAATATCACGCTCAAAAGTAAACGTCTATATAGCATCTCAGATTTCGCTCTATCTATATACAAAAGAATCTCCGGCCACAACTCACAATAAATAATAGATTTGCAGCTGAAGATTATTAACGAAACCGCGTTTCCCTGTCCATATTATTTCAACAAGGAAATTGTCAGGTTAAAAGCACTGTAATATTTATATAATTTTCATCAATCATTATACAAGAACACGAAAGGGCATTAAACATAAGAGTAAAAAAAGACGGAAGGCGCACAAGAATCACCATAGCTGCTACCAAACTTGACAAGTGAAATTTAAAAACGTTCGATCACATTGTCCCTATAAAACAAAATATCGGTGCAGCTCTTCAGAAAAAAAAAACACATTACTGACAAGACATCACTATGCACATGAACAATCAAGTTAGCCAAAAAAATCAGGAAAAAAAGACATAAAGAACATGGGAACTCATAACAATTACCTAAATTCCATGGGCAATATTTGATCAATGCCACACGTATTACACAAAAAAAATGCATAACAGATAATAGTAATGTACAGAAACTATTTTGTGCTCTCAGATAAGTTCAATTGGGTACTATTTCAACATCCATAAAAGCCTTTCGACAATCCATCTTAGCACTTCAAACCCACAACCTCCGTCATCTCTACTTGCCACCAGCAATAATAATAATAATAATAATAATAACAACAACAACAGCAGCAACAGCAGCAAAGAGAATGAAGAGAAAGAAGAGAAGCAGCAGCAGAGTTGGTGATGGCAGTGGGAAGAAAGGCAGAAAAGATGGAAAGGCTTTCAACAATATTCTAAAGTACCATATCTCACAATGAGCATTCATCATTGGGCAAACAGAAGAAATATGACACTCAGTTATAACAAAAAACATTTAACTGCAAAAAAAAAATCATAACTAAAATGACACTATCAACTTAACTAGTTGTATAAGAAATAAAAGGCTTTAATATACAAAGAACACCGTAGTGCAGACAAGACCCACAACCTCCTAGCAATACACAAGTGAGCAAACATGTATTACCTTAACACGAGTGAACAAACTATTATAAAAACCTCAACAACACAAGTAATAATGATTTATGTTTACATCCGATGCATAATATAGAAAAAGATAAAACAGTTTTTTTTGGAACATAGAATTGATTTAGATAATAAACTAATAAATGTTACAAAGCTAATCACGAAAAAAAGAAAAGAAAAAGGCTTGGGTTTATTCTTATGACCACGAAAACGAACAAAGATTTCATGGCTACTGAATTACTAGAAAAATAGTTCGAGGTAGCATTATCTTCAATAAGAAGCTTTTTATAGTGTGGGCCATATGTTTCTTCAAGTTAAAACAATATTAGAATATAATCACTCATGAATATGAAACACAGTTAAAAATTCAACACATTCAGTAAACAAAACAATATTTGACCAATGACAGCTGTAAAACACAACATTGATAATTTATATACTAAATACTGATATGTAATGTTGTAGGAGAATTTGGCTGTTTGGTATTTACATGCACATGCAGAATACTTTACTGTTGGTTCCAAACATCAACTGGAATTCCTTCCAAGTGAAAATATCTAAATACTGAAATATGTAATGTTGTAAGAGATTTTAGCTGTTTGGTATTTACATGCACATGCAAAATACTTTACTGTTGGTTCCAAACATCAACTGGAATTCCTTCCAAGTGAAAATATGTGTAGCTAGCAACAGACACTGACGGACCACTTTTGGAATAAAAGGTAAAGCGAGGAACAGGTAAGCAAGTGTAGATGTAAAGGACAAACCAAGAGAACTAACAAGGAAAAGCTGTGGGAGTGTGGGAATGACTCTTTGATATGAAAGAAGGAAATGACTTGAAAAAATCATAAATTTTGTATGGAAGAGAACAGAGTCATTTCCATGTCTTCCTAAGTTTTCAATTTTGCTGATAATCACTTGAAAAATATCAAGCCCTTTGTCAAAATCATGGCCATCAAAAAACAAATAATACAAGTGCTTTTTTATCTTGCCAAACAACACATTGTAGAAAAAAAAACATAAATAGGCACTTCAGACTTTAGAACAGTTCAGTCCATAACACCAGGAACATAGATCTTTTACATTCATTTTTGGAAGAAGTAGTCCATAACCCTCAGATCTCATGGCTAAGTAAAATCATCTACGACTTCTAAACAGGCTTCATTCACATCCCACATGCACCAACTACATACATACACATAAACTGATGGAGAGATAGAAAGATAGATAGATAAATAGATAGATAGATACTGAGAGAGAGAAGTAATGGCACATGACAGGTTATGACCAAAACAAAGAAGTCGTTCGATGTCCATCATTGGGCAGGACAGAGAATTAAATCATTACAATGAAAGTGGGAAAACGGGAGAAAAAAGAGATTTTGACGTGAAACCATGTGAAGATTTGAGAAAGAATTAAGAGGGATAGAAAATGGAGCAGCACCTGTTGGGGTTCTTGGCCTCTAAGATTGGAAGATGACTAAAGCAACTACATTAAAGGGGAAAATCTCAACCCACCACCTATTCTGCCACTGTAAAGGCGTTCAAAAGAAATTCAATCTGTCTGTCAAGTCATCACCAACTTAACCAACTTCACATGGAGTCGTTTTAAACAAAATTAGCGTTGAAACTGTTTTTTAGTCACTTACATTGGGACCAAAAGTGGCATTAAACCTAGATTTTAATAAAAGAATGTTAGCATATCATCATTAAATCTAAGAACAAATGTAAAAAATCACTGCCAAAAGAAGAAAAATATATTGTTAGAAGACAGGAAAAGCGTAACCCTCACATATCAGCTAAAGAATTTTCATTAGTTTGGCTATTTCACAATATCATGAATCATTTACAAATACACAAGAGAAGGAAAATCACATCCAGTTATGAACAGAACAAATAAGTTGCTAACTAGTCAATTCGGTATCACTGGGCAGGGTGAAGAGTTACTACATTATAAAAAAATCACATAAACAAGTCTCCTTGCACATTTCCCCTGATTATTTCAAATGCATTAAGCCACAGGGTTTCAGATGTTAATAAAAAATTGTGTAGTTCTGCTAACATATCTAATAAGAACAATAGAAAAATTGCTGAAACAAACGGAGAACACTGGTGTTGCAAAATAAAATAGAACGCATAACCCTCAGATATCATAGCTAAACACAGATCATCTACAGCTTCATCACAGGCTTCGTTCACAGCCTTCTTGCACCATCTCAAATTAATTTGTGTATATATATATATGTATGAATAGAACGATCGAGAGATAGACGCGCGCACACACACACACGTAGAGAAAGACAGAAAGAGAGAGAAAGAGAAAGAGATAGGTGCAGGTCCAGTTACGAACAAAACCATGTAGCTGTTCAATAGACTATTTATCCATCATTGGGCAGCATAGAAAGCATCATGCCAAATGTCATCTAAATCAGTTAAAACAGTAAACATGAGTTTTAACCCCAGGAAACCCTAGATCAAAATTTTGGTCACTGCTTCATATTTAACAAACAAAATCCTTTCAGATTTAACCATCTAACAGGTTTTAATCGGCCATTTAGCCGTCAAACTATTAGTGTTTCTCCAAAATACAAGTAATCGAGAAACGAAAGAACAAAAAACGTAGAAAACACCAAACAATAACGAAGACGGCAAAGGGAAATATAGCATGATGATATCACAGAGCATAGACGGTGCTACTCCATCATCGGGCACATACAAACAGAACAAAACCTTCGGTGAACTGAGGTAAAAGCGTGAAAACGCCCTCAGATCCCATAGCTCAGAACAAATCATGCAGTTTTAAGACAATGGCGTTCATCAAAAGCCTTCACAAACAATGTAACTGTGTGTGCATGACGAAAAATCTTGGTGGTGGTGGCGACGGCAGTAGTTAGGTTAAAAGCCAATGAAAAATCAAAAACCAATGAAAATCTGTTCAATACACTGAGTTATGCAAATATATTAAACCATAGAAAACAAAAACTTCCGTTGAAAAATCATGGAAGGACTAAAAAGTGAAAAAAAAAATTCGAAAAAGTGGAGTGGCGTGGAGAAGAACCAACAACGAAAAAGACGCAATGGTTTTTAGTTTCGGCTGCGTGAACTTTGTTTTGGGCAGTTTTTATTTGGGTTTGTGTGTGTTTATGGGCTCTGTATGGGCCGATATCGCTTTCCCAAATTGCTATTCAAACACCCCAAGTTAAAAAAAATGATTTTTTACATGTTTCTGTTGATCAAAATCAATTCAATTGAAAACAAAATTTTGTTGATTTTAATTTTAATTTTTTTATATAAGTATTTTCACAAAAAATAAAAGTAAGAACTTGAAAGGCTGAAATAATAAATCGAGTTCAAATAACATGTTCTTTTCACAGTGAGTTTTACAAGAGTAAATATTGCAATACCAAGCAAAAAAGTAAGAGTAAATTGGGATGTAATAGCAAGCATTAAAAAGATTGAAACTCAATGATACATTGGAATTTTTATTTTTTATCGGCAATAAAAATAAATAAATAAATAGGAACCAGTTCAGGAGTGGTCCAACCCTTATACATAAATACCTGACAATAAACTCCTATAGATCACCTACCTACCAACTTAGTAAAGGGATTACCAGACCAACACTACCCAACCTTAATGAATCAACTTCATACAAGCCATAGAATTTAAAATCCAACCAGAATACGGGAAATATGCAAAACGAGACTTTGCATGAATCCAAGACCATACCTTAACTTGCACCGAAGCGAACACTTCAGACACATTTGTCACTCCGCTATTAAAGATGACCGAGTTTCTATGATTCCAGATTTCGCTCACTATGTCAACCCAAATTGTACATTGGACAAGTAATCGTGAAACATTTATCATACGAACTCTGGCACAGTTAGCATAAAAAACTTGGATCCTTACACAATATCTATCTATCTATCCACTTTTTTTAAAAGAAATTAACACGAAGCACTTATTTCCGCAATAAGGTTTCAAGCAATTTGAGAAACACGTTTTAAGGTAGATACGTGTTCTTTCTGTGAATCTGGTGCTTCCTAATAGTGGAAAAGAAAAGTGTGAAGTAAGTGAGAAGATTATCTTCCAAAATATTTGGCACGCACTACTGAGTGTGAGTCCAAATCCAACGAAATTCAGGATTTTTGTGTGGGGTAGGATTTTTTCATATAAAATCTAGTGCTCCACCAACAAAGACCATAACAACAAAGAAATTTTACTTTCTTTCTTCCTACATGCGCATGACATTCTTCTGGGACCACAATTATTTGAGAATCCACTCATATGGTCTACAACATTCACGTTTCTGGATTATCGTTCAATTTTAAAGTTGCCCTTTCAGACATGTTTCGGTTCATCATATGTTTATCATTCCATCCATCTTATACTATATTATGTCCTATCATCTCTTCATACACATACACTCACAGGGATACCATATAATAATCACTACCAAACTTCATCATTAACTTTCATTACACTTCATAATTCAGCTACAAAGTACCTGATTCCTTCTATTTTAAAAAATAAATAATAGTTCATGTAAAATGAAATCTAACTAATTTAATCGCTAATCTAAGTGATTAAGAGTTCCACTGTTTTCGGTCAAACCTTACAATAGAACCTTGGAAAAATCTTGTGGGTAATAATGGAGGAGGATATTTGCCAAAGAGATTTGGTTTCTTTCGAAATTCTAAAGCAAAAATCATAGATTTTGTTTGCTTCATGAGTTTCACAGTTAAAGAGAAAAGATGTGAAGAGATATCTACGTTTAGATTAAGGATTGTGTAGAGAAAAAAGAGAGAGTAATTTCTCTCTCCCAAATATAGAAATATAAAAATTGAAACAAAATATCATGATTTAAGATAATAAAAGTATTTATCTTTTTATTTTGTTTTTTACTTTACATGGAACAAATTTAATTTGTATGGAACAAGTTTATGGACTCTGATAAATCTATCATATATTTTTTCATTCAATGTAAAAGATATTTCCTTTTTAATTAAAAATTAATTTCAGATTCATAATCAAATCCTTAATATAGATTGAAAAAGAAAATTAACAATTATTTTTTATGTAGTTTAAAATTATTCAACATAAATACAACCGTCAACTTAATTTGAAATTTTCTTAGCTAGTAATACTATAGTAAATATAGAAAGTATTATAAGACGATCATATTCATGGATTTTTTTTCTTCTCAACACATTAAGAAATAACCCGGAAATAAAGTAGAACTAAAAATAGAAAAAAAAGAGTGACGTAACTATTTACTAGACTAATTTCAAAACACTGACTGACGAAAAAACTACATGCGATGAAAGGTTAATGAATAAATTACTATAATTTTTAGAAATTACATTCCATGATGAAAAGGAGGATAATAAAATTATAGAAATTGCAATTTTAAACCACGATGAAAAAAAAAGTTACACATAAATAAAGGGAAGAAGAAGAAATAAAGTTTTTTTTTTGTTAACAAGTAAATTTTAGAAAATTGTATTAAATTATAATGACCTCTTTTCACATTAAATATCCATGGTCTTCTCATCTTTCAAAATAATGAATTAAATATTGAAAATATCATTAATCACCGTTTAAAAAAAATATTAATAATGATTATAGAAACTATTTTTCTTGAATCCACGTACATCATAACCTAACTCTCTAGGTTAACTTTTCCCTTTTTGTTTTGGATAATATTTTTATTTAATTGATTGTCATAATCTAAGACCCACCGTGCCGAAGGGGGTTACTGCTCTCAACCCCATGAAACCACGTGGGCTTGCACTATACATTTATATATCAGCTTACCTTTCATCCCTCAGAACCAACCAGAGGAAGAGATGGAAGAGGGAGAAATGGAGATGGAAGAGAACTTCATACTCCATGGCTTTCAAGAACACCTTCGAGATGCTATCAGAGGATGCACATCAACCTCCATCATCTTCTGCATTCACTTCATCACCAACTCCACACCTTGTTACAATTAGTGGCTCAAATGCTACCAGTGCTCACTTCTCGTAAGTCTGTCAAGGAGTTCAACATTTTGGGTATGCTCTCCTCTTGTCTATTTAATTAATCATAGAACAATACTCTCTACACTTTTTAACCCTTGTAATCATCACACACTTTCATCTCTTTAACCAGATCTCACTGTATTTCTAAAAACTTTCATCTTTCTAATGCTCATCTCAGCACAAAATTCTCTCATCCTGCACTCTTGTGCATTTGTACCATGTTCTTCCTATGTGTGCCACAGGTTTTGATTGGTGAATAAAATAGTTGATGTTAAACAAGAAGAAAACAGAGATTTTAACATGACATAGTACTAGGAAATGTATAATGGGTTAGTTGTGTTGGGATAGTTAATAATGTTCCACAATACATATTTTTGATAAAAGTGTGTTTTGTGTATGTCAAATGTATATGGGATTGTGTGTTTGTCCTCTGGTTTTTGCACTATATGGTTGGAATGCACCTCTTGATATACTATTATATCATAGCAGTATATGTTGGTAAAAACTAGACAACTTTAGGAAACGTGGCAATTAGCGAATTGAATGAGTATTTATGATCCATATCAACTTTTTGCCAAATGGTGCACCAATCTTTATTTACCGACACAGTGGCCATCAAATAACTTCAAAAAAATTCATTGTGCAACAACTTTCATTTGGTTATGGTGGATAAGATATTGATATCAGATAGGTTAGGATGATTAATAGTAATAAAATAAACAATCCACTTGATAAATATAAAATACTATTAAAAAAAATGGGTGGCATTGTTAAATAGCACTTGGATCTTTTAGTTTTGAAACAAATACTACCTCTTCTATTTTTTAAATTTTTTTACAGTAGTTCTCTTTGAAAGATATTCATATCCATTATATTTTGATTAAAATGATATTCCACTATTATGTTTTTAATAAAATCATACTTTTTTATTTAGAAATAACATATTATCTAAAAGTTAAAGAAATTTTAAAAAATTGACCAATTTAATTATTATATATTAATAATATCTAAAACCTGACAGTCAACTCATAAATAGACTTATAAAAATTAAAAATATTTAAGAAAATATTGTTTTAATATAAAATAAGTAAACTATTCTTATAATTAGATGTGATATAATCAGTCGCAAAGCTTATAAGGGCGAGGTAGTCTCAACTTTTTCCAATTTTTTTATTCATTTTGAAGTTTTTTCTTCTTGAGATAATTAAGGAATGTGTATTTTTTCACATTATTTATTTACATGCAAATTAAGAGAAATTTATATACGCTAAAAAATATTTTTTTTTAGTTTTGTGCAAAGATTAAAAACATTAAAATTATGTTTAATTTTAATTTAAATATATTATTTTAATCATCATTCAACTGAAATACAACTAATGGAGCGCACTTTTTTTCGATGAACCTTTGCAAAGCAATGTGCTCGCTCCATTTGTGCACGGAGAACTTGTTCCTTCATTTGTTCTTCATTTCAATTACAATCAAGCCCCTCTAAATTAATCAGACCTCGATTAAAAAACTAAAATAATACAACAAATTCTATAATCGCAATACTTTGTTTATTTTTCATAAATACTTCTGGGCGACCTCTAGGGCTTTACAATTCCTCAAAAATCACAACGATGGACTGTGATAACTGTCACTCTTTTTTGTTGTTGCAAAGATTTATGAAATCACCTTAAATATTTAATGCCAAATTTTCAATATACACCATACCTTACGGAAGCAAGAATGCTACTACATTTTCATTACATATTTATACAAAATATGGAAATCTACATCATCGAAGTTTGACAAAGATAGTATTGACTATCAAAAAGAAGAGATTGTTCCATACTTTACAGTTTAGCAGTGAGAAGAAGAACAATGACTTCATGGAGCTTCAACATTCCTACAAATATCTAAAATGGAGATTAAATCCTACTTTTCTTACCACACATATATATCTGTTGTAACTATTCACAAGCCAATTTTGTGTCAAAGCTAGTCAAGCATATAGCAAAAGCCTGAAATGCAGATAGAGGGTAGCGGTAGTCCATTGTAAACATATCCTTGCCAACCTTGCCAAACTGAAGAATGATCTTGTCATGGTCAGAAGAAGAAGACTGTGGTGGGTGGGATAGTGTAGGTCCTGATCCTATAGGGGCTGGGGCTGTCATCGATGTCGCAGCAATCAGCTGAAAATTCTTTACAGAGGCAACAGTGACCCTTCCTCTAAAGTTGAGGCACCAACACTGAAGCTGTTCATGCCACCTTGGGGACTTGTTCTTCAGAACTAATGGTACAACCTTTCCCTCCTGGTCTTCACTGCCGGTTCCCATTATGTCTGAGAACCTAGAGCTGCTAAACCGGGTTGAATTGTCAATTGATTTTGAGAAGGATATACTTCGGAAAGAATCCTCAAGGGGGTGGGAAAGGAGCTCTGGCTGCCCTGGGACAACGCCATTAGGCTCAAGAGATGATGCAGGAATTGAGTACATTGTACAATTCATCCTTCGGGGTCCCCTAGTACCAAGGACATTCAACTCATAGGTGACCTGACCAATGTTGTAGCTGCCGCTAGGGACCTTTGGAGAAACCTTTTTCGAAAACCTACGGCTACGCCCAGGTGGGGACAGCATAGCATTGTTGTACGGTGGTTGTGTATCATAAATTATAAACTTTGTGCCAAGAAAATTTGACCTGCTACAACCACAAATTAATACAGTGCAAGTCCATAATGACTACAAAGTAAAGAAACAATTTATTTGTAGTACTTTCTTGAGTGATGGTAAAAAAAATTATGCATAAATTTAGATCTTGTACAGGGCAATAAAAACCAGAAAATTGTCTGTTAATGCAAAAATGCATGCCAAGTAGCCCCAAAATTAAGTCTTTCTTACCTCAGTTTTCCAATGTACGTACTACTAGATCTCGATATGTTATCTGCATCCATTGATATAATATACTCCGTGCATGTTGTTCTTCTGGTCCTTTTTGCAGAGAGAAGAAACTTTCCATTTTCAACAAGCAGGGCTGCAGGAAGGAACACGGTTATCAGTCCAGAACAGGTCCCAAAAACAATGATAGCCAGGAACATAAAATTGCTAAATGCATATATATATATATACAGCATATTGGAACAGCAAGACATTTGTCAACTCAAGATAAGGAAGTACTTGTGCCAGCATAGAAAACATTTGAACCAATAAACCAAGTAGGATAGGCAAGGCATGAATTATTCTCTCGTAATTATAGTCAAACTAAGCATAGACATGCCTCACAAACGGCTAAAACATTAGCTAAGCTAAGAAGCCAAAACAAACACCAAGTCAAAACGATGCTCTGAACAAGGTTGAATTATTTGAATGGATTATATGTGACCAGAATAAGCTAGAAGTGACATCCCAACCCTCAAGTAACTTGGTGGCCAGTAGATATTACTTACTTTCACAAGCTTCAATAAAATAACACAAGAAGCTTGTAAGTGGGCCGCAACAAAGAATATGACCATCATATTCGAACACTACTACTACCTATATTGCGTAAACAACAATAGGTTTTTGATGAAAAACGAATTTGGACAAACAGTTCCCAGTGCCACTAGGAAGCTGTACATTTCAAAACAACCACCTCATTCCATCCCTTTTCACCAATCCAAACATAGAAATGAACATCATAAGCGCTTAAGCTGGGCAAAAAATCAAAGAAACACCACTAAAAGTTCAAAGGTGACCTTGGCTCAGATTGATAAGGGAAAAGGTCAATAAATATATCAAATGCCATAAGTACAAAAATTACACACTGAAAGCAAATCAAAGAAAGAACAGATCAAGATTATTATATAAGTTCATATATGTTAGTGTCAACAAAGGAAAGCTCACCAGGACTGAGGCAAAGGAAGAGATGGTATGTCAGCTTAGATTTGTCTCTCTTGATGAAACACTGGATGGTTCCATTCCTATGCCCAGGCTGCAGACAAGACAAGAATCAACGAAGCATAAAAATGTAAACTTTGATGATGGTACAGATTTCATATCCTTTATACACAAAGCAAATATTTTACACATATTCTAGGCACAGGATAGAAGAACAAAGGGTTCATACCTGCTTCAGGGCGATAGGGAAAGTAATCTTCCCACAGAGTTCAGGACTGCTGACAATTTCTTTGCACATTTCTCTCCAGGACTTGCACACAGCAGCACATGCAACTACATGCTTACGACCAGGCCATGTACTCTCACTTGCTTCCAATCTATTAATAACATCACGAAGGAGCTCTGGGGGAAGGCTAGCCCACCGGCTGTTCTGTATGACCGCTGGCTGCTCCTGCAACTCGTGGACCGAACTGCGTGACTTGCCCCTGCTATGGCCAGGAAGCCTTACCTCAAAGCTCCTCCTTGATAGGCTTCCAAATCCATCCCTTACATCACGAACTATGCTGCGGAAGGACATCTGTTCTAATATACTCTCACCCCAGAACTAAATATATCATCAAAGTGCCACTAAAAGAATCAATGTTCCACTCTAGTCACTAAGAGGACGTCACAACAACTGAAACCTTAGAAGAGTGAGGAGCTGCAAATAAAACAAACTTTATTTTAAATTCCTCCCTCAATGCTTAGTGATCAAGAAGCAAAAGAGAAGGAAGATAGAATGGGGTAAAGCACAAAGTGTATGAATAAAAGTAAAACCCCACATGGACCTAAAGGCTAAAATTCCATACTTTAGTCAGAAACATGTTTTTTTAAGGGTTTTTAAACCTGGTTGTGTTTCTCTTCAATCTAACTTAACATAGGAGCAACTGAAGCAAAATAAAAGGCTTACTGAAGGTTCTATTGTATACTAACTTCGACTATATGTTACTGTAAAAGGAATCTGATTTCCCTATTTTTTGCTACGGGAGTTACTAGGTCACGAATCGAATAAAATACCCCCTCAAACGCACAGGGGCAGAGGCAAACAAGCACACGAGAAAAGAAAGGGGGTCTTTTTTCTAAACGCTGAGATCAAATAACATAACAGGGTCTTTAAAGAGCAGAAAAATAGATCAAAGCTCTAGACTACAACTTTCTTGGTAACCAAATAACAAGAATCCGGAAGAATTCTAGAACCAAAACTCATATTGACTTTATTGCAAGTTCCCAAAACTACACAGCAAGAAACACGCCGGGGACTACCCAAATACAAATTTCACAAAACCAAGAGTCCATAGAGTAAAAAAATAGAAACTTGGAAAGGCGAACAAGAAACCCAGAAGAGTAAAGAATTCAAAGTTACAAACCATACATACCTAAAGACACCTGGGTCTCGAAGTTTCCCACGCCCCAATCACGGCGAAGGGAAAAATAAAGAGCAAAGAAGTTTGAACAAATGGAGAAAGACTAAAAAGATAAGAAATTGAATAGAACGAAGGTGCGTTCATACACATAAAACCACACAAGGCGATTAGATGAAGATGTTGCTGACTAACCATGATGTTCCAAAGTCGTCTTGTCAGATTACACGTTTTTAGATCCTGTGTGCTTCACAAATCACAACTCTCTTTCTCTCTCTAACTTTTTTCTTTCTCTATCTAACACAAAGGCTGACTCTCTGTTAGACACGGACATGTAAGAAAGAAATGGAGAAGCCTTATATATAATATTATAATTGCTTACCTTCAATCATATTTAGAATGTTATGTAGATGATACTTATATTATTAACTGTATGTATCATATTTTATTAAAATAAAAGTTTAAATATGATTGAAAATAAATACCTATATTTATAATATTTATTTAAGTTTTTTTCCAAAAGAAAACTGCTCAAAAATCAAACAATAAATAATAGTTAAAATTAGTTGTTAATTATAAAAACTCCAAAATTATTGAAGTACTGATTTTTCATGGGTAATACCAAAATAAATAATAAAGAGTTTCCCTCTTTTCAAGTTGGGCTAAAATTACGGTTTTGACCTTGACAGTTGACTTTACAAATTACTAGAAAAGGTTATACCGACTAACGATGCGTGGTGTGCTCACAGTTCACGCTTTGCCTGAGTGGGGGTCGGATAGCATGCGAAGTGGTGTACAGAGATATAAGATGGTGACGCAATAGATACTATTTATTCAATCTATGGACACGACAAATTTTTCAATCTCCATTTTTATTATATTTTCTTTAGAAAATTATATCTTTCCTGTTACTCTTTGCATGAATTTGAGAAGAGGTGAAAACAAATATTTTTATATTACTATTGATATTTTACTTTTCTTATTGTTGAAAATTAAGATTTGAGAATGGAAAAAATACATATTGTTGTCCAAATAATCAACTTTGAGAGATTTTTTTAAAATTAAAAAAAAAATCTTTAAAATTGATTATAATTATAGTAGAATATGTATTATTAATTATAATAATTTTTTTTCTCCATTTGTTTATGTTAGGTTTATTGTAGGGTAATTGTTATATGTTGAGACAAATTTATAGGTGTTATTTGTGTTTGAATAAGGTGATTTGTGTAAAAATGAAAGTAAGGATTTGCACGAAAAGAATGTTTGTGGTTGATATCAGGTGTGAAAATAAATAAGGGAAAAGTCACGTCAACGATTGTAAAATAATTGAATTATTCCTTTTTTTTCATATGCATGACAATGATTCTTGTATGTAAAGATTCCTAAATAGTGGAGGCTCAAAGATTTCATTGTTGACTATTAGGTTTTAACTTGTCATTAAGAACTCGTAAATACTCTTTTTGGATCACATTGTTTATTGTTTATCATGATTGTGTTTTTGGTGTCACTTGAGAGTTCTCATTGTTGTTGGGAGAAGAGGAGTTGAGGTGCTTGGTTCCTGGTGCTACTAGAAGTTGATGAACGTTGGTGGTGGTATTGGGTTAGGAAGCTTTCTTATCAGTGTTGGTAAGTGAACGAAGCATTTGTACATGATATATGAAGGTGCATGCATGATTTTCAAAATGTAATACGACTCTCTAATCAATTATGATGTGTGGATAATCGATTATGATTCAAAAAGAAGCACATAATTGATTATCCACACCTCGTAATCAATTAAAAAGCCTTTTGTATAACTATTTTTTGCACGGTTTTGCTTTAGCTGAGAGTGAATGAATCCATGCATTTGGCTGGCAATGTTATGATCATCTCCTTATTTGACTACGTTTGCATGACTTGTATGATTATTGTGTTGTAGGTGCATTGGTAAAGGAACGTGTTAGTGTGGTGTTGTATGTGGTTTAAACATCCTGTGTTTGATTCCTTGTAGAGATCATTAATAAATAAGTCTTAAATTCCATCTCTTATGCATACATGTGTGGTCCTTTGATTGATATATGTCCAAATATGTTTATTGAACTCCGTAGTAACAACTTGTGCATGAATCATCATCCCTACAAAATCCTTATCCCTATGAAATTTGATTACCCTTCTAAATTAATATTAACTTCAAACTAAACTAATAGATGAAATAAAAAATAATAATAATAAACAAGTCTTATGGAAATTTTCTACATAGATCATACAAATTTATGACGAACAATGTTGTGCATCATATAAAATTAAATATAATTATGTTTGAAAAAAATAGTTGAAAATGAAAAATTGGTAAGATGAAGAGATAATGGCTAGATACTAGAAAATTGTTAAACTAAGATATTAAATTGTAAATAGTTGGTAAATACAAGATAATAAAATTAAATAAACTTGTAAAATATTTTTATATATTTTAATTTATTTATTGATGAAATAATTTT
>Ga0123341_1002268_pt1 | contig 15651 bp, 15 predicted proteins | sample Turbeapinknodule_FD_89959 | JGI IMG/M metagenome (GOLD analysis project Ga0123341, IMG submission 89959) | Root nodule microbial communities of legume samples collected from Mexico - Turtle bean Mexico pink nodule | ecosystem: Host-associated > Plants > Roots > Nodule | place: Mexico: Nepantla... | reverse complement strand
CAATTATTCATTTTGTTTCAACTATTGATAAACATCTCAATGTTTATAATCTAATTTTTCTCTAATTTCATGTTAGTGAAAGGTAAATTATATTGCACGAATTGCAATCTTCTGGATTGGAATGGGAACCTTTTCTTTTGGTATATATATAATATAATACATTATAGCTTAGAAGTGTTCCTTTTTTCCTTGCCTCGTCTAATTTTAATTTTTAAGTTGTTGTCTCCCACTCTTTCACCAAATCATTGTTATATTATTCATTACTTCTTATTCTATTATGGTATGGTGTAACGGATGTCATTCCATTTGTGGAGTATTATAATATTTGTTGTAATTAGCAAATTATTAGGATAAAAATTGTTCTTAATATCTCAATAGGAATTAGGAAAAAATATCTTCATAGTCTTCCTATTTATTTCAGCATATTTTTATTTCCTTTTTAAAATGTTTTGGTTATTACAAATAGAGATGATAAAAATATAATTTGTGTGATTAATATCAATAAAATTCTATAGTTTTCAACTTGGTATTCTTGGGAGACTTGTTTCCGCTGCCTCCTTAACCATCATCATCGCCATTGTTGAGGTCAGTGGTGGGCCAGAAAGGTGTGCCCCTCCCGGTGTTGCCATAGATAAGGTTGTTGGAACCTCTTAAGAACCAAGGGGTGGCCATTTGACTATGACTTGGTTTTGTTGCCAAACATGTCTTTTTTTTTGTTACGAATCAAAGCAATTAGGACTAAATCTTTATTATCTCTTTGTTTTGTGTTTTCCAATGTCTAGTATGAAAGCTTTTAATGAGGATTTTGATCATTCGTAAAGAATGGTTATCCAGTGGCTAAGTCCTCTGCATCGTATACCCTACTCATGAAAGCTAAGAGTACAATTAATACTATTAGTCCTTTGTCTTAGGGTGTTTGGATTCTTGATTTAGGAGCAACTGATTACATGACTCTTTTTCTTAAGTTCTTCAATTCGTATGTCAAAATGACCAGAGAACAACTCATTACACTTGCAAATGGTGATAGTGTACTTATATGCAGATGGGGAAATATAACTTTAGAACCATCTATTGTATTAAGGAATATTAAATGTCCAACAACTGACCAATAGCTTTATCTCTATTAAAAAGCTTACAAAAGATTTGAATTATTTAGGAACTCTTTTCTCTTATTGTGTATTTCGGGACATTGCCATGAGGAAAAGAATTTTAATTGCTAAGGAGCAAAGTGGGTTGTGTCTATTGGAATCCAAGAGAAAAAACAAAACAAAGGTCATAAGCCAATAAGTAAAATTAGAAACATGGGAAATTTCCAAATATGGCTTCATCATTAAAGACTTAGGCATCCCTCTTTCAATATTATGAAATCTATGTTCCCTCATTTGTTCATTGCTAAGTCTGTTGAGTCTTTCAAATGTGGTATTTGTCAACTGTAAAAGCATTATTGTGCATCTTATCTCATTGGTAAAAGGAGTATTTTTTTTCATTTGACTTGATTCACTTTGATGTTTGGGGACTTGATTTAGAATCTATTTTTGGAACAAAGTTGCCTGTTACGTTTATTGTTGATTGTACTTGTGTCACATGCACATACATTATGAAAAGTAAATTTGAGATCTTTCAAATTTTTGTTAAAACTTTTTGTCTTGTCCAAAATCAATTTAGAAAAAATATCAAAAGAATTAGGTTGGATAATAATACTAAATATGTGAAGTAAGAATTCTCCAAATTTGCCACATAATGGTGTTGTTCATGAAATAACATATGTTAGCTTTCCACAACAAAACATAGTTGCAGAAAGGAAAACATAGAGGTAACTTGAGTCCTTATGTTCTAGATGTCTCCTAAAACCTATTGGGGAGAATATGTGTTAACTACTACATACATCATCAACAAGTTACTCACTTGTATCTTATTAGTCCTATTGAGTGTCTTTTTGTCTTTGATCCTATACTCCTTTAGTGTCAAGTCTACCTTGTGGAGTATTTGGATGTTCTTTTCTTTTTCACTCTCAATCCTAATCTCAATAAATTAGATCCTAGAGTTCTTAAATGTGTATTTATTGGTTATCCTCATAATAGAAAAGGTACAAATGTTATTATTGTGAGAGTTGTAGTGTCTATATCACCTTGGATGACACATTTCATGAGACAAAATCCTTTTTTGTCACCCTTGCATTTTAGGGGGAGAAAACAATTAAAGCGAAGGATGTCTCCTTTTTGTCATTACCATATTTATCTTTGCAGGATAGTTAAGATCCAAGTGATGATGCTACCATAAATGGGATCGAACCAACCTATAATGAGTAAGAAGAAGATAAATTCTTTGGCAAAAAAATATCAAAGAAGACAACCTACTTTGACTCTAAAGCAAGAAGAGTTATTTGACTTGGAGGTAAGGATCTTTGAAGGAAGCAGTGAGGAGTGAGAAGGTAAGTGTTACTGATGATTTACCCTTTGCGTTGAGAAAGGGAGAATGACAATCTCTTTAATGGACATCGAAGCTTTATAGTTGCCATGTCATAAAAATTCCCACCTCAGTCTAATGAAAAGTGAACATTGGACTCAAGCTATGGACTCAAGCTATGAGAGAGGAGATGGATGCATTAGAAAGAAACTCAACATAAAAGACTCTTGACAAATCAAGACACAAAAAGACAATAGGATGTGAACATTGGACTCAAGCTATGGACTCAAGCTATGAGAGAGGAGATGGATGCATTAGAAAGAAACTCAACATAAAAGATTGTTGACAAATCAAGACACATAAAGACAATAGAGATGGATGCATTAGAAAGAAACTCAACATAAAAGATTGTTGACAAATCAAGACACAAAAAGACAATAGGATGTGAACATTGGACTCAAGCTATGAGAGAGGAGATGGATGCATTAGAAAGAAAATCAACATAAAAGATGGTTGACAAATCAAGACACAGAAAGACAATAGAGATGGATGCATTAGAAAGAAACTCAACATAAAAGATTGTTGACAAATCAAGACACAAAAAGACAATAGGATGTGAATATTGGACTCAAGCTATGAGAGAGGAGATGGATGCATTAGAAAGAAAATCAACATAAAAGAAAATCAAAACGACAATAGGATGAAATGGATATTTATAGTGAAACACAAGGAAAATGGGTAAATAGATAGGAGTAGAAAGCTAGAATGGTTGTAAATGGGCAAAAATATTCTTACAAGGCCACAAAACAACACTCTTGCTTCCCTGCACACATATCCTGATGCTCTTGGTGTCCTTTACTTCTTGGTCTTGGTCTTCTCGTCTTCTTATATTCAACAATGGGGGTTGTTGTACTTGCAATGACACTTCGATTCTCATTGCACATTAATGAGTCAAAATGCTATCAAATCTAATCTTTACCTCTCCCTTGTTACCTATTTATACTATTTTGTGATAGGCTTTTGCCATTGGGGGTCTTAACCAGGCCTAATCCCTCACTCACTTATGATTATGGCTTACTTAGGGGTTTGATCCTTGATTAAGTCTTTTGATTAAGCAACCCTTGTCTTGAGAATTTGACCCATGAATGATTATGATACGAGGTCGAGCTACATGTATCAGGCTCACCTAGTCTAGATGCCAAGGATGTGGTTCCCAAGTCAAGATGTTTGATGGCGCTCCTCAGGCTCATATGGACGAGAGGCTGAGGATGTGGTTCCATTAAGATGCCAGTTTAGGAACCTGGTCTGATTATTCGAGATGCCGAGTTATACACTCAAACTTATGGAATTGACTGTGAGGAGAATTTTTCTCTTGTAGCAAAAATGAATACAGTTCGAGTTATTATTGCTCTAATAACTCATTTTGGATGAGAATTATATTAGTTGGATCTGAAAAATGTATTTTTCATGGGGATTTAAAAGAAGCCATGGGGATTCCTTCCAGATTTGAAACTCACGATGAAAGGAATAAGGAATGCCTCTTAAAGAAGGCCTTATATGGTCTTAAACAATCCCCTAGAGCATGGTTTGGGAGATTTACCAAAGCAATGGTTTCCTTGCGATATAAGCAAATCCAAGGAGATCATACCTTATTCATTAAACACTCTTAGAGTTAAACTTACTTTTGTTGGTCTATGTGGGATGACATGATTATTTTAGGAGATGATGAAACATAGAAATTGGTTTTAAAGGAAAAATTGGTGGCCTAATTTGAAGTGAAAGACTTTGGAAAACTTAAATATTTCATGCATAGAGGTTGTTTATTCAAAAAATGGATTTTCATCTTCAGAGAAACAAATAAGTTGGGATGTAGAATCTCAGGAGTTCCTATTAAACAGAATCATATAATTAGAAGTTAAGAGAGTTCTTTTGTAGAAAAAAGCCAATAGGAGTTCTTGTTAAACAAAATCATATAATTAGAAGTTAAGTGAGTTCTCTTGTAGAAAAAAACCAATAGGAGTTCCTGTTAAACAAAATCATATAATTAAAAGTTAAGTGAGTTCCCTTGTAGAAAAAAGCCAATAGGAAGCCAATAGGAGTTCCTGTTAAACAAAATCATATAATTAGAAGTTAAGAGAGTTCTCTTGTAGAAAAAAGCCAATATTAGAGAATGGTGGAAAAACTTATTTGTTTATTACACACGAGACCAAACATTGCTTATGCAATTAGTGTGATAAGTCAGTTTATGCATGATCTAAAAGAAAGACACATGCAAGAAGTTGAGAAAATTCTTCAGTACTTAAGTGAAGCCTAGGAAAAAGGGTTATTTTGTAGGAAAGGAGATACTTTGATCCTGAAGATATATTCTGATGCAAACTATGAAGGTTTTGTTAGATATGTTTCTTGAAAAAAGTCTAGGGACCTAAAGAAGCAAAAATCAAGATAAAGTATCTCGGTCTAGTGTAGAAGTTGAATATCGAGATCTTGCTCAAGGTGTGTGAAGGATTTTGGATGAAGATTCTACTCGATGACCTTAAAATTAAGGTTGACATCTCTATGCATTATGATAACAAGTCAACAATGAGCATTGTTAATAATAATATGATGGATCAAATACATTGAAATTGATAAATACTTCATCAAAGATGATCTTGATAACGACCTAGTTGTTACAACTCATGTTCCTACAATGTTTCAGATAGTAAACATTTTGACTAAGGGTTCCCTCGAGGCAGATTTCAGGATCAGGCAGATTTCAGGATCTTGTAGGCAAGTTGGGAATGATTGCCAACTTGAGGAAAAATGTTGTAAATAGCATATTATTTGGGAAAAAATATTATCAATATCTTCATAGTAATTAGGAAAAATATCTTCAAAATCTTCTTATTTATTTCAACATACTTTTATTTTCACTTTCTTTTTTAAAGATTTTGGTTATTACAAACAGAAATGATGAGAATGTAATTTGTGGTATTGATATCAATAAAATAATTCTTTAGTTTTCAACTATATCTATTTGGTACTTGTCTTCTTGGATGCATGTCAATGTATGCTGTAAATTTATTACCAATTGTACAATTTTGTAATAGTTTTAAAAATCTTTTGCTTTATTAACTATAATTAATAATTAATGTTTTAACGAGCATAATTTCTACAGTTGTCAGGTGACATAAATGAGGAAGTGGATAGTCATAACCGAATGTTGGATCGGATGGTGCGACAGTCTAGCATAGCAGTTATTGTTTTTTTTTTTTTGCATTTTCTCTGTTATATCACATTATCCGCTGGTAACTTGTTGGTATTTTATATAGGCGAACGATATGGATTCTTCGAGAGGAATCCTCTCAGGCACTATGGATAAATTCAAAATGGTATGTGGACTGTCTTTCTTTACTTTTTGCCCTGTACATTTGTTGTCTTTTCCATTCCTTCTGATTCACGACAATGTCAATATAGATGTGGTAGGGGTATGGTGTTGTCTTCCTCTCTTAGGATCACTTATTTATTTTTCTGTGTCTCTTTTGATGATCTTGTGTCATCTTTCAGGTATTTGAAACAAAATCCAGCCGAAGAATGTTTTCACTTGTAGCATCCTTTGTTGTGGTTTTTCTTATAATATACTATCTGACTAGGTAATTTATCTTTATCAGGTAATTGATCTTTATTTGAGTTGTCAGCTCAAGATTAGATTGGAAAGGAGGCCACTTGCTCTATTCCTCTAATTAGCGATATTGTTGTAAGATGTTCCTTTGTGTTTGTATAAAGATTTTGACGTTTCATTTTATCCAACCAGTAATGTCCATATCTAGTTTGTATACCTTCCAACAAATAACCTTTTCTCTTTGATGTGATTCGAGTATCCAAAATATATGTGTTGTTAAAGCTATGCTTAGATTCTTTGAAATTTGTTTTGGGCTTAGTATTAGCTTCTTTGAGCAAAATTGGTGCCATTGGAGCAAAATTGGTGCCATTGGAGTGGATACAAATGTGTTAGAAATGTTCTATAAGGTACTCCACTCCAGCATTATGAATTTACTATTTGTTTATTTTTTATTGCCTATTGGGGGAAACCCTTCTAAAGTTGACTTTTGGGGTCCGGTGATTACAAAGGTGAAGAAGAGGCTTTCAACCTGGAAAGGTAAAATCTATCATTTGTTGGTTGTGTCTGCTTGATTTGTTTTGTATTGAATGTTATTCCTTTGTATTATCTTTCGTTCTTCAAAGCCCCATCCTCTATTTGCAAAAAAAGATTACAAAGCTTCAACACATTTTTTTGTGGGGTTGAGATTCTGAGGCTAGGATAATTGCTTGGATTAAATGGGATAATATATGCAAACCTAAAGTGGAGGGAGGGTTAGGCATAAAGTAATTAGATTCTTTGAACAAAGCCCTTCTTGGCAAATGGAAATTGAGACTGGGGTCTTTTGAGAACAGTTTATGGAAATATATTATTGTCTCTAAATAAGGCTCATGAAGGAATCTATCTGATCCTACAACCTTAAGACATGCATCTAGATGGTGGTATGACTTAAATAAAGTGTGTGATGATGGGCACAGTTTCAATTGGTTTGATTCTAATATGGTATAAGCAATAGGGTCCGGTGAAAAAAATTAAATCATAGGGACATCTGGGGTTGAGAATTCAAGTGGAGAAGAGAATGGTTTGAGTGGGAGAAGGACCAATTAAATGAATTCATGTCTATTATGGAAGGTCAAACCTTGAAATCAGGTTGGGACGACAAATGGCTATGGAGAGATCCGCAAAATTGTAAGTATTCTGTCAAATCTACATATGAGAAATACTTTCTAGTTCTACCACAAGTGCTTTTAATGATATGTTTAGAGTTTTGTGGAGTTTGTTGATTCCACCTCAGCACAATGCTTTGCTTGGGGGGCATTACAAGACAGGATAGTTACAAAACAAAATTGGCTTAGAATGTTTGTTCACGTTGTGGATTCTCTGTGTTTTATGTGGAAGTAAGGAGGAAACAACTTCCCACCTATTGATATTTTGTCCAATTGCAAATGTTGTTTGGAATTTATGTCAGAATTGGATCAAAGTCAGTTCTATAAACCATTTTGCTATGAAGGAACACACTTTGGACAATTTCATTGTATTTGGTTTAGCAAAGCATGTAATAAGTTGTGGAAAGGAGTGTGAGATCATTTGGTGCATTTGAAAACATAAGAATGGGATAGTGTTTAACCAAGCAAAAGTGGACGCAAGTGAAATCTTCTCTCCGGTTCAACTACTGTTGTGGACTTGGTTAAAAACCAAGGTTCCAAAAGTGTACTTTTACTTTTTTGATTGGGACCAAAGTCCATCTACTTGTATTATTATGACAACAAAACAATTGTTAAGTGGTTCGAGATTGGTCTTCTGCTCCTTCTACTACTGTATGTAACCGATAGAACTATATATGTTATGTATTTCATGAAATATGAAATCTAAAGTATACTTGGTCATAAGAAACAGATAAAACGCTTGTTGGCTCCAAATCATATTATGGGCAATTGTGGGCAAATTTTTAGCAAATACCTGTAATTCTCCACAACCTGTATCTCTTTAGCAAATCTCGTCAAAAGATAAATTGATCCTTATAAACATTGAAATTATTGGCAATGTCCTTGTTTCATTAGTAATGACATTAAATACTTCTAAAATGTTATTCATCCTATGTCACAATTTGTATATTTAAATTTTGTAATTCTACCCACACGTTCTAAAATGTTATTCATCCTATGTCACAATTTGTATATTTAAATTTTGTAATTCTACCCACACGTCCTGAATTAAAGTATCTTATGTCCTGAATACGTAAAGAATCCTAACAAGACATTAAGTGAGGATATACATTAAACCAATTGACTCTTTCCTTAGCTATCATCAAATGCTAGAGGCACTTCAATTCAGAAACATACTTTTTGACATTGACAGAGATTGGAGAACTTGCAAAGAGTGACATACAAGTGAATATTTCGAAGGAAATACGTGACACAAAAGTAGGCAAAGAGAGTGTAGGGTTTGTTGTTATCTTTGACTCTTACAACAAGGCAACGATGATAATGCACAGATGTTGATGACTTTCATATTTTACAAAAAAAAATAATAAATAGACAACCACTAAGACGATTTAACCAATTTACAAAAAAGAAAAAAGAAAAAAAAGAGACGAACCAAGCTAATCACTCCCTCGTACGACCCTCCCTAGCTTGGATAAGCAAAAAATCTGTAACAGAGGAGGCAAAATTAAACATGGACATAACAACAACTCCAAAATCCTTCCAACCCTCCAATGGCATCTACAAGTATTCTGATATATAGACCCCATAAAATCCACATCTGCAGCTAGGTACAGGTTACAATGTACAGCAAAAGGTGGCATCATTGTGGAAAAAAACAAGTGTTGTCCATGATATGAAATAATTCTTAGGTAGTCGTCCACCTACTTCCTTGTGCAAGAGTCCTGGTATGCCATAATTTGTAAATTCCTGCAATTTTCCTACACGATTTTGCTGCACAATACAAAAAGAGATGGCAAAGCAAATAAATTATGCGATAGTCATAGAGGCATACATGGTTTAGCTTTAATATTAATCAAAGTTAACAAGAAGTGAAGCTTGTTCACACTACCAAGAGTGCCCATTTTAGGCTCAGTGTGCAGGATTAAGAATCCATGTCTTTATTTGAACTCCTGAAGGATATTGTTTCTATGTAGCCACTCACATAGTTTTTCACATTTTGCGCCTATGCATGCCCAACGTATGATCAGACTCCTCTAACAACTCAGAAATTCCAAGCAAACAATCCATTATCAATAACATATTAGCAACCATGTTCACGTATTAGAAAATTAGGACCAAAAAAGGGGAAATACTTATAGCTAGTAAAATAAATTTTATAGTGCTTAAAATATATAGAATGTGACTAATGCATTGGATCCCATTAGAACTCCACGGTTAAGCGTATTTGGACTAGAGTAGTAAGCGTGTTTTTTCATCCTATTCTGGCCTAGACAATCATATCTTAAAGTAATTTTTACCAGTGATCCTACTAAATACTTAAAAAAAAAAATTCTTATTGAAAACATAATATGTTATGCAATGCCTATAAATAATGTCACATTTGTTTCGATCATGAATTTTCTTGCATAACATTGCTTAAAATTTAAACTATCTTTGTAAACAATTATGCTAGTGATTTGGGCAATAAAGTCTAAGTTGATTGTACAAAGGTGAGCCATCCATGTCAATTTTATTTAGGTGATGAAGCTCAAAATCAATGCTTGAGTTTGCAGACAATCAGTGCCACATACCTTATTATAAGGTTTTCAATGAAGATTGTTGCTAAAGGAAAGTTGCAACATTTCACTTCAATTATAGTAAGATACATTTATTTGCATGTTAACCCATTTTAACCGAACCAATCAAGCCTACAATTCAAATCATCAACTCAACTGTCAATGTTTTAATCACAAATATATTGTTTCTGTATCAAGATACAAATGATCACAAACAACTTGAATGTTATTTCCTACCTCAGTAAGAAAGCATGTACGACTATGTGATTTCTCAAGAGGAGTAGTGGAGATTGTAATGAGCTTATGGAGTTGTCTTGAATCCATTACCATTACCTCTGGTGTCTCGGGTTATTACATATTGCTAGCTACTTGGGTTCTTTACCAATTGGAGATGGAGGTGAGCTTCTTCTTCTTTAACTTTCCCATGGACCATGATGAGAGGGATATGTGGAAGGTTTTTCAGAGGCAAGGTAGGTTAAAGGATGTCTTCATTTCTAGAAGGTTGAATGTCAAAAGGCAAAGGTTTGGTTTCGTTAGGTTTCAAGAGGTGGTGGATGTTGTTGCCCTGGAAAAAAGGCTAAATCTCTTTTGGATAAGGACCTGGAAGTTGCGCGTCAATAAACCAAAATACAGGAGGTATCAAGAGTCTAGAAAGGAGGGGAATGGAAGCCATATAACAATGCAACAGAAACATGAATGGAGGCAGAAGGATCATAGACTTACGTACGCTCAGGCAGTTGGGAAGGAGAACAAAAACAGGACACAAAGGGTCGTGGAACAGAGTGGGATTCATATTAAGGTTGAGGGGGACAGTGGAAAATGGCTACAAAAATGCTTTATAGGAAGGGTGGCGGATGTGGAGAAATTACAGACAGTGAGATAGAGCTTTCTCATGGAAGGCTGTAACTTTATCAAAGTGAGATATTTATGGGGACTATATGTGCTGTTATCTGGAGAAAGGAATGGAGCTCTACAAAAATCCATTGAGGAGAATAAGGAGTCGTTTGCGGATTTTTTCGACTCTGTTGTACCGTGGGATGACAATTTTGTTGTGGCGGAGAAGGTGGTTTGGGTCAGATGTAGAGGAATTCTGTTAAGATTCTGGAATAAAAAGTGCTTCGAACAAGTTGCTGCTCTCGTAGGGGCTCTAGTAGAAGTGGATGATGCTACACTACAATAGGAGGTGCTCGAGTTTGCAAAGCTCAGAGTGAGGGTACCAGTGGGTGGAGAGCCACACATGATGAAGAACATCTAGTTTAATGATGTCAAGTGCCAGGTTGTTTTCGAATACGTATTGTAGGTACCAACATCAGAAAAGGGACATGGAAGATGAGGTCTTGGATGCTGGGTCGGAGGAGAAGCTTGGAGAGGAGTTCTCTGAGTCAGAAGGGTCTGACTACGGTGGTCAAATGGAAGGTGGTGTGAATGACGATGAAGAAGCTTCAGTGAGAGGTCCGGCGGAGGAGGCGTTGCATCAAGGGAGGGACGCGACAGTAGAGGCGCGACACCAAGGGAGTGGCGCGTGCAAAGTTTGCTCGTGTGGGGGCAGGCTCTCAAGGTGCGAAGAGAGTTTACCTACAATGGTGGAACAAGAAGGCTGCATGAATAAAGGGCGAGATGAAAAAATCTCTGAAGAGGACGTGTCAAAAAAGAAAAAGGGCAACGTGGCTAGTAGGAGCCCAACGACTAGTGGGAGATTTGAGGAGGTTTACCTAATTGTTACTGAGCCAATTAAGGCCCAGAAGAGGGAGGGGGTGAGTTCAGTGTTTTTATGGGTTTGAGTCTAGAGGATGTGGAAGATGAACAAGCAGAGGGGGTGCAACAAGTAAACTCGTTTTTAGAGGTCTTGTGCGGCGTCGAAATCAGCGAATGGGAAAGGTGGCATGGCACGCTCGATGAGCAGTATTCAGGCATGCCATCCCATGGAAAAACGAGAGTTCTCTCGGTGATAGAGGTCTATGAAGATGAAGGCAGAGCGACAAGGTCATTCCGAGGGTGCACGAAAGACCTGGACATAGTGATACGATGGGTGCCTGGATGCACAGAGTGACACAGTTCAGGGAAGAATGCATGACTCCATTGATGTTATTTGAAGATGGTGTCGAGGAAAGAGTCAGCAGTAGGGAAGGCGCGACCATGAAGGTAGTGGAAGGCGACGGAATGGCTACCGGAGAAAAACGTAGGGCAAGCCCTTTTCCCTGCAATGCGGTGAGTACATGCAATGAAGGGATGAGATTACAAGCTCACAAGCAAGGAGGAAAAGCTTGATGGGTCTCATTCCAGTGAAGATTTCAACAACAAAACAGTGGGATTTAAGGTTGGATACACAGAGTCTCAATAATCGCTTATTTGATAGTGCTGTTAGGAACTATAACATGATGTTCTGGATGAATAATGAGCATCTAGAAGCTTTTAGAGTTTGCAAATCCGGAAAAGAGGTAGGGTATTCTTTCTTGGGAGAGAATGATGTCATTATTGATCGCTTAGAAGCAATGGAATTGAGGCAAAAATCAACAATTAACAAGGGGAGCACAAGTAGGGTGGAGAATAGTTTGTCTGATGATGAAGCTTATTAGTATGAATATAAAGGGAGTGGGGGGAAGCATAAAAAAAATATTTAGGTGATCTGATTCAGAAATAGCAGGCATATTTTGTAAGCATTCAGGAGACAAAGTGTAAGGAGTTGGTGCAGGAAGAGATTTCAAGGTGAGCGGAGTCAAATGGGCTAAGAATGGTTCTGATAATGGTGTTGGAGGGGTGATCACGATGTGGAGGAGAAATTGCTTTTGTCCAAGTAACATACGAATGAGAGAAATTACAATATCATAGAGGGGGAATGGAGGATAGAAGAGGCTCTTCAGATTACCATTGTTAATATGTATAACTCTTGTTCGCCTACGGAGAAAAGAGCTATGCGAGAGGAGGTGTGGGAAAGAAGAAGGGAGCTAAGTACAAAGACTTGGTGTGTGGTTGGGGATTTTCACTTAATCAAAAGTCCTGGTGAGATGAGCAGTGCAAAGATTGATGTTGATCTTAGGAGGGAGATGAAAAGGTTTAAAGAGTTAATTGAAAAGACGGAGTTGGTTGATATTCCGATGGTGGGAAAAAAGTATACGGGGTACAAATTGAATGGCTTAGTCAAGAGCAGAATAGATAGAATCTTAGTGTCAAGGGAATGGTTGGATAAGTGGCTCGATAGTAGGTATTATGTTCTAGACATGTCAGTGTCTGATCATTGTGTCTTGGTGTTAAAAACAAATATCATGGATTGTGGACCAAAACCGTTTAGAAGCTTGGACATTTGACAGAAAGATAATAGGTTTAAGGCATTTATCCGTGACAAATGGGGAAGTTATGAGGTGCAAGGAAGCGGAATTTTCATTTAAAAGTTTGGAATAGAGAGGTTTTTGCTAATGTCTTCCAACAAGGGGAGGAGATCCAAAAGAGATTACAAGAGCTAGATGCAAAGGATGATGAGAGCGAGTTGGATGAGGTAGGAAGGGAGGAAAGAAAGTGGTTATTAGCATAACAAAGAAGAAACAGTCTTAGCCAGGAAGCTCTTTTACAACAGAAGGCTCGTATCAGGTGGTTGAAGCAAGGGGATTTGAACTCGAAATACTTCCATTCGGTTATTAAGTGGAGAAAAGTAAGGAATGACCTCAGAAGGATTAAAGATGAGGGTCAGTGGTTAAAGAGCAGGGCTTAGTGAAGGAAAAAGTTAGAGATTTTTTCAAAGAAAGGTTTAGTGGAGAAACTTGTCAATGGGTCAAGCTAGATAATGCAGAGTTCAACAGGATCACAAATGAAGATAATGCTTTGTTGGTAGGAAGGATAACCGAAGAGGAAGCAAAGAGTCTTGTGTGGAGTTGTGATAGTGATAAAAGCTCGAGTCCCAATGATTTTTAATTTTGGCTTTATAAAGTTTCGCTGGGAAGAGATTAAGGGAGACATACTTAGAGTTGTTCATAATTTTGAGGAGGATGGAAGATGGCCAAGGGGGTCAAACACTTCGTTTATTTCTTTGATTCCTAAAGTTGACAATCCACTACATCTGAATGATTTTAGACCTATTTCTTTTGTTGGTCGTCTGTATAAGATTATGGCAAAAATCTTGACTATGAGGTTGAAGAAAGTGCTACACAAGGTCATCGACGGAAGGCAATTTGCATTCCTGGAGGGCAATGGGCTTATGGATGGTGTTTTAGTGGCTAACAAGGTCTTGGAAGAGGTAAAGAGGAGGAAAAGTAGTTGTGTTTTCTTCAAGGTTGATTATGAAAAAGCTTATGATTCAATCATTTGGGATTTTGTGTACTACATGCTGGAAAGGTTAGGTTTCTGTGGGCATGCTTGTCTGATTAAATCAGTGTTATCCACTCTCCCCTTATTCTATATGTCTATGTTTAAAATGTCGGCAATGGTGGTGAAGGATGTAGTGAAGTTGCAAAGAAATTTCTTGTGGGGATGGGGTTCGGGAGGTAGGAAAATTGCTTGGGTCTCGTGGAAAAAGGTGTGTCGACCAAGGGAAGAAAAGGGGTTAGGAATGTTAGACATTCGGCGGTTTAACACAACTCTGTTAGGAAAGTGGATTTGGCGTTTAGGGCATGAAGAGAAGGGCTTGTGGAAAGAAGTGCTAGAATCTAAGTATAGAGGGTGGCAGAGTCTTTGGGATCAAAGAAAAGGTGGATTCGATTCTCTTTGGTGGCGAGACTTACAGGAAGTATGGTCTTTTGAGGGGTGGAAAAACGAGTTTAAGGATAATTGTAAATGGGAAGTTGAGAATGGGAGAGAGATAAGGTTATGGGAGGACAAATGGGTGGACAACATGGCTCTTAAGGACAATTTTCCGACGCTTTTCTCCATTGTTGCTCATAAGGGAGCGTCCCTTGCCCAAGGAAGGGTGAAGTCAGAAAATTCAGAATTTCGTGGAAGATTGAGTAGGGAAGAAATCTGTTTGAATGAAAAAAGGGTCAAGAACAACAAATGATGCAACTTTTGAGAGAGTAGAGGATAAGGGCAGATAAGGAAGACTCTTGGGTATGGAAAGATGACGCGACAACAGTGTACATGGTCAAATCTACATACAATATTCTTAAGGAAGATGCTCAAGTGAACGAAAGGTATTTGTTTCAGGATTTCTAGAGGATAAAGGCACAATCATCGTCTCATCTCACAACATGGAGGGTTTTGGAAGACAAAATAGCGTCTAAGGTGAATTTGGCTAGAAGGGGAGTTTGTGTGACGAATAATATTTGTTGTATGTGTGGGGAGGAAGTGGAAAACACGTCTCATCTCTTTTGTACGTGCACAGTTGCCTGACTTGTGTGGGCTAAGTGCTATGAGTGGATGGGGTTGACAGCGACGGACCATCAGGAGCCTAAAAAAGCACTTCGCTAGTTTCAAGGTGAGCAGAGTCAAAGATAATGTTAACCTGATGTGGGGTTGTGTGTGGATAGCAGTGGTAGGAGAATTATGAAAACATAGGAACAAGAGAATTTTTAGAGGTGGAAGGATAGATCATAATGAGATCTTTACTCTAGCTCAATTGAAGACCTGGTCTTGGATAAAGTCCAAAGCACATGGAGTATGTTTCTCTTACTCTGATTGGTGTTTTGAACCACTGGTGTATAAAATCGGTTAAAAAAATTTAGGATGTCTTTTTTGAGTTGTGGGACTATGCTTGGTAGTTACATCTTGTTTGATAGGTTGTTTGCAGTGTATTGAGGTAGGAGGTTGAACTTCTTATGGAGGTCTTTTGTATACGGGTTGAAATATCCCTGAAATACCTCGCATTTATTAATTCATTTTTTGGTGATAAAAAAATATTTATTCGCATAAGGAGAGTTTAACCCAAAAATTCAAGTTATTAAAATTAAAATTTATACTAAAACAAAAGTATGAATTAATTTACTACGTTAAATTTTTTTTTAAAAAAATAAAATTAATT
>Ga0123341_1002266_pt1 | contig 15660 bp, 8 predicted proteins | sample Turbeapinknodule_FD_89959 | JGI IMG/M metagenome (GOLD analysis project Ga0123341, IMG submission 89959) | Root nodule microbial communities of legume samples collected from Mexico - Turtle bean Mexico pink nodule | ecosystem: Host-associated > Plants > Roots > Nodule | place: Mexico: Nepantla... | reverse complement strand
GTTTTAGGAAAAGATTTATTTTAAATGAAAAAAGTTAGTCTTCCACCTCCATTGCCCCATGGGATATTTTAATAGAAATCTTAACTAAAATTAATTTCCCGAAAATCTTGTTTGCTGGAAAATGTTATTTTTTATAAAGTAAATAGAAGAGAAACATTTTTTCAGTTTCATATTTATGAAAATAATAAAATTTGACTGTTATAATTTTTCATAGTAGAAACCTCAAAATAAAATATCTAAAACACAAACCCACACATATAGGGATGAAAGTTGGGCAAGAAAGCACATATAACATTTTTTGGTATTTCATCAATTTCTCAAGAAGAAGAAAAAATGAGAAAGCTTTGAAATGATCTTAATTAACTTAAACAACCGACACATTTATGCAAGTGGAAAAACCATAATCCTATGTGGTTGTTAATTATTTGAAAGCTGGTTGGTTTGGCGACCAACCAACAACATTTAAGTAAGACTCATATAGTTTATCATATTCAAAAGTCTCACCATTTTCAGTGTGACACCATTTCTCTGTATCAATCAGAAGAAAACCAAGGCCACGTTTTTTGAATAGTAATGCGCAATCACAATCATTAATTTTAATCTTCATTTTATATTCCTTTCTTTCATGGGTAAAGAACAGGACCACGTGCTGCTCTCTACTCTCCACTCCAACACAGCCAAAAAGAAGAGAGAGAATAAAAGGAACGTCAATGGGTATTGCTCTTCTTTAACAAACAATAGGTACTCATCGTAATTCTTTTTCCATTTGATTGCAATCAAACATGCAGATTAATATATGCAAAATTTGTGTTTAATTTCAGTATTATTAATATGGAATTCAAGTTAGAAGTAAGTAATGAAAGTACCACCCTACTATACGTTATTTATACTAAATACAGTGTTATTAATACTGATAGGACGATATGATAATATTTGGTATCAGAAGTCGTCTAATCTAGTATAAAAATCTTAAATCATTCAATTTCTATGATTATACACAATACATATGTATTAATGATAAAGTCTATTATAAATTATATAAATAAACACATTAGACATGATAAATAATGCTTTTATTATAACATTAACAACGCTCAAATATCAAATACTCACTTAAGTATTGAAATTTTTTTATATTAAAGTCAAAACCTAAATACGAAAAAAAATAAAAATCAATTGTGCAACCAATTACAAATTATAAATAATTACATATATTTATTGTACATATGTAATGATGTCTCTTCTTATACTTAAAGATGGAGAGAACAAAAGTGGAGAAGAAAAAGAAAAAGAAAAATATAAGAAGTGAAGGAATGAACTTTACATTCTGTGGACAGAGATAGAGAGTCCCATTTGTTTCCGCATGTGAAGGTGTGTTAGTGCTGCCAACTTACTCTTTTTCAACGCAAAGGTGTAGATCTGATATTCTGGATGGATCTCAAAACCATAAATGTGGTAACGTGCAACATGCCAGCGACCACCCATCACACACACAACTTGTGCCCATTTTCTTATGGTGTACTAATTATTTTCTTAGGGTAGATATTATTATTGTTAAAAACAATTATTAATATCTAGTATGTTTTATTCTATGTATAAAATGACATGAATTTGGTAAACAATAATTATAAAAAACTGTCGCAAAATATGGTTCGAGTGCTTCGTTTTTAATCCATGGCTGAGTGATGTGATCTTCAACATTTTCCCCTTTTAAACACTAGTCTTTTTTTCAAATCTTCGCGTGTGATATCCACATGGGATGTATGAATGATATCCACATGGGATGTATGGCTAGACGTGGAGTAAAGATTAAAAAAAATATTTAATTCCTCTACACGTTAAATTAAAACTATGATGTATCTCTACATACATCACATCAGAAATAAAATAACAACACTTTTTTTTAAAGATACTAAATAAAAACATTTTTAATTTAATCTAAATATCATAATCTTAACTTACTTTAGTACTCCAATTCTTGGCTAATCACTTTATACATGTCTTAATGATATTTTTCTGCTTTGAGAGATCCTGTGAAAATGTGATTGCTGAAAAATACTGGTAATAATAGAATAGTCGCTTCCATAATGTGTTTCCAAATGTCAAGGCTATAGGCAAGCTCAACATCCTTTGACCAAGAAGGCATTAAGACCAAATATTATAACAAAAATGTTGCCATGCAGAAAATGTCCCACCTGTTCTAAGAAAGGGAGCCAGGAAATCCCCTATGATCAGCAGACATGCTCTTGGTTCTTTCCATTATTTCACTTGCATAGTCAGTGATTATGAGTAGTTTTCTTATGTGCTCTACATAATTGGTTCTTTGCTTCTTACCTTTTTCCAATTTCATTGGAAATTCCAACAAGAACTTTCTTGGAGTGTTTCAGCTGAAAATTAAAATGACTCTACCAACCATTTGTCTTTTTCATCTAACAAGCTACTTCTCCAACTTCGGAAGGGTGCTTCTGACGTTTCCTTTTTCATTTCTTCAAGACAAGGGAGTGGTCCAGGAGAATACATGCAGCCATCAAGAATCCACTTTTTGAGTGATGAGGTATTAATTCTCCAGTTTAACATTCCTGAAAAAAAATTACATGGTGATATTCTGTTTTCTTTAACTTCTGATCTTACGCGGAACACAGTGCCCATGGATAGTTTAAGATTTAAGATAACTTCCAATTGTTGAGTCGAAGTTTTTCTCAAAATAAGGATATTGTCAACAAACATAATGAGTAGGTTTTGGCAGATTTTCGTGCACAGCATCATGAATCAGATGAGAATTTCCTCATGAAAATCGTTAAAAAGAAAAATAAAATACGGAGGCCATAATAATATTTCCCACGCATGGGGAACTTTGGCTCCTCCAAACAATCATGAATAAGGGGTTTAGAGATTCGATCATATGCTTTTTGAATCTATTTCACTAGATTTAATTGCGTTCATCCTCCATGAAGTGCACTAGCTCAAGCGCAATGATGATGTTTTCACGATGATATTCCTGCGAAGAACCAAGGTAGCCTGGCAATGAGAGACGAACTCATTTAGGAAATACTTCAGTCTATCGGCTACAACATTGAAAATGCATTTATAAGACACATTACACGGGCATCGATCTAAATTGATAGTTAAATTATGGCGAGGAGTGTTCGGAATGAGAACCAGAGGAATCATTTTCTCCACGAAAAATTCCTTGGTTCCCCAAGCATCACTAGTGAAATTACAAAACTGATTGCTAATATTCCTAAATTATGTTTTGGAAAACCATCTTTTCTAGAAGCTTAACGAGAGCTCACGGGGAAAACTACTAGCAATCTATTAAACGATGCAAGTTCCACCGGAAGGGGCAGAAGCAATCGCCTTGCTATTACTAATTTCCTCGGCAAGAACGAGGTTCAAAAGTTAGTGAGACCAATTCATCACATTGAAAACCCAACTTCAATGTCTAGTGCAATGAGCAAACCATACGTGCAACTTGAGTCATTGTTGGTCAGTCTGCTTAACCCTTGACTGGTTCTCCCCCATGTATCCAGGTTACAACTTTGATCCTTGGACCTCGATACAGAGACATTTGCAGAACCTAAGCTCATAGACGGAGGGGGTTGTTATGAGAAGGGCATAAATCCAATATTACTGATAATGGTCCCTTGGCTAAAAGCAGAAATTTAACCTGACAGACTGCACTGTTAGCTGGGGAGATGTCCTGATGAGGGTTAGCACACAAAAATCAATAGCCATACTTGGTACGAATATAATTCACTTTTCAGGTGGATGGAGTAACCAGTCTGCCAACACTGGAGAATTTACCATCAGGATTCGGTTCATTTGAACGAGGTTGGCAACATTGCACTCCCCATAAACTATTTGGACGTATAAATTAAAAAAACACAACAAAAATCACTTCACTCTCCAAGCCAGTCATCAATCTTGTTTCAAGATTCAGAAAAATCAATTATTTGCATCCCTCTTCCAGCAACAGCAATTTGATATTGGTTCCTGCAAAAGACAGGAGTCAGACAAACAAAATATATAACCTAACCTGATCATCCAACCATATATAACAATCACCTGCCACAGGCCCTAGCAGATAACGCTTCTGGCTCTGGAACACTAACTATTAGATATGAATGTTCTATGAGTTTGGTCTGCTGAAGATGCCAGCATCTGACCCGTTGATCAAGTCCAGTGGAAAACACCCAAGATCCGTCTGTCCAGACACCTTCATAAAATAAAGGCTGATTATGATGCATTTTCAGATATTAGCTTCAATTTAATTAAGTGATTCAAAACTCGATATATAGTTTTCAAGGATCGCAAGTATGTTAATATTTACCAAACGAGATGCAATCTTTTGGCAAATCTACCAGACAAATCTATTTCTTGTATAGTAAACTAAAACAATTATATGGGGATACGCTTAACTCAACATTCTAAGATGGGTGTTACATGAAGTAGCTAATATCTTTTAGGGGAAAAGATGATTATTGAATCAAACAATGAAAGCCTATGCCTCCACTATTCTTTATAACTGAAGCAAACAAAACATGGGAATAGAGAGAGTAAAATTACACAGCTTCTTTACCTTTGACAGAAGAGCTGTGGGCAGAGGGTAGTTTTTCGTTATTTAAGAATCTAATCTTAAATTTCTTGCTCGGATTTTGAAAATTGAAGTCCTTTCCATATTCAGACACAGAGACAATACGAGTGATCTCTGGGCTCAAAATCCCATGATTCAAATTTATAGATTTAGGTGATAATTCAACCACTAGATGATTAAGTGCTTGATCATCACCCCCACTAACTATGCTGTACATTTGACAACTGTCAGTATTTTGCCCACTCTTTATCTCTGAAACATGGAGACAGTTGACACCAGATTGGTGAATCTTTCGCAAAAGGCATAGAGGCTGTATTTCACATATTTCCTTCGAGGAATCATCAGCCTTGCTTTCTAACTCCGGGGAAGCCATATGTGAGGATTGAGAACAATCCATCTTGCTGTCTTCAGAATCACTTGGCACGTAAGGGGTCTTCTCTTTGGCTTTCAAAGTGACCAGACTGCTGTCTTGTTTTTTCTTTGACAAGTCTCTGCTTAGGGATCTCCACTGTCTACCACCCTGACTTCCTCTCCCTGTGCGTGGTCGTTTTTGACAATCAAAAAGCATTTCAACATTACAAACTGAAACCCGCTGCATAAAAGCTTCGACACTGTCAGTTAGGTCCCAAAAAGCAACACTGCCATCAGTAGACCCACTAATCACAATATAAACATTTCCAGCTTGGATGTTTTCTGCAAAAAATGTTCAGACATAAGATGAATCAAATTTATACAGGAAACAGGTGTTACACAAAAATATGAGCAACAGCCCATAAAATTATAATGATGTCATTACATGACAAATTTATCATTTCAAACAGGGTGTGCTTGTAGTTGGGGCATTCTAAAAAAGGGAAAAGCACGTCCAAAAAGCAAAAAACTGATAATTTATTGATAGTATTACAAACCTATGACTAGGCTTCCTATAACTTGTACACAAGATATAATAAATCAAAGCTTCATAAGCTTAAGACTTCAATCTACTAACAACCAATAAGAAAACTTATGTGCTAAAAGAAAACCCACCAATACCTATATATAATCAGCTGACTTCCCAAACACACCCAATTACCTGGGAACAAGAAAATTGCTGAAATATCCTAACCACCGAGTGCCAAATTAATTAGTCATAAATATTATCACAACACATGTAACTATACTCTATAATGGCCTTTGAACTATTAAAAGAAGTCCCAGGATCACAAATTAAACCCAACATTGAGACAATTTCATCTTTGAACTTGGTTTTTCTCAATGCCAGTACATTGTGAATTAAGTTTTTCACCATTAATTTTGATTATCATGCAACAAAACCCTATTAACTTTTGAAGAGACAAAGTTATAATAATTTGTGCTAATGTAATAAAAATATCACATCCACGTGAAAGGAAGGAATTGGGAGGTACAGAAGAACTCTAGCCAGGAATCACTGTGATGTAATACAAACCTTTACAAGGCCTACACACGGGAAATATGATATGCTGCAATGACAAAACTGGTGCCAGAGAAGGAACCAGTTCAGCGACATCAAACCTGTCATCAGGTAAAAGGGAAAAGCTTATAAAAGAAAAGGTGAAAGAGAAAGATGCATGTGAAATGTAGCAACAAAAATAAGAAAAGCAGAGAAAAAAATATCATAGAATTTGATAGGATTAAATGAAAATACCACAAGCGAAAGGGTAAAATTAAAGCCCGTAGCATAAGTGTAGCATCTGAACATGCAATGACAACAAAACAGAAAGTTATCCTGAAACGTACACAAAGTGGAAGGTTAGATTCAGTTTTTCTGTTTTTGCATGAAAGTAGTTAGACTTGAACCAAATACATGATCAAGAAAGGAAATATTAGGCATCTTTTCTCACCTGGAACCAGAATATCTAACAAGAAAAGCCGTGACTGCAAGATATCTCCAGTCATCTTCATGTTTATCTTTGATCAAATTTGCCATTCCACTCTCAGAAATCATCCCAGCATCATTATTTGTATGAGAAACATTTTCAGCAACACCAACTCTCTTCTCCACATTAATTTTGGAAGTATTATGTGTAATTGAATGTTTGGCTGGCATATCAGTGGAAAGCCACTGGAACGTCATTGATGAGGACAAACTTGACAAAAAACAGTCATCAACTCCTTCTGATTTGTATTGATGATTGATTAGGAAGTCATTTTCTAAGTCCAGCCTCCTATTTTTTAATATCCAAGAAGTTAAGACACGCTTTGCACCCACAGATATAAGTAATGTTGGATTATCTTTGTTCTGAACAGCAGCATTCAGTTCAATCCTCTCATCAGCTGCATCACCCATATCTGATGAGATTGTGTGTACTTTCGACACACAACAAATTGATCTCACCGCTGATCCTCCAACATGTTCTCCAAGCAGTTTTGACATGGACCAGTTTTCAGTGCCTGGAGAGTACCTAAATAAAACAGACAGGTTAGGTGTAAAGCATTCAAGCAAGATCTACAGACAGCAGACAACAATGGTCTTACCAAGTCAACCTCACAGTTCCATCCTCACATCCAGTTACAATCCAACTTGATTTAGAAAATAAGGTGCACTTGAAATTATCTCCAATAAGCACATCATCAGAGATAAAGCACAAGGAATGTATCTCTCTACCATGGAACTGCATGTGCAAATTTTGAGGGTATACCTTCCCATCTTTATTATGAATCCAGTGTCTATGTATATGTATCAATTCGTCCTGTAACAATTGGCCATATTTGTTAGGTATTTCAGAAAAAAATTGTGATAACAGAAATCAATCATCTAGGACAAAATAGGCTCACTAGCTAATAAAGTGACAGCAGAACAAGCTTAAAAATGTGCTAATATGTTTTGAAAATATTAACTTCAAGGATTTCAGCTGTTTCTAAGATTAAATTTCAGCTAAATATTTGGGACAGTAGCTGAAATTTATTAAGGTTTTTTCTTAAAAAATAACCTGATTTTATGAGTCTGAAAATGTAGCTTATAATTATTTCTGAACAATTTTTTTCCCTTTCAACTTCATATATGCTCTTTTTTATGTAAAAGTCGATATCTTTGTTACATCCAAACAAAATTAATTATCTTAAAACCATTTATCAACAAACTTACTCAAGAGAAAATTAATTCTGATTATAATTGATTATTAAAATAATTTAATTTCACAACTATCCCAAACTATTAAAAAGTCTCTTTGATTGCAGTCACCCCTAACCCACCTTAGGAAGTTGTCTTATTGCAACATTAAGGGTGATGACCAGTGATATGGCTAAAATAGAATATATAAGTGAGATTCAAAGCTCACCTTACAAGTTCATTTTGAAAGATTAAGTTAAATCCAAACCAACATTCCAAGATGGTAATTGTTATTATTACAAAAATAAGGATATCATATCTTTACAATTATATATAAAAAGATCCTATTCTTATAATATCTTTATTATAAAAGATATCAAGATCATATTGTATTATTCTATGATGATATCTTTATTATTAGAGGATATAAAATCTCCTCTATTTATCTAATTGATTTTTTTTTTCTCAATATAAATAAATCACCCATGTTATTACAAAACTCACGGTTTTGTATAATGCTTCTCTTTATCTTTATACTAAAAAATATCAAGATCATGTCCGTATTATTCTATGATCATATCTTATTTATCAGAGGATATGAAATCTCCTCTATTTATCTAACTAATTTCTTTTTCTCAATATATATAAATCACCCCTGTTCTTACAGAAAACACAAGGTTTAGAACTTCTTAACATAGCGAAGCCAAACAAAGATGATCAAAAGTTCCTTTCAGATACCCTTAGACATGATTGGGAAAATTCTGAAATCTCAAGAACGCATCTACAAGTTCTGTTCATTAAATGATCTTAAATAAACACTAATGATAACTACTTTGAGCTTGAGCAGCAGGATTGAATAACTAATGAGCAGGTGTAAATGTACTTTAGGACAGATAAAGCTTAAGGAAATGCTAAATGCTTCCTGATTTAATAATTAAGTGTTCAAAGCAGAAAGCAAACCTTGACAAAGGCAAAACAGTTCTTCATCTCTGGTAAATCACCTAGATAATAGGAATGAGGACGTCGCCATCCACCGCATGGAATGTTCACCACCTGTTACTACCATTTGTTATCATCCAATCTATAACAGGTGCTAATGGTATGCAGCAACATAGAAGTGAATGTAAAATATTAACTAAGTAGAGTAAAAGGAAAAGATTGTCAAAGTACCTTATTCTCATTCACTAAGTTCCATACTATGAAATCCACCGATGCAAAACCAGCTGCATAGCTGCTTGACAATCTATCACCGGACTTGTTATCCACAGAAACATACTCAATCAAAGACAATTCTTTAACTTGTTTCATTCCCGTAAATTGCAAATTATGCATTTCTTTATCATATTCCAGATAGCATATACAACCATCTGCTCCAGTCTGAACAAGAATACAAATCAACAATTGGAATCAAGATTGACCACACTGCACTTGCAGGTTAGAATATTAAGAGTTCTCTCAATATTATATTTGGCAAATGCTTTAAATGTGGATCAACAGGTCACTATATCTAAAGGGTGAAAAGTTGAACATACTGAGCGTATCTCTATCTGATTATAACCAAGCTTAGTCACAGAAACACTGGAGACACTTGAAATCCCATGAACTCCTTTGAAATTATTTACTGGAGCTATCTTCCTTTCTTCTGCATCAGATATGCTCAGGACCAGATTCTTTAGAAAAGGGAACAGAACCATATTACCCCGTACATCTCCACATGCTAGGACCTGCCATTCGGATTCAAGATAAATTTCCATTTTAATTTGCAAACTAGTATGTTCATATCATAATATTTTAAAATTCAAAATGAAAAACATCCCATGCCTCTGTTCCACATGATTAATTATCGAATAATCTCAAATTAAGGTCCATTTCTACGAAAAAAAAAATTGAAATGATATTTTAGTTGTATTATAAAATCAGATTCTATCAAGTATCTTATAGTCTTCCACAGAATAATTAAGTAACAATGAACACATTAAAATTTAATCTACTCACCCCCAAAAAGAATAAACTGCTAAAATGTAGGATATGGATAGGTGGATCTGGATCCTTTCATGCTAGCAAGTTCATGAATTTGTCATGTTATGAGAGAGAGCCACTAGCAAAATTATGAAGCCTACACAATGGTGGGTTATGCTATAACTATTCTATGCCTCTCTCATAACATGACCAAAAAATTGAGAAGATCCTAATTCAAGGATAGAAGAATACCTCTTCCTCCATGCATGCATCCAAACACATTATCCGCATTCCATAATTTGATACGAACTCTGCTATATGTGATAAACTGTTACTCCTCATGGAGCTCTGAAGATCAGATTGTGAAGGATCAGGCAATCTCCAGAGTTTCAATGTTCCTCTAGGATCAGCTGTGAAAACATACCTAAACAGTTGTGTCACCAGAGAATCATAATACTTTATTATATAGAAAAAAATTAAATAAAAATCAAATAAAAAAAAGTTTAAGAAATGGAAGGAGAAGCTAAAGAAGGGTGTAATATATTAGGATCTCCCATTTGATAGTACAGTGTGATATATATGGTGAGATGAGACTACAAGATAAGTATGCTTAACACAGTACAAACTTGAACTTATGACCTGTCAACCAAAGAGGGACAACTTGAACTACATTAGCAACAAGTGCAATTCTCTTCCCTGACTAAAGTTTCATAATGGTGTGGAGTATATTTTTTTCTATAATTACACTCATTTTAATAAGAATGCCAGGAAGGACACTCATCGAAGAGTACCAAAGGATGGATTCACACCTTATCAACAGGTATTGCGTATCTAAGCATGATTTAAGAAATGCATTACCTACATCCCAGAGATTTGCACCAATAAGTACCCAGGAGCTGTCTCTCCATTTCAGCTGGCCAAGTAAAGCACAATCTCACTGTAGGAGTGCAATCATCCTTGGCAACTTCAATAATTGTCATATTTCCTTTACCATCTCCAATAGCAATCCAATCATCAGCACCACAGTCATGTTCAACAGAGTCCTTGGACAATAAATCCATACAGATAATTGGTGCCCCATTGCTGACCTGGACAAGTTGATTCCACTGAGCACCTCCAGTATCGCATAATTTAGCATGGTAGAGATAACCATGATTGGTAGCAACATAAAGAGAATCCTGACAGGAAAAGCGCAAACATCGAACATATTCACTCTTGCTACAACAAAAAAGGAGGCAAGGCCAGTCAACATGGAAATCAGCATACACAATAATAGACAAACACAACAAAATCAGCTCCAAATTTTGTAAAGTTAGTAAGAAGCCCCAAGTGAGTTCATAATATTTTAATAGCCCAACCTGTCTATAAATCCAATATGCTCTGACACATTAGGGATGCAAATCGAAAACAACTCTGTTCTACTAGGGGATCCTTGTACTGCTTCCAAGCCCATGGGCAGAGATGTATGAGGTTGATGTACTTTAATAGCAGAGTCAAACCCAGCAGTTATAAGCAGTGATGAATTTGGGTCATACAAACATCTCCATATACCTCTTCCACTGTATACAGCAAAGAATGCAAATATTTGATCATGTCTCTGATTCCTTTTATAAGTGAAATTATGAGAATCTTAAAGACGAGACAATAAGGACATATGTACTGTCTAACAGAGAAAACAACTACTCAGATTATGACTCCTGTGAAGCAGTAGATTCCTCAAGGATAAGCTGTGAAGACATACCTACGCAGTTGTGTTACCAGAGTTGTAGAATGCTAGAATTGTAAGATACAAAGCAAACAGAAATTGCTTGTGCAACATTGTATCACACATCCAATTAATTTTACTTTTAAAAAGGACAGAATTGGAACATCTGTATGTAGGAACATCCAAAATGCAGGCTATGAAATTTCTAGGTTCACTTTTAAACCTCGTATAGAAGACAATTTTCAAAATAAAGTGAAGCAAGAGATATTTTTTGAGTCAGGTCTTTTAAGGGTTAATATATGATTAGCACCTTTTTATCACAATTTCAAAGTTACTCAAGATAACATACTACCGATGGTTGTTCCCTGCAGATACTCAGTTCACAGAATGTCAAAAGTCCATATAATCTTCAATGCTTGTTTGATTAGGACCACAGTAAATTACAAATAGTAGCAATTAATACTCTAACTCGACAATCAAGAATTCATGTTCATAACATAACTTACATGTGCTCCTTAATGACATGCAGTTGTTTACCGTCCACTCCCCAAATTCGACATGTACAATCCTCACTAACAGTGACAATAAACTGCACAAATAAAAAGACCAATATAAATGGAAATCTAAGCAAACACGGTATCAGTACAATCTTTATGATGTCAAGTCAAATAAATTAAAAAAAGGTGCAGCTGTAGATGCTTGTAAATTTAATTGAGGACAAGTGTACCACATTATGAGGGATGCTATTATCATTTGTAAAAGATAGTATTAATATTTATGAAACAGTCACTAGAAAATTAAAAATACATTAACAAGTAAAATAGCTTATCAAAATTATTTCAATAAGTGAAATTTATCAGTATCAGTAAAAATTATCAGACAGGTGAAAATAATAATTGATTATGTCAAAATAACTCACTTCTTAGTAGCAAAAGGTCACAAAATGACAACTCAATAAGTATAACCATCCACAAACTTTAAGCTAGTGGCACATGAACATCTTTAGAAATATTATTATGCATTTCAATTTTTAAGCATTTCCCAGTCAGCAATAATTGAAGGAATGGCTAACAAGAAGACCACAGTCTAAGTCACTTGCAGAGAATAAGGGAGACAAATAAAAGTAAAAATTGTCTACATTGACAATAAGATATGTCTATGGAGAAGCTTTTACCTCAAAGGTAAATAGACATTCCAATCAAATCAAATAAATCAAAACAGAATAATGGGTTTATTAGTTAATAGTGATCATTGGAAGGAAAAATTCGGAAAACAGTAAGATTGATACAAAGTGGAAAATTTTATGAAATGATACTACATATTATGAAGAAGCACAATATGATACAATGATTAAAAATATAGGAAGTTAAAGATAGAGGTAAAGATCTTTTCTTGAAGATAAATTGTTCACATATATATGAATGAAAGGGCATCTTTCTTTTTGGTTGTTTTATTTATTGAAACATACTATTTAACCTAAGAAAATAAAAACTGAATGGCTTACATTATCAGAAATAGCGCAGTCCCAAACCCGAGCATTATGTCCAAATAAGACAAGGGCAATGGAATCCTGGCAGAATGTATGTTCCCTTTCAATAGAAACAGCCCAGACACGTGCACTGCATTAACAAAAGGAGACCAATCACGACACGTCATTATCTCTAAGAGTGAACATAAATTAGTGATACAGTAGGACTCAAGAACTAGCTCACCTCCGGTCATCAGAAACAGATACCAATTTAGATCCACAAGACGACCATGCTATTCGGAAGATTGAACCTTCATGTCCAATAAGTTTACATACATGAGTAGCCTCAAACAATTTATCCTTTAGTTGGCAGCAAACAGAAGATGATATGCTCTCGTGATCATGATTTTCTTGATGACTTGAAGATTTATTTTGTTGATGGGTCACTTTCCAAACAATAATCTGCCCGAACCAAACTCTTTGAAGTAATTAAAAGAAAATAGAAACATCAACAAATTAAACATCTGGCCATAACAAGCTTAAGGAACCTTTAAAAACAATAATGGTAAGTATTTTAAGTACAATACTAATATGGAGAAAACCATAAAGTAAAGAGATACATACATTGCAGAAAAAAGATCCTTCATGTGTGTGCTTCAATAAAAATAATTAATGTAATCATATAGTATTATATTATGCTCATATTACAGCAGTTATGTTTATATACTTATTATCCTTCAAGATGATAATTGGGATTGTCTTTAACTATTTTGAGAGTTTTTTTCACATGAGGTCTTTGGTTCTAGTCTGCAAGCAGGATTGCATTGATAGTACAAAGATTCTATTTAATCAGTATTATGAAGGCTTTTCCAGCAACTAGCCTAGTGGATCTTCAGAAGCTGAATTCAGAGTAACAAATATCAAAGCAGATGGAAGATAATGAAATAATAGTAATAATGCTCCCTGAATGAGGACAAAGGGGGATTTATGTTATTATCAGTTCAGTCTTGGTTCACTTCTTCCACGTACCTAACCTTTCCATGTTGGATTGCAACATGATATTCAGCATTTGATAGAGACTAAACATAAAGGAAAAAAATATCTTTCTATGGGTATATATGATTGTCTTCAAAAGCATGATCTGTGAATTCAGTTTCTCTCTCTACCATCATTGAGGATACGAAGCATTGACCATCATTTAAAAAGAAAAACAAAGGGTGAATGAATTCTTTTGGTTAATTGGCTTGAAATACATAAGCCAAAAATGCTTCCGCTACAGATTAGTCAGATCAGGACTCTATATAGGAAAGAAACAATAATATACTTGCATGGTGGATACAAAAATGTTCAGAATAAATTCTTCATAATTTTTGTGACTCTAGTCGGCCATTTTCAAAATCAATTGTAAAGATTAATCATCAGCAGATTTCTCACCTCGTTAAATATTGTACCAGAAGCTATTCGGAGAACTTCAAGATTGTGACCCCATAATCGCATTGAGTACAAAAGGCACCGTACTGTTATCCAACGACAAACATAACCTCATTAAAAAAATTACAAAAAAAAAAAAATATAAACAATCCAAGTTGAAACTAACCTGGAGATTGAACCTTAAGAACCGCAACGGAGTTAGAAATATCCCAAACACGAACTGAATTATCACTACATCCTACAGCAAGAAAACGATCCTCCAAATTGAAATGAGGTAAGCTTCCCTACTACCACGTAAAAAATGAACACAAGTAAGAAGAACAAGCATTCATCATTTCAATTCAAAATCAAATCTGTTAAGCACTTATTCTGACTGACCTCGAGGAAGCAAACATCCAAAACCCAGTGACCAAACTTCGGCAACAAATGAACTAGCGTCAGCTCAGCGCTCCCCGAAACGCCATCAAATTCGAAGCTAAACAGCTTCACTCTCGTTTCCCCAAACACAGCAACTATTGTCCCGCGAGGGAAACTAGAAGCGATTCCGTGGACGCGAACTCCTTCAAATACGGAGAAGGACCTAATTCTCTTACTCATTTCCAAATCATAGACCGCAATTTCAGAACCCAAACCTGAAGAAAGCGTCCACTAGGTTAAAACAAATGAAGGTTAAACAACGTGCAATTGAATGCGGGGAGAGTAATACGGTACCAGCGAGCAGCAAAGGAAGAGAGAGATTTGGAAGGTGGAGAAAACACAGAGCTGAAATGTCTCCGAGGTAGGGACCACGGTGCATGCGCCATTCCGTTAAGCGTTGGTCTCTCACCGTCATTGCTCCGTTCGCCGAATCCATTTAGCTCCTTCAACGACGCAGTGGCGGAGTAGGGTTTAAGCATGAATGCATTGAACTGAAGGATTTATAAGCTTGCTTCGCGCTACTTCTTTCTGGTCAAATTAATCTGTCAATTGGAAGTTTTTCAAAAAGCTTGTGTAATTGTTCAATTCGTAAAAAAAAATATAAGTTAAATTTTCCCCAAGTACAGATATTAGTTGACATTTTCAAGTAATTTGCACATTTATTATTTAGTTAAATTTTCAATTATTTATGCAACTTAAGATGAATCCATGTATTTTTATGGAACAGTATATGTATCTTAAATAAGTATGGTTAATGAATTTAGAGAAATAGTTAAGATTTTTTTAAGTATGAGGAATCATTTTTAAAAAGGTTAAATAATCCAAAGATTAACAAGTTAATTAACAAATTTATTTTCATTCTTTCAACATTTTTTTATTTAATTGTATTTTAATTATTTTTTGTCTGGTTTGTCCGATATTACTTTTCAAAGTTTTTTAGTCCATTATACTTTCTACTGAAAAAAAAACTAACAACAATTGCAAACTAATATCACACAGTTCAACCTATTAAGTTG
>Ga0123341_1002263_pt1 | contig 15665 bp, 8 predicted proteins | sample Turbeapinknodule_FD_89959 | JGI IMG/M metagenome (GOLD analysis project Ga0123341, IMG submission 89959) | Root nodule microbial communities of legume samples collected from Mexico - Turtle bean Mexico pink nodule | ecosystem: Host-associated > Plants > Roots > Nodule | place: Mexico: Nepantla... | reverse complement strand
TGAGTTCTTGTCTTAGAACAAATGATCCAACTCTAAGAAAAGTGCCTCTATAATGTCCAACTCAAGGTGATTCCTAAGAAGGTCAAGAACCTTTCTCTATATGGCTAGTGGAATCACATCACCAGTGATTTGATATATTCAATTTCTTTGATCAAATATATCATTGAATAATTTCTTAATATCTTTCAATGTCAAATGAATTATCAATTTATTTTATTCTTAGATATTAATTCAAACAATATCAATATATTCAAGTTTAGAATAAATCTTCTAGTTGCTCTTGAAAATATTTATCAGATTATATTTTGAAAAAACTTAAAAGGGATTGTAAAGTATTTTCTTCTTCTTAGCCATGTAATAATTGTATAGAGTGGTTAGGAAGTTTTGGGCCTTGTATTTTGGGCCAAAGTAGAGAAGGATGTTAATAGAAAAAGAAAGTAAAGTGTAAAATAGTAAAAGAAGGGTGCAAATAGAAATGTAGGCAAGGAAGGCATGAGGCTCCACATGTCCTCTCCTTAATGGAGAGGATTTTACTCCAATGGAGGCATGCCACTTGTCACTCTCCCAATGGAGAGGATTTGCATTAATAAGGTGGTGACACTTGTCACACTCTCAATTTAGAGGTTTTGAAAGACTTTCTCCTTAAAATAGGAGTCTCTTGTACTTGATTTTTAACTTTAATTTGAGTAATGAAATGTTTTCCAATTTGAGACAATTTTACTTGTTCAAAGTTCTCTCTAGAGTTGTCTTCTTGCTAGAAAATTTTCTAGACTCATCCTATTAGTGTTGGCCCAATCTCACTCTAGAAACTAAGTGTTGGCCTAACCTCACTTAGATTCACTGTCCTAATTTTCATCTCCCAAATTTCTACAATTCTTCATGTTTCTACAATAGTGTTCATCATTCATAGAAGATATTAAAATCAAAACAATGAAGAAGAAGATCTACAAATGAAAATGCAAGTTAGGATTGCATCATTTATTCATTGAAACTTGTTTGAAAACATTTTGAATTCATTTAAAACATTGCATTTTGATTTATGATTTATATAACTTAACACAATCAAAACACGTTTAGAGCATATGTAATAGTGAAAGGATTAAGTAAAGAAATTTCCCTATCACTAATTCGTCCAGTGCATGATCTTCATCTGCTATGTTCACTTGATCATCGTCTAGTATGTGTAAGGCTCATTTTTTCTTACGTTCAGCGTAGTGTGTTCAGCATCATCATATTATGCATTTATCTTTGAGCTCTTTGGTGTTTAGACTTCGTCTGATACGTTGTAAATGATTCTTTGGTCCATTTAGTTCTTTGTAGACTTCGTCTACTCCATCCTGTTGCATCTAAGATGTTCTCAATGATTTATTCATCAAAACATACATAAAAAGTTTTGCATTAAGGATTCATCTAAGACTTAATCATCTTAACATTATTTAGGTGATGTAACTAGGGATGTTACAACAATAATAATAATAATAATAATAATATTGATGATATTAATATTGTTAACAGTAATATTAATATTATTGTTATTATTAATAACATTATTATTAATATTATTATGAATATTACTTTTAATAATATTAATATTATTAGTAGTACTAGTATTAATATTATTATTAGAATTGGTATGTAAAATCAGTAGGTAACACATGACTTTCTTTATATACCGATCCAATTACTTACGGATAATATCTATCAACAGAATTTATGTCATCACGCACCAAAGTTACGTATGAATTTTACCTGAGTTATAGGGAAAAATTTGTATTACAAATAGTAATCCATATGTAAAATTCGTATGTAAGTTCTCAATTATCTATAAATCCAAATTCATAAGTAATTATCAACGTGACGGGGTGTGTTGGAGATCCCACATCGACTAGAGATAAGAATATTTCTTTGTATATAAGTGAGTGCAAACCTCAACCCATGAGCCGTTTTTATGGGGTTGAGTTAGGCTTAAAGTCCACTTTCTTAATAGACTTGCTCGTCTGTTGACTCTGGTGACAAGCTCTATCTCCTTCTATCTCTTCAGGAATTTGTCTGCTTTCTCTCATGAGAATCTAATCTCAACTGAAATCATACTTACCAGGAAAACATTTTGTTTATGGGCATATGGGCACCTTCTCTCAAGGTGATACAATAGAAAAGAATTTTATCTCTGAGGAGTGCATAAAATAATAACAGAACAACCACCTGCCAACAGGGCACCAACATCAGGGGAATATTCTGCTTATGGGGGCACCCTACTCACGACACAACGTTTACGTGGGCACCCTACTCGTGATGCAACATTATCTTTTATCATGCATGCAACTTAGCCCCTATGTGCACTAGAACACACGTACTCAAGCTAAAAGAAACATTTACTTTACCTAGGAACCACGTGTATTATACGTACCCTTAAATTCAAAAATACCCTTTACTAATGGTTGCATAAAAGGTTAAATTATGTCATAACGGGCTTACCAACCAAGTTGTGCCCAATCACATGGTCCACTATATTGGCCCAACAGCTGAGCTGACCTGCCTGTGTCATGCATCGAGATCCGACCACCGAGCATTGAGCATTGGGCGCTCTGTCTACAAATACAATGTGTTGTCTTATTTTGATGAGCATAAATACATTGTAGTTAAATACAATCTCTACATACTTAAATTATATACATTCGGTCTAATAATCACTCATTTAATATAATATTTAAAACATTTTAAATCAGATCATAACTTGGTTATAGAATACTAGCGGTTATATGTTACTATTATAAAATCCATTTATATCTCATAATAATTATTTAATGTCTTCTTAATTGTTTAAATTCAAGAAGACCTATAAATAGGTGATACTCTCGAGGAAGTACTATTACTCCTTTATATACTTCAAACATTCTTACTAACTTAAACATCAAAGAGTATTTTCCAAGTAGATTTTCCTCCTTTCTTCGTGATCGATCAACACGATAGAGCTTGGTCCATAAAGAAATTATCTTTTCTTTCCCTCAACACTCTCCAAATTCGTTTTTTTTAAGAAGACAATCAAACTATAAAACTAACTATAAGAGGTACAGTTATATATGCTTATTAGTTCCTAATTAACTCTAAATATATAATGTTATATTAACTATAAGAAATAGTTTGATTGGATTTGGTTAATTTCCAATTTGACATTCAGACCAAACTATTCAGTTGAAGAAAAAGTAAAGCTAAATAATTAATAGAAAATTCGGTTTTGATCCATTTTCAGTTATTTTTTCTTCAATCAGTTCAATTTCGAATACTTATATATGGAAACTAAAATAAAGAAATTCTACTTGTTACTTCTAGAAAAAAAATGCCTCGATTTATTTGTTACTTTATAGTATTAAAAAAATACTCCCCTGACTCAATTACAAACAATTATTACTACACTCAAACAAAATTTAACTACTTTCGTTATAATGATATCATTCCAAACTATTTTTTAAAATTGATATGCTATTTTCTATGGACTCTTGTTCTCAATTTCAAGTATCAAATAACATTTTAGGAAAATAAATATTATATTTTCAATGGGACTGAAACAATATTAACTAACTTTCTTAATTAACATAAGTACTAATGGACTTAAATTTGGATATAAAAGAGTACTATTTTCAGTAATATCTATAGTAATCAAAATTTCAACTGACCACATTATTTGATTCATTTTACTATCTATTTGACCAACTAGTGAAATTAATAAACCCATTTTATTCAATTATTAGTATTTTAGGCAAATTCTTCGTGCATCATACCAATTTAAACTTGCACTTTATCACTTTTCAAATGTTTTAAAATTATCCTTTATTTCAGATTTAAAAATTCAGAAATAAAAAAATATAATTTAAAAATCAAAATCTTATTCTGGAAAAGAAAATCCCAAATACAAAAAAAAATACATTTTAGAAAAAATCCAAAACACAAAATTTAGAAATACATTCTAAAAAAAATTTCCAAAATTCAAAAATATATTAAAAAAATAATTTCGAAAGTATTTTTATGTACACCTTTATTTATTTAAAATTATTTTTATTATTTTATTTGGAGGGGCATTTTCATCATTTCACTGACAAATCAAGGGGGTGCAGGAAGAATTTGTCTTCTTTTAAGAAATGCTGACAACCCTCTACAATTGATTAAAAACTATTGAAGCTCCAAAAATGGAGAGAAAAATATTAAATAAGTAGAACCCAAACAAAAAATGTGATCTTTTAATAAACTTCAATAGAGTGTATTCAAGAGAGTGCAATCAAAACTGTGTTGCTACCATTTCTTTATTTTTATGGGAATTTGTTTTTATTAACTACTTTGTGGGAATTTTATTTTATTTTTCTTAGGACATATACATTGTCTTAACTTTTTCTTTGGCAGAGAGAAAGATGAAAATTAAAAGGAGGAGAAATATTTGATTGTTTACTAAAAAATATGGAAAAATTTGAAAAATGAATAATAACTATTTCATCTTTAAAATCAATCAAATTACACAACTTTTTAAGAAAATACATTACTATTTCTCACATATTTATACTTTGTCAAATAATCAAAAATTTAATTTTATATTTTACCTATTTCTTTTTTTCTTAACTTTTTTTCTGTTCTATATTCATTCTCTCTATTTCTGAGCACACATGAATAATACAATGAGACAAAAACATGATTTCCAATAATTTAGTCAACAATAATTGCTTTGCAGCTGATTATTAACCCTTTGGAAGCAGCTGCAAAAGAATAAAAAGGTTCACTAAAGTAATAATACCAACTACCAGCACTACCAAGACTAATGCTTTGCCATTCCTCCCAACCAGCATCTACTAGTAAAAATTGCTTTCTTGAGACCTTAGCATATAAGATTGGGATACATATCTTTAGGACAAATTGACACACTCAAGTGTCCACTAAGATAATTCAGCAACAGAACCATTCCCACTTTTGTAATCCTCCTCTAAGACTCTAAGACTCTAACTCAGACAACTCACTCTCAAAGAACACTGAGTGCAAAGCTCTCACACATTGCTCTGCTTCACTGTCATTTACAACCAATGAAATGTTCACCTGCAAAAAAACAAGGAACACACATTATACATGAAAATGAAACCATTTAAGGGTCTTGACATGCATGTAAAATCAATGCCTCTACTTTGATATACTCAGCCTGAATACGACACTAAGTTGAGAAACTCAAATCATTTTATGCTATGAATAATATGAAACAAGCTTGATCATTCCCCCTCCCATTTTCAAGGAAAGTGCTTACCATGCAATAAATATGCTTCTCATTAACATAATCACAATAATAATACACTATCATATATTCCCAAGTGCCTTAGGTTTGGAATCATCTAGCACATGCAAAATGCAGACAATAACTGTTGATGCAAGCCTTTGCATGGGGATGAAAAAGGCTATTATTCATTCCAGCAAATATAAGGGACAATATAAAGTGGATTAGGGGATACCTTAGATGCACCCTGAGAGATCATTTGCACAGTGACTCCAAGAGTTCGAAGAACACGAAAAGCCTGCAATAGAATCAATCAGTGATTTTCTTACGTGATACAGTGTGTATCGAAGGTACATGCAATCCAAAAATTAAAATAACAGAATTTAAAGAAAGGGCAAGTTTCCAAAGAGAAGAACTCTCCCAAGCAAGAGTGGAATCTCTCTGCCCCAAATATGTATTCCAAGGATTCACCTGATAATCCTCCATATATTCTTACAAAGCGAAAATATTAACCAACTCCACTTCCTTTTAACAAAATCAGCCATTCCCCAAATACCCCTCCTATACTAACCTGACTCTGACAGAATACCCTTAACAGTTAATCTTGTTTTTTATTCTTTGACCTTTAACTATAGACCTGAATGGACCTTGTCCAATAGAATTAGCCTTGTCCTCAAGTCTGAAATTTGGAATCTTGGCACAAATGGTTCTCACGTGGCTTCCTCAACAGGTTGTGACTTCCAAAGGACGAGCCATTCTGCAGAACGTGTTGAGTCTTTGTCGTCTTGAACAGCCAACACTGCCTCGAGTGTTGGAGGCTTCGGGCTCAGTAGATATAAGACCGGGGTAATGGCAGATAAAGGAGATCCCTGGGTGACAGATGGTGAATTTGAGCCTGGTCGGGTAACTACAACTTGTATGCTACGAATCTAACCTTATAGAGGATTTGAAATGGTCCATAGAAGCGGGGACAAGCTTGGGATTGATGCGGCAAGTCATTAAGATTTGATGATGGGGTCAGAGTTTGACATAAACACAATTAGCGACGTGGAACTCAAGTTGCTGACAATGCTTGTCAGCGTTCTTCTTCATGGTCTGATGAGCTTGATGGAGATGGTACTTCAATTGCCAGAGTGCCACATCCCGATTAATCAAGACACCAGCAACCGAGTCCACCAGAGTATCAACAAGAAGGTACTAGGTTACAGAGAGAGAACAACCACAGACAATTGCAAAGGGGGTTGAACCTGTAGTCGTATGGATAGAGGTGTTATACTAGAATTGGGCCAAAGACAGCCACAAAAATGTTTCCAAACAATGATTCACCACTTTTGTTTGCGGATGGAAGGATGCGCTCATACATAATACAGTTCCTTGGAGGAAAAGTAATTTGCTCCAAAAACAACACAAGAAAAGGGGGTCTCTATAACTGATGATAGAATTGGGAAACCCATGTAACTTGGCTACTTCAAAAACAAACACTTCTACAACAGAACTTGTTGTTAAAGGACGCTTCAGGGGAAGAAGATATGCATATTTAGACAATCTGTCTACAACTACTAGTATCACCACAAATCCATGCGAGCTTGGTAGGCCTGTGATGAAATCAAGGGAAATATCTTCTCAAACAACATTAAGGATTGGGAGATGTCATGGTAACCCCAACTGGAGACATAGCCTGATATTTGTTATGCGAACATATGTCACACTCACAAATGTATGCCATGATAGCTTGTTTCATTCCTTTCCAAAAGAAGTTGGGAGAAATAAGCTTATACATCTTATTAAAACCTGAATGTCCTCCTACTAACGTTGCATGATACTCTTTCAAAAGAGTGGGCATGAAGGCAAAACTAGCAGGGAGCACCAATCTGCCTTTGAAGAACAAGTACCCATCGTGCCAAAAAGAGTAATTGGGAGTAGTAGCAATACCAGTTTGGACCTGGTCCCTCAGCTTAACCAGCTTAGGATCTTACTAAATCTCATCACGTACCTTGGGAAAATCTGCCAAAAAATTGTATTTAATTCAGCAGGCTCCATTTGTCAAGACAAGGCATCCACAACCTTATTTTCTAGACCAGGCTTATATATTACTTCAAATTGGAACCTCGTAAGCTTCACGAGACAGCACTCTTGATCTATGGTGATCAAACGTTGTTGAAGAAGATGGCAAAGACTGTTATGGTCAATAAACACCTTGAAGTTTCTTCCCAACAAACAATGACGCCAATGTTGCACCACCAACACAGGCATCATTATCTCCTTCTCATAAATGGACTTAGCTTGATTAGTTGGAAGGAGTGCCTCTCTAAAATAAGCAATTGGTTGTTTCTGTTGCATTAACACCACCCCAATTTCCCTTCCTTATGCATGACATTCAACGACAAACTCCTATAGGAAATTCAGTAACACCAAAACAAGAAAGGATGTTAGGCACTGTTTTAATCGAGAGAATGCCTCGTCTTGTTTGATTCCCCAATGAAACCCATCCTTCTTAGTTAAGACAATAAGAAGTTGGGCGGTTATTCAATAATCCAAGTTGAACCAACAATAATAACTAGTGAAGTGAGGCCTAAGAATCCCGGTACCTCCTTAGTAGTAGTGGGCAACGGCCACTCCACAACAACTCGGACCTTTTTGGGATCCATTTCAACTCCATGAGCAGTGATCACATGTCCTAGATAGCTTATAGAGGACAAACCAAATGAGCAATTTCTGCCCATTTGCTAAAAATGGATGTTTCCAGCAAAGACAAGACTTCATGCAAATGGGACAAATGTGTGCTTCAATTTAGACTGGACACAAGGATATCCTCGAAAAAAGACAAGAACAAAATGGCACAAAAGAGTTTGAAATATCATGCTCATGGTTGATTAGAATGTAGTCGGGGGCATTGACTAACCTAAAAGGCATAACAAGGTATTTGTAGTGCCCTTCATGTGAACATCTGCATCTTGCATTTGAATTTGGTGTAAGCCCGTCTTGAGGTCTATTTCGGAGAAGATTTGGGATCCATGAAGCTCATCAATCAATTCATTAATAGTTGGAATAGGATATTTATCAAACATGATCACCTTGATCAAGGCACGAAAATCCACACATCCTCCGAGAGTCATCCTTAACCATCATTATCGAATAGGAAATAGGCTCACTGAGTGTTTAATAATCTCATCTACAAGGAGCTCGAGCACTTGATGCTCAATCTCGTCTTTATGGTGATACACATATAGGTATAGTCAAACGTTGACTAGCTTGGTCCCTGGAAAGAAGGTGATAGAATGGTCATAAGCTCACTTGGATGAAAGACCTTGGTTCAATTGGAAGACAACCTCATCGTGGTTAAGACTTCACATAAATCTAGCAAAAGATCTTTCACTCCTGAAATAATATGATCTTTATCAATGACCATTTTCTAAAGCACTCCTTGTAGAGTTGGTGTAATTGATTACGCGTTTTTGGGGTCGTATTCTAAATGGAGAAGTACAGCTCAACCTTAGAAAAGCATCCCACAAGTTCCTCTCCAGAGAAGGGAAGGTCCACATGTCATTGTGGATTGGGCGGTAATGAAGGCTCCATGGGACTCAAGCGCAAGCTTACTAGCTGCAAGGTCAATTTCAACCATGTTGAGACGTTGTAGAGTCATTCTTGACTTGCCAAAGGACAACTTCTCTCAATGAAAGCACCAATGATACAGTGTGTACCAAAGGTACATGTAATCAGAAAATTAAAATAATAGAATTTAAAGGCAAGGCAAGTTTCCAAAAAGTAGAGCTATCTGAAGCAAGAGAGGAATCTCTTTGCCCCAAATATCTATTCCAAGGATTCACCCGATAATCCTCCATATTCTTACAAAGGGAAAATATATAACCAACCCCACTCCCTTTGAACAAAATCAGCCATTCCCCAAATACCCCTCCTATACTAAACCAACTCTAACAGAATACCATTAACAATCAATCATGCTTCTTATTCTTGGGCCTAGGAGTATTGAGCTGAATGGGCTTATTCCACCTAGAGGAATGGTTTCTATCATTATGTCACCAACAGAAGGAGCTAAACATGGACAAATTACATAACATCGTCTTGAATGTGGACATAAATTAACTTGTGCCTAGAATCACATTATAAAACCTCTAGCTTTGCCTTTTCCAAAACAAAAAATGCCCCAAGGTTTCTCCCAGAAAATAAAAACTACATTCCTCACAAAGCAAATGGGAGGAAGGTAAAGGCCTAGATAGTAATATTGAAATGAAGCAATTAAATCTTCGTACAAAAAATAAACTTAGGATAGGAATTGCATTTAAATAGAGATTAAAATTGAACCTTCTCCAATATTAGTGATGACTTCTGAACATTTCCAATGAGAGAGATTATGGATCTACTCTGTAGGAGATTTACCACAGCAATTTTCTCCAGTTCTTCAACAACGTGGTCAAGTTCCTGCTCAAAGAGGATGACATTTAATAGTTCATTTTTGAGTTAAAAAATCATTTTTCAAGCATTTGTATAAAACTAGGTGATATCCAACCAGATAGACGATAACATTGTCAAACATAGAGGAAGACAAAATTTAAAACATCACAAAAGTATTATCACTTTAAAAAACTAATCACAATAATATGCATGCTTACACTTGCCTGCTGAATTAGCTCTCTGCTCCATAGCTTTGATGGATCCAGTGTCAAGGAAACACTGACTTCACTTGTAGCTACAACATCAACTGATATGCCTAAATCTTCAAAGATTGAAAATACCTGTATACACATGGAATATGAAAATGGGAAGAGATTCAACCACAAAGAGAACATATCTGATGAGTATTAGCTCTCACCTTAGCAAGGAAACCATATTGACCAAGCATGCGAGTGCTCACTATATCCAACATGGTCACATTACGTTTCAAAACAATGCTTGTTAATATTGCCTGCAAATGGAAAAGAAACACTTAAACACATTGAGAGTCTTACTTGAGATAATGGGATTTACTATTTATGCCAAAACTAAACTCTACATACCTTGCTCATATCTCTTGCCTTGGTGATAAGAGTACCTGGAGCTTTAGGGTTGTAAGAATTTTTAACCCTTACAGGAATATCACTTTCTCTTGCAGGTCTCATAGATTGTGGATGTAGAACCTGAGAATTAGAGAACTAAAAGATTTAGACTCACCCTTGATGGGATTATTCTAATATCCTGATAGGAGCTAGATGACATATTTTGTATGCATGTCTATAGATTTATTGTAAAGTGAAAGCACTTTCAATATGCTTTATTTTCAGCTTTTAGCTCATTTCCTTTAGAAGTAATAAATGGCATTCAATGTACATATTTGCTTTAATTTTGTATTTTCAGCTCATGTGACCTTTGCTCACTGTTTTGAGCATAACTTTTTCTATAGATATTATTTTTTGCTGATTCCAGTTGCATTGGATTCTACATTTCCAGGGCTTCAAAATGGACTTATGGTTTGTTGGATTTGGAGTTCTCAACTATTTTCTATAATTTTTAGATGTTGAGGCAGATTTGATGAATTTTTGTAAAAGAACCCCTATGCATTCATTTTTCCATGTTTTTCCTTGGACTTCTGTAATTAGGCTTATGGACCTAATTAGAACCCACATTTAGGCTCATGTTAACTTCAGATTTTAGAGCATTTAAATAGCCTAAATGTGCTCTAAAATTGAACACAAACCTCATTTGCTTAATTTTTAGTTTTAGGAATTGTCTATTCATCTCTTCTCTCTTATCTCTCAAATTCTGTTTTGACTCTTCCTCTTCTCTCAATTTCTGTGAATTTTGTTTGATATTCTTCATCTGGGGAGAACTAACTCTTGAGGATCAATCAAAGGAATCAAGATCAAACAAGCCGAATTGAGTTTTGCCCTCTCTTCTCTAATTTCGGTTTTGCTTTTTGTAATTACAATTTATGTTTCTGATTTTAGAAATCAGATTAGGAATCGATTGAATCATGATTTGGTAATTAGATACGGATAAGATTAAATGATACTTTGATTTGATTTGTATGATCGATTTAATGGTTCAAACTTATTTAGAGAACAATAATAAAAGGAATTGCTTGATTCTTGATTTTGTGGATTGACCTTTATTAAGAAGTGGACTTAAGCCTAACTCAACCATATAAAACCGACTTATAAGATGAGGTTTGCACCCACTTATATTCTTAATCTCTAATCAATGTGAGATCTCCAACACACCCCTCACGCCGAGACTACCAACTTGTGTGTGAGCTATATATTATGGGTGGTCCGATAACGGCCCAATAGTGGGTGGCCTGATAAGCCCAACAAATAATCGCTAGGATAAGCTCAAAATGGCTCTGTTACTATATTAAGAATGGACTTTAAGCCTAACTCAATCTCATAGAAACGGCTTATAAGATGAGGTTTACACCCACTTATATTCTTAATCTCTAGTCGATGTGGGATCTCCAACAACCTTTAATCATCTTCTATTTTCAGCTTTGCAAATTGTTTTGTTTTTCAATTTTAGTTTTACGTTTTTCAATCTCTAAACCTCCAAATTAACAAGAATATTAGAGAATGAATACAGTATACATGTGTCCTCTGAGAAGCAGCTTAGGTTGTGCTCTTTAATGCAAATCATAGACAAAAACTTAGAATATTTGATTTCAAGAATGACATTGAAAACCAGAACGCACATCTGAAAATTAGAACGGACCCACTTGTAGATCAATGCGGTCAAGGGCCAAGGTCTTATAAGTTTTAAACTAGAAAGAGGAAAATATTAGGGGAGAGGAAAAGTTAAGGATTTTGAGTATGGTGCAGTCATTGGCTTGGGGTCTGAGTTTTGGGAATTAAGAGATATTTTACCTAATTTTGTTGTAAACTTTCTAATATTTTTCTTGTTATGTCCAGTTGTAATCACTATTTTCCGTAATCTTTTTATTTTGGTCTATAAAAGTAGTATTTCCAAAATCTTTTAATTTCCATCATATCCCACTGCAAAAGTCTATCTCGGTGCTAGCATTTGTATTGTTAACTTGTTAGCATTATGTTCAGACGTGTGTTGCATGACTCAGAAAATAAGGAAACTAATCCTAAAACCTATTTTGTAAGACTCTCATAATATTGATATTGTGAGATATTCGATCAAGAATCTACAATTTGTTTCAAACCATAGAGAATGCATATGGCAGCTTCTCAAAAGTGAAATGTTCCATATGGATAAGTGAATGTAAATTTTGTAATGATACCTGAGCACCAAAGTAAGCTAGTTCAGCAGCCTCATCAAATGTCAAGAAAGGAACAGGTTCCGCTTTTGGGTATATATTTGGATCGCAGGTTAGGACACCATCAACATCCTTCCAAACCTGTTTAAGAGATTGAATTAATTGTTTTTCTTTGTATCCATTTTGACATGCATAAATGTGTTTTAAGTACAATGGCAAACCTGGATCTCGGGCAACCCTAGTGCTTTACCAATTGCTGTAGCAGTCAAATCACTGCCCCCTCTTCCCAGTGTTGTCACTGCACATGATTTTCGGGCCTTCAAGAAGAAAAAAAAGCCAAAAGCCTTTCTAATTAGAGAATTTTCATTTAGTAACACAATCCTAGTAAAGAAAAGAAATGAAAAGAAGCATTGATAAAACATGACACCGCAAATACCTTTCCAAGGAAGCCTGTAACAATTGCAATTGCAGGATCAGAGAGCCAATCACCATTCAATCTTTTTGCAACTGCCGGATAAGTTGCTTCCAAAATGTCCGCATTTGTGAAATCATCAGTTGTTATAAAACCAATCTCAAATGCATCGTACTGTCAAACAATAAAATTAGCAGCAAATCACTATAATCAGAGACAATAAATCAAAATCTGAAATATTGCTTAGAATTGGGCCATCATACACGAGCAATAAAAATACTAACAAGCTTTTTGTTATTATCTATTAAATAGGTGAATAACAACACATACTTGGCGGGCCTTGACACCTATTTTATTAAGATATGCAGCAAAGATCCTAGTCGACATGCATTCTCCAAAGGAAACTAAATAGTCCTGAGTCCTTTTAGTCAACTCTTTCATCATAGCTATTCCCTTCAGAAGTTGCTCCAACTCTTCTAGATGCTCTGGAAATGTTTCCACATGCAACATGAAATCAGTCACAAAAATGAGCCCAAACGTGAAAATTACCAAACAACAATGTTGAGAAGAAAGAAGGCATATGATAGAATTCGTTTAGTCCATAAGGTGATAAAATAAAATGAAAAAAACATGCAGCAACTATGAATTTATAAATTAAAAAACATGGTTAATGTTACAATTATAAGCAAAATCTATGACAAAGTCTCAGCTTTTTCTTGAATTGAGAGATATGCAGTGACAGTATTTTTTTCTGAACTGTTTGATAAGCCATCATTCAATCTAGAAAGGGCATGACAAAACAAACTTAAAGTATGAAATGCCTTTTTGTTTTTGTCGCAGCATATCAAAATCAGAATTACAGCGTACGATTTCATCTCACTTATACAGGGTCAATTTCATCATAAAAAATAATTCATATACAATGTAGCTGCTGCTTCAGGTTATATATAAAATAATGCGGCATGTTATAATTATTTTCTAACTTGATTATTTTCCTTTTCGAATTTAGTTTTACTAGTTACCTTTTTCTTATGCATTCCATTTAAAGTCTTTGATTTGTAATTGTTTAGCAGTAATCAGAGTAAAATTTCTGTGATTTATCATTAAATTCCTCTTCATTTGAGTGCCAAAGTGTGTCATTCTTCCACTGCACCAAAGACTTGTTAATTCTACTAACACCTAAAGCATAAGCATCCAGACTGGCATGGCATATTTAATGTCGAGACAGTCAAAAGACAGAACACCAGAAATTCAACTCACGAACTTCTTCGGGTTATGATCATATAAAATAAACTTGAATGTTCATATTTCTCAACATAAGACAATACAGAGTCAAACAGTAACAAATATGCAAACAGGGATCATTCAATTTAGCGAATTAACCAAATGCATGTTCCACAACCATATAGGCGAAGTGGTACTATTGCTACACACAAATGAGTACCCAGAAATGGGTAGGTGAAATGATCTGACAATACCTTTTTTTTATCTAAAAACATATAAAATAATATTCAAATGATCCAACTTAACCATCGAATGATATACTGATAATAAAGCAGCTTACTTGCAATAACAGATCTGTCTACTCCAAGCTCATCCAGAGTCCTGAGAGACAGGTAAGAACATGCAGTGAGAAAATATTTTTTTTCTTCTGGGATAAAAAGTGAATTTTCTTTCTCGAGAAAATGTCACCAGAAAAAGTTAAAACAGAATACTCATTGCTCTTGCCTTTGGTGCAGGTCTTTTATAAAGCTGAGTTCCTCAATATTTGACACATTAGTAACACCACAACTCACAGCTTTCTCTCCAGCCTAACAAAACAGAAAGCAAACATTTTTTACTCAACAACAGTCTTTGATCATCACAAAACAAAACAGCGGAAAACCAACATAAATAACAAAAAAAGGTGGGCCAAAAAATACCAGCAAAAGCTTGTTTGTTGTCTTTCCCATAGCAGAGAGAACAACTATAGGTCTCTCCTCTGGGAAACTCAATATAAGGGTAGCCACCTCTTTCATCCTCTCAGAAGAAGCCACTGAGGAGCCACCAAACTTCATGACACATGTGAAACTGATTTCACCCTCACTACTCACCTTTTCATACTCAGTTACACTCTTCTCAATCACATCATTTGCCGAGGCTTTACACGTGACACTGAATGCCACCCTATTGCCCCAAACTCTTCTTGCACAAACAGGAGCACCAAATGCTGCAAACCCAATTTCGGGCTTGCAATGATGCATGCTCCTCCTCACAGCAAGGCTCCCTTGAACCCCTTGAAACTGCAACGCGCTTGCCATGCTTTTTTCCAAACAAGCTATTTCGACAAATGAACACTTGGGCGATCTGAGAAAGCCTTGCGACCCAAATGCTTTCTCAAGTTCTCCAAAGCTCGATCTGCACAAAAAGAAAAACACCCTTTACTCCATTTCGTCACAGCATCGCGGGAAACGGTAAATTATACAAAATTATGATTAAAAATTCAATTTTCATTGGTTTTCTTTCGTCTTCTGGAACGACAAAACCTTATAAGAATGGAGAAAAAAAAAAGTGAAAAGAGAAGAGAAAACCTTGAGAGATGGAGCTTTGGAAGGTGGAAATGCAAGAAGAAAAGTGAAGGAGTTTTGGGACTGAGAATGAGAAGGAAGGTGTGGGGCAATGGTGGCGGCACTCCTCTTTTATTTATGTCTTCTCGCTCACCGCGTACATGAAAGGTCCAAAATGTGTTTTATATATACGCGACAAAAAATCTATGTCTAATTTTCTAAGTGCTTCATTTAAAGTGTTCTGGATTTATT
>Ga0123341_1002262_pt1 | contig 15665 bp, 7 predicted proteins | sample Turbeapinknodule_FD_89959 | JGI IMG/M metagenome (GOLD analysis project Ga0123341, IMG submission 89959) | Root nodule microbial communities of legume samples collected from Mexico - Turtle bean Mexico pink nodule | ecosystem: Host-associated > Plants > Roots > Nodule | place: Mexico: Nepantla... | reverse complement strand
GCTCCGCCCAGGTCGGGGACGAAAGCTGCAGCAGCCGCGCATCCTCCTCGACGCTCGTGACGAAGGAAGTGGTCGGCGGGATCAGATAGCGTGCTTCGCCAGCGCTTGCACCCGAGACGACGTGGGATTCAGTTCGGTCATCGCTGTAGACAACCCGCCGTTCCCGCTCGATCGCAAAGCCGAGCGCCACGCTCGCCCTTTCCCAGAGTTTTTCCACCTGCTCCTTGTTTGCGGCAATCCACGCCCAGCGCCGGGAGAGGCTTTCCTCCATCTCGACTGCGGCCAACGAAAGATGATTGATCCCGCGGCGCCGGGCGAAGTCGTCGGCATATGCGCGATAGCCGGCCTCACTTTCAAAATCGAGCGTCGTCGTCTTGGCGCCGGAGCGTGACAGGCGCTCGACAAGCTGCTTGAACATCTCCGGCCGATGGCTTTCCCGCTCGATGCGTTGCTCGCGCGCTTCGGCGGTTTCAATCTGCTTGGCCGTCCAGACGTTGCGATCGACTTCCCTCTCCTCGTAACGCTTTTGACCCGTTTCCTCATCGATGACGTGAACGCTCACCTTGACCCGTTCCACGCCGTCCTTGCGCAGCGTGACAGTATCGCCTTCCAAGACGCCGGTGTCCTCGAGCGCCTTCGGCAGGCTCACGCCCCAGAGACGATGGACGGTTCCATCATCCGTCTTCACATCGGCGTAGGGACTGTCGTCGGCATCCTCGTCGTCGGGCCGGAACTTGGCTTGTCCGGTTTCAACAAGCTCACCGGTGACGCCGGCGGCATGATCGACACGCGGCTTGCGGCCCCATTCCGGCCTCGCCGCGAAGTCCTCTGTCGCCGCATAAAGATCGGCGCGATCGCGATGCCGGGTCATCGACACATAGGTCAGATGCTGATCCATCATGCCGGTGGCAAGCACGAAGGTCCAGTCGACGGTGGCGCCTTGCGATTTGTGGATCGTCGCGGCATAGCCGTGATCGACATTGCGATAGCTGTCTTCGCTGATGACGACATCACGGCCATTGTCGAGACGCACCGACAACAACGCATCGCCCCGTGTGTCGCCGGTGGAAACGACTGTGCCGAGCATGCCGTTCTTGACATATTGCGGACCGAGACGACGGGCGCGCGGCTCGAGGAAACGAGCATTCTCCAGGAAGATGATGCGATCGCCGGCAGCAAACTCGCGCGCACCGCGGGCCGTCTCGAATTCGCGGGCACCTGCCAGCGCACCCTCGTCCGTCATCACTTTGCGCAAGGCCTCGTTCAGCTTGCCGACGTCGTCATTGGTGTGGGCAAGGACGAGGAGCTCATCGCCGCGAAGACGATCATCCCTGCCCTCCTGCGAAGACCGATCGATTGCCTGTTTGCGCGCGTCCGTCCAGTCGGAGACAATGCGTCCGATGATTTCGTCACGTGTTTGCGCCTCGACCAGATGGCCATGCGCGGCATAGGCGTCGAGCGCTTCCTCCACCCTCCCTCGGGCGAAGAGCCGCGAGGCCTCCCGCGCCCACTCATCACGCTGGCGGCGCACGCCGGCAAGCTCGGCAAAACCGATCCGCTCAGTGATTGCCCGAAAGGCAGCACCGGCCTGGATCGGCTGGAGCTGCATCGCGTCACCCACCAGGACGACCTTTACCGCAGCCTCCTCGGCAATCTTCAGCACACGGGCCATCTGCTGCGACGACACCATGCCCGCTTCATCGATGACAAGGACGTCGCCGCGATGCAGTGTGTCGCGCCCATTCGCCCAGGCCAGCTCCCAGGAAGCGAGTGTGCGCGACTGGATGCCGGAACTATCCTCCAGTCCTTCCGCCGCCTTGCCCGCAAGGGCGGCACCGATCACCCGATGACCTTGGCTTTCCCAGGCAAGACGTGCGGCAGCCAGCAGCGTCGACTTGCCGGCGCCGGCGAGACCGACCACTGCGGCAATGCCGCTGTTACCCGTTACGTGACGAACCGCATCGACCTGTTCCGCATCGAGCCGGAAGAGATTTCCCGGATCGCCAGTCTCGACGCTTTTGATGGCGGCTTCGACCTGCCGTGGCGAGACGCCAAAGCCGTCACGCTTCAATAGGACCTGTGCGGAGTGCGCCATGTCATATTCGACGCGCAGAATGTCTCGCGTTGTGAATACGGCCGGTTCCGATACCTTGCCGGTCTCCGCATCAATCTCCTGCGGCCTCAGCATGACCAGCGCGTCGGACGCCATCAGCCGGGCACGGATGTTAGCAAAATCGGTGGGATCATCGACAGTGCGGTGGAGCGCCTTGGCGATATCCCTCTCGTCGAAGGTGGATCGTTCGTGGCCGAGTTGCTTCAGCAGAAGCTCTGGCTCGGCAATCAAGCGGTCGGCCATCTCCTGGCGCCGGGCAAGATCGGCGGGAGCGAAGTAGAGCTCCCTGCCCTTGCCTGCGAGGGCTGCCTTCACTGACCCGAGATGTCTCTGGGCGATGCCGCCGAGGCCCTGTTGGGCATAGGAGCGCCCATCGAGCCGGATCTCGTGACCGGCCAGCGCCAGATGCCGGTTGGCTGTTTCCGCCCAGGCGATCTTCCAGGCCTTCATCGTTTCCCTGTCGCCGGCCCAGACCCTATTGACAATCCTCCCGTTCGGACTGTCGGGCGTGACGACACGCAAAGGCTTTCCATCTTCCCCCATGATCGTCACCCGCTTCCGGCCAAACCCCTCCTCCGCGAGCGGCCTCAGCGTCGTCATTACATGGGCGTGGGGATTGCCGTCCTTGTCGTGATAGACCCAATCAACCACCATGCCCCTAGCTGTGAGATTGTCCCGAACGAACTCGCGAACCATTGCAATATTCTCCGCCCGGGTCAGTTCCTCCGGCAGGGCGATGATCAACTCGCGGGCAAGCTGTGCGTTTCCCAGCGTCTCGAAGGCCTCCACAGCATTCCAGAGTGCTTCGCTCGCACTAGCAACGGAAAGGCCGTCGATCGCCTTATGGAGCCAATCCGGAACACAGTCCGGCAAGGCAAGCTCCTCATGCACCAGATCGGAAGCTCCACTTCGATAGTTGTAGGAGGCGCCGACCTGTTCATCCATCATCCGGGTGCGATGACGATAGGCCGCAGCCGAAATGATGCTGCGCCCCGCGCCCCTGCTGATCACTTGCGCTCTTACAAACATGATCGCCATGAGCTGTCTCCGATCCTCTCAAGTACGTCGGGCCAGCGAGCTACATCGCACCGACTGGACCGAGAGGCCGCTGGGCTTTTAGGAACGTGTTTCCAACCCATTTTATCCCGCGTCGTTCTCAGCCACGACACCTTAGACAATTTAACTATCGTATTCAAGATAGTTAAATGCAGACTGATCCTTTCCGCGGCTTAACAGGCTGCGCCTGGGTTGATCCGTCAGCTTTGTGCATTCGTTGAAATCCAGATCGGAGATGCAGGGAAAAATTGAGGTTGGCCCGCGCCAAAATTCTCGTGGACGGTGCAGAATCTTTCGCCTATCGATGATGTATGAAGTCGTCCGTCGATCATATGCCGCTTCGCAAGCAGCGAGAGATTGGCCGTGTTTTGGAAATCCTCCACGAGGAATTTGAAGACGCGGTGAAGGACGGCACGGCGGAGTTCAAGAAGCGCGGCAGGATCTTGAAAATCATCCTGTTCGGCTCTTACGCCAAGGGCGGATGGGTGGATGAACCTTTCACGATGAAGGGGTATCGCTCTGATTTTGATCTGCTGATCATCGTCAACAACCGAAAGCTCTGCGAGTTCGCCGACTACTGGTACAAGGGCGCTGACCGGCTAATCCACGACCAGTCGATCGAAACACCGGTGAGCTTCATCATCCATTCCAGGCGGGAGGTAAACACCTACCTGAAAGAAGGACAATACTTCTTCTCTGATATCCGGAAGGAAGGCATCGTTCTCTATGAACTCGATGATGAGCCGCTTGCCGAACCGAAGCCACTCTCGCCGGCCGATCGGCTTCGGGTGGCGAAGGAGCATTTTGAGCAGAGGCTTCATGAGGCGATGGTCATTCTGGAAACGGCCAAGTTTCAAATGAGCCGATCAGAGAGGAGCGGCGACGCCTGGGGAAATTGGGCTGCCTTCAGTCTTCATCAATCGCTCGAGCAGGCCTATTCCTGTGTCCTGCTGACGCTGACTAACTACGGCCCGCCGTCTCATAATATTAAGTTTCTCCGCTCGCTTGCAGAGGAGCAAGATCGGCGGCTGGCCGATACCTTTCCCCGTGATCAGCATCGTGAACGCGCATGGTTCAACGCACTGAATGAAGCATATGTGAAGGCGCGATATTCTAAACATTTTGAGATCAGCGACGAGGCTCTTGGCTGGCTCGCAGATCAAACCAAGACGCTGCTTGAGTTGGTCAAAACAGTTTGCTCCGAGCATCTGAAGATGCTTGAGCGGAATACGGGGCAGGCACATTGATGAGATGGCATGCTGTTGAACTAAAGGGTGGATTTGATTCTGGGAAATCAAAAATCAGCCTTTTAGGGAGGGTTGCGATCAAGCTAAGCGCCCGATGGCGCTCGCGTTTGACGTAGAACTGAGAGCCCACATCCCATAGTTCACTTGCGTTCGGACAGTAGCTGAGGATTAGCTAAACCGAGGCGGTTCAGGGCGGGTCCGTTATTAGCCTAAAAGGATGATATCTAGGCCACTGAATGGTGTACCATCGGCAACTGGATTTAAACTGGGCTTGAAGCCTAACACGATAATAATGGTACGGTTGGGGGGTCTCGAACCTCCGACCTCAGGTGCCACAAACCTGCGCTCTAACCAACTGAGCTACAACCGCATATGTCACGCTTGGCGCGACGGGGGTCACATACGAGGACTTGGCGATGAATTCAAGCCCCAATCCTCGTCAATATACAAAAAGGCTGGACGCGAGGTCCAGCCTTTTATCGCTGAGCTGTTCAGACCGATCAGGCAACCTTGAAGGAAGCCATGGCCTTTTCGGCGGCGTCCTTGGAAGGCTTTGCGAGCTTTTCGGCAACCTGCTTGGTGGTTTCCTGGATCGACTTCGCCTGCTCGACGGTCAGTTCGGCCTGCTTGCGGATGAACGAGGTCTGCAGTTCGAAGAATTCAGCGGCAGACTTGACGCCGAGCAGAGCTTCGAAGTGCGACAGCGAGTTCTCGGAATTGACGCGCAGGATGTCGATGGCCTTCAGGCCGAGCTCGACGCTGCCGGCCTGTGCCGTCTGGACGGTGGCTTCAAGCGTCTTGCCGGCTTCCTCGCCAGCGGTCTTCAGCTTGGCATAGGCGTCCTTCGACTGCTGCGCGCCCTTTTCGGCGAAATCACGGAAGGATTCCGCGAACTTGGACGGGTCGAAAGAAGCGATTGAAAAAACGTCGTCGGTCTTTATGGTAGCCATGGGTCGCATCCTTTGGGCTGAGGCAGTCGCTGCCTGCAATAGTTGGGATGCAGCTTATATAGGACATTTCATTGTGCATTGCAACAATTATTGTGCAATGCACAAGACGTTAACCTTGCCGGCCGAAAACCCCCTGCTCTTCTGGACCCGCATGCGCCCCGCAGTTATTAATAAGCCGTTAATTTAGAAGGCCGACAGCGACAAGGTTCGATCATGCCCGCAGTCCAATACCCGTTCATCGATATCGCCGTGCATGCACGGGTGCGGGAACGCTTTTCACGCGGCGAAGCGATGGTGCTGTTTTCATCAGACCTTACCCGCCTGCTCTGGGCGAACGGTGCGGGCGCCGAGCTTTTCGGCCACTCGGCCGTCTATGATCTGCTCGATCAGGGTGTCGACCGCAACGACATCACCTTCCGCCAATTCGAGACGGCGGCGCGCCAGCTTGCCGATATCGGGGACTCCAGAAGCCTGATGATCCGCGTCGCCAAGGGCTTTCAGCGCGTGCAGGTGCAGGCGGCAGCCGAACTGATCCGGCTTTCCCAGGGGGAAAAAGCCATGCTGTTTTCGGTGCCGGTCTCGGCAAAGCCGCTGGCCGCCGGCGCCTCGGCGGCCCAGATGCTGCAGGGGCTCGATGATCCCGACACGCACATGGCCGTGATCGGCGCCGATGGCGGCATCATCGCCGCCTCGCCGGGCTATGCCTCGCTCGGGATTTCCGAGCAGACCGCAAAGACCTTGATCAACCTTGCCGGCGCGCATCCCGACCGGCTGGTGAAGCGACCCGTTGCCACCGGCAGAGGCAATCTTCCGGCCGCCGTCGGCAAGCTCAGCGACGAGCCGGCGCTCAATCTTCTCTTCGCCGTGGAGACCGCGATCGGCCATCTCGACCCGATCGACGCAGCCGCGCCCGTCCCGATCGATACGGCCGCGCCCGACTTGATCGATGCGCCCGCGCTCGATTTGGTCTATGCACAGGAAGACGCCGTGCAGCCGGCCGAAGATTTCCGCGACGCGCCCGTTGTCGACACAGGCTTTACCGAGATTATCGAGGCTGTCTCGGGGATCGAGGAAGTCGAGGAAACGCTCGAGAACATTAGCGGCGAAAACGAGCTTGCGGCGGAGACTGCAGCGGCAGACGAATTGGATGACGAGACTGGTCTCGCCGGCCATGCGGAGCCAGAGAGCGACGGCGGCGTGATCGACAGCAGCGCCGATGAGACCAACGCGCCTGCCGCGATCATCGAAGACGACCTGGCCTCGGTCACGGAGACGGTGGAAACGGCGACGGCGGAACCGCCTGTCGACGCTGGCGAGAAGCCGATCGGAGACGCGCCGGCAGTGATTGACGAAGAGCCCGCCCCCGCGGTGCCTGACGTTCCCGAGGCGTCCCCTGTCCCTGAGCTTGCGGTCGAGCCCGGCTTCATCTTCAGACCGAACAGCCGCGCCACGCGCTTCGTCTGGAAGATCGATGCCGAGGGCCGGTTCAACGAGGTCAGCCACGAATTTGCCGAGGCCGTCGGTCCGCATGCCTCCGACATCATCGGCTCCGCCTTCAGCGATATCGCCGCCCTCTTCAATCTCGATCCCGACGGCAAGCTTGCCGAAGCGCTCGCCCGCCGCGACACATGGTCGGGCAAAACCATCCTCTGGCCGGTCGAAGGCACCAGCCTCGTCGTTCCCGTCGATCTGGCGGCGCTGCCGACCTATACCCGCAACCGCGACTTCGACGGTTTCCGCGGCTTCGGCGTCGTCCGGCTTTCCGATGCACAGGAAGATCCGCTGGCGCTCGGCCTGACACTCGGCCCGGATGGCGTCGGCCATGATGCGGCAAGCCTTGGCCCGGTGACGGAGACCATCGCCGAGGCGGTCCACGAGGTGCCGGCAGCCCATGACGAGGTTCCGAGCGAACCCGCCCTGACGGATGAGGATGAGGACCAGACGCTTGCGGCAAGCGAGCCGCGACGGCAGTCGGAACCTGAGGAGATTGCTGCCGAGCAGGCGTCCGGCGAGGCACCTTTCCAGCAAAGCGTTTCGGAAAATACAGACGATAGCGCCGATGCCGGCGATAGCCCTGCCGTCGAACCGGCAGCGGAACCGTCGAGCGAGCCGCCGGCACTGCGCATTTCGGAAACTCCCAACCGCCGTTTCTCTGACAAGATCGTTCAGCTTCACAATAGCGGCGCTGCACTGACGGCCGCCGAGCAGGCCAATTTCCGCGAGATCGCCAAGCGTCTCGAGGCCTTCGGCGCCAGCAAGGACGAACCTGCCGCGCCGGCGCCGGTGGAGCCCACCGTCACGGCGCAGGCGGAACCTACCGGCGCGGAAACGGCCAGCTTCGAAGAGGCGTCCGGCGCCGCGGAGGTCGAGACCGAAACACCCGTTGCCGACGAGGCGGAAGTCCCGTCGCTCGAGGAGATCGCGCCGCAGGAGGCGATTTTCGAGAATGCCGCCAACTCGCATGACGACGCCGGTGCCGAGGAGCCTGACGTCATAGAAGAGGACGAGGCGACGGAAGGGCTGGAGGAGACGGTCAGCCAGATCGAAGTTCTGACGAGCTTCATCCCGCCCCGCGTCAAGATGACCGACGGCCTCTCGCTGGGAACGGTCGACCAGCTACCGGTCGCCGTGCTCATCCATGTTGGCGATGCGTTGATCCATGCCAACCCGGAATTCATGCGGCTGACAGGCTACGCGTCGCTCGATGCGCTGCGCGAGGTCGGCGGCATCGAAGCCCTGCTGCAGCGCCGCGAGCTCGAAGAAAAGGCCGCGGGCGCCGGCACCATGATGCTGGTCAAGGCTGACGATACGCTGGTGCCGGTGACGGCGCGGCTGCAATCGGTGCGCTGGGAAGACGCCAACGCCCTGATGCTGGCGTTGATGCCGGTCGAAGGCAAGGATGACAGCCGCAGCGAAGCAAACCGCGTTGAAGGTCGTTCCGAAGGCCGCCCCGAGCGGATGGTCGAAAAGGTCGCCAAGCTTCAGGTCGAGGTGGAGGAACTGCGCTCGATCCTGGAAACGGCAACCGACGGCGTCGTCGTCATCGGCACGGAGGGCGACATCCGCTCGATGAACCGGTCGGCGAGCGCGCTTTTCAATTATGATGAGCAGGAGACGCGCGGCAAACCCTTCGTCATGCTGTTTGCCCATGAGAGCCAGAAGGCCGTGCTCGATTATCTGAACGGCCTCTCCGGCCATGGCGTCGCCAGTGTGCTGAATGACGGGCGCGAAGTGATCGGCCGCGAGGCCGCCGGCGGCTTCGTGCCGCTGTTCATGACGATGGGCCAGCTCACCTCTTCCAACGGCTATTGCGCCGTCATCCGCGATATCACCCAGTGGAAGCGCACCGAGGACGAGTTGCGCAACGCCAAGGGGGCGGCCGAAACCGCCAACGCCCACAAGACCGATTTCCTCGCCCGCGTCAGCCACGAAATCCGCACGCCACTCAACGCCATCATCGGCTTTTCCGACATGATGGCTGGCGAGCGCTTCGGGCCGATCGGCCATCCGCGCTATATCGAATATGCCAACGACATTGGCCGCTCCGGCCGGCACGTGCTGGATATCGTCAACGATCTGCTCGATATTTCAAAGATCGAGGCGGGCGAGATGGATCTCGATTTTGCCGCCGTCGGCCTCAACGAGGCGGTCTCCGAGGCCGTTGCCCTGGTCCAGCCGCAGGCGAACGGCCAGCGCGTCATCATCCGCACGGCACTGTCGCATGCGGTGCCGGAAGTCGTGGCGGATCTGCGCTCGGTCAAGCAGATCGCGCTCAACATCCTGTCGAACGCCATCCGTTTCACCCCATCCGGCGGGCAGATTGTCGTTTCCACCTCGTATGAGGCGAATGGCAGCGTTGTGCTCAGGGTCCGCGATACCGGTATCGGCATGACGCGCAGCGAACTCGACCAGGCGATGAAGCCGTTCCGGCAGGTCTCCTCGACCCAATCGCGCCATCGCGGCGACGGCACCGGCCTTGGCCTGCCGCTGACCAAGGCGATGGTCGATGCCAACCGGGCGGTATTCTCGATCAATTCGGCGCCGAACGAGGGCACGCTCGTCGAGATCACCTTCCCGTCGCAGCGGGTGCTCGCCGGCTAGTCTGCCGTTTAACGCATCGTGCCTTGATTCAACGTGTTACAGCGCATTTTGCGCGTCTGAAAAGACGCGCGGCGCTGCCATTTAGCATAAAGAAAAGGCAGCCTCGGGCTGCCTCAAATTGGGTGCTGTTCAAACAAGAGCTTAGTCGGTCAACATCATGTTGCAAGCCCGAAGGCTTCACGCCGCCTCGTTCATGTGCGGCCGCTAAGTTAGCTTCACCTTTGGCAAACCTTTCTTAACGAAAGGTTTCAATGACGAAAGATTGATAGATGGTCAAAGCTTATAGGCTGGTGCATCGACCCGACAATCGGGATCGATTTTCGGGTCTGGCCTTTCAGTCCTTGAGTTCGCTCAAGCCGGCGAAGAGCCGCAGCGCCTCGGGATTGGCGAGTGCTTCCTGGTTTTTCACCGGCCTGTTGTGAACGACCTCGCGCACTGCGAGCTCGACGATCTTGCCTGACTTAGTGCGGGGTATATCGGCGACCGCGATGATCTTTGCCGGCACATGCCGCGGCGAGGCGCCGGTGCGAATCCGTGTCTTGATCGCCTTGACGAGATCCTCGGTGAGCGACACACCCGCTGCCAGGCGGACGAAGAGGATGACGCGCACGTCGTCGTCCCACTCCTGACCGATGCACAGCGCCTCGGCCACCTCCTCCATCTGCTCCACCTGATTATAGATCTCGGCCGTGCCGATGCGCACGCCGCCGGGATTGAGCGTCGCATCCGAACGGCCGTGGATGACGAGACCGCCATGCTCCGTCCATTCGGCAAAATCGCCGTGGCACCAGACATTGTCGAACCGATCGAAATAGGCGGCGCGATACTTGGCGCCGTCGGGATCGTTCCAGAACATTACCGGCATCGACGGGAAAGCCTTGGTGCAGACGAGTTCACCCTTTTGCCCGCGCACCGGCTTGCCGTCATCGTTCCAGACGTCGACCGCAAGACCGAGGCCGGCTCCCTGGATCTCACCGCGCCAGACCGGCTGCAGAGGATTGCCGAGCACGAAGCAGGAGACGATATCGGTGCCGCCGGAAATCGAGGCGAGCTGCACATCCTGCTTGATGCCCTCGTAGACGAAGGTGAAGCCCTCGGGCGACAGCGGCGAGCCGGTGGAGGTCATCAGCCGCAGGCTGGAGAGATCGTGGCTCTTGCGCGGCGTCAGCCCGCTTTTGCGCACTGCATCGATATATTTCGCCGAGGTGCCGAAAATCGCGAATTTCTCGGCCTCGGCATAGTCGAACAGCACATTGCCGTCGGGCGCGAAGGGCGAGCCGTCGAACAGGCAGAGCGTGGCGCCGCTGGCAAGGCCGCTGACCAGCCAGTTCCACATCATCCAGCCGCAGGTGGTGAAGTAAAACAGCTTCTCGCCGGCCTGCAGGCCGCAATGCAGCCGCTGTTCCTTGAGGTGCTGCAACAGCGTGCCGCCGGCAGAATGGACGATACATTTCGGCACTCCCGTGGTGCCGGAGGAAAAGAGAATGTAGAGCGGATGGGAAAAGGCAAGCGGCGTGAATTCGACCTCTTTGGCCTCATGGGGCGCGACGAAGGCCTCAAGCGTTGAAGCGCCAGGCGTTGCGCGCGCCACCGCTTCCGCATCGCCGGCGTAGTGGACGATGACCGTCGGAACGCCCAGGCTTTTGGCGACGGTGGCGACCTTCGGGCAAACATCCTGCAGCTTGCCGGAATACCAATAGGCATCGCAGGCGATGAACAGCCTGGGGCCGATCTGGCCGAAGCGATCGAGCACACCCTGCTCGCCGAAATCGGGAGAGCAGGACGACCAGATGGCGCCGATCGAGGCGGCCGCCAGCATGGCCGCGACGGTCTCCGGCATGTTCGGCATCATGGCGGCGATGCGGTCGCCTTTACCGATACCAAGGGCTGCGAAGGCCTGCTGCAGCTTCGAGACCAGCGCGCGCAGCCTGTCCCACGACCAGCGATCCCAGGCCTTGTCCTCGCCGCGGAAGACGATCGCATCGCCCTCGCCGCGGCCGGGCAACAGGTTGTCGGCAAAGTTCAGTGTCGCATCGGGAAAGAAGCGGGCCTCCAGCATGCGGTCGCCGTCGACGAGCACCTCTGCGCCGCGCTCTCCCTTGACGCCGCAGAAATCCCAGACGGCCGACCAGAAATTCTCCCGCTCTGTCACCGACCAGGCATGCAGATCCTCAAAGCCCGAAAGAGAAAGCCCGAAATCGGCATTGCAGCGCGCCATGAAGGCATGGATCGGGCTTCTTGCGACGGCATCCTCCGAAGGCACCCAAAGTGGTCTGTTATCCTGCATTCAATTGCTCCTCCCCAATACCGCCTTTATATATCATGCTGCATTGCATTATAAAGTGCGGAACCGACGCGATCGGTCGCTGGCGCATCGGAAAAAAGATGCTTGGATCGTAGGTGTTGCAGGGTCCTTTGCGCGTGTGAAAAGACGCGCGGCGCAGTAGGGTATTTGCATATGCCCGATATTTCCTATATCCGGCGAAATCAGCGCATCACGGGATGACCGGCTGAATTACCGGCGGAGATCATGAGCACGTCAAGACATCGCAGGTGGCGCAGGAAGATCGGACCCGTTTCGCGCTGGCTTCCGGCCTTCGCCCGTCTGTCGACTGTCTTCCTGCTGATTGCGCTTGGGATTTTCGTGGCGCTGAGGGTTGCCGCACCCTATCTCATCACCACCGGTTTCGTGCGCTCGGGCATCGAAGACGCGCTGTCGAAATGGACGGGCTATCATGCCGAGATCAAGGGTAGCCCGGTTCTGGAATTCTGGCCGACGCCGCGCATCACGCTGAACCAGATCACCATCCGCCAGCCGCGCGAAAGCGGCGACAAACTGCTCGGCAGCATCGATAGCCTGTCGGCCGATTTCAGCCTCATCGATGCGCTGAGAGGCCGCACCAGCTTCCACGAATTTCATCTGGTGCGCCCCAATCTGGCGCTGACGCGCGACGAGAAGGGGCTGATCGACTGGAGTTATGCCGGCCTGCTCGCCCGTGCGATCAGCGGCGTGCGCACCGAAAACGGCGCCGAGGTGCTCGATCCCGATCTCGACGCCGAGATCGGCGCGGTGACGGTCGAAGACGGCACGCTTGCGGTGACCGACGCCAAGTCCGCCAAGACCTATCGTTTCGACAGCGTCACCGCAGATATCGCCTGGCCGCGGCTATCCGGCGCGATCTCGGCGGTCGTCATTGCCCGCATCAACGGCGAGGACCTGAAGGTCGATTTCGCCTCACGCCAGCCGCTGCTCGCCTTTGCCGGCCGGAATGCCGAAACGCGGACGTCGCTGACATCGAATCTTTTGACGGCCCACTTCCAGGGAATTGCCGGCATCGCCAACCTTTCGGCACTTTCCGGCAATATCACCGCCAGCATTCCCGATATGCAGGCACTTCTGGCATGGTCGGGCAAATCCATCCCCGGCATCGCAACACTGAAGAGCGCCTCGCTGGAATCCGACATCATGTCGTCGGGCAACGGGCTGCGCTTCAACAATCTCAGCGTCTCGCTGAACGAAGCGAGCGCCACCGGGGTGATGGACCTTTTCACCCAACCCGGCAAACGGCCGAAGATCGGCGGCACGCTCGCCTTCGACCAGATGAACCTCAAGCCATTTCTCGACGCCTTCGCGCTCAGGCTTGCCGCCGGCGAGGCGAAGGAAATCTCCGCCGGCATAAACGGGCCGTTGCAATTGCTCGATGTCGACGTCAGGCTTTCGGCGCGGCGCGCGCAGATGGGTCTCTTCGAGCTTTCCGATGTCGGCGCCAGCATGATCGTCGCCGGCGGCGAAGCGAAATTCGACATCGGCGACAGCCGGTTCGAAGGCGGCGAAATGACCGCGCATCTGGAAGCAACCCAGCGTGACTTCGACGGCGGCGGCAAACTGCAATTGTCGATCCGCGATGCCGACTTCGCAGCCCTTGCCGAGCGCCTGCAGCTGAAGGGACCGCTGCCGCTGGCAACCGGATCGCTCGATCTCGACCTGCAGTCGCCGAAGGCGATCTGGACGACCGGTCTTGCCGACGTCACCGGCAGGCTGCGCTTCTGGACAAGGGAAGGCACGATCCCCGGCATCGATGCCTCGGCCCTCAGGACACAGGCAGCCGAAAAGCCGTTCTTTCCGCTGAGCGCGGCGGCAGGCGGCGCTTTCGCTTTCAACCAGCTGAAAATGCAGGCCGATTTCGCCAACGGTTCGGCCGAGATGCACGACGCCCGGATTGCCGGTCCTTCGGAAACGCTGACGCTTTCCGGCGTCATCACCTATCAGTCGAACGGGCTGGCGCTGTCCGGATCGCTCGAGTCGACCGATCCGGCCAAGGCGGCGGAGTTGCCGCTTCTGCCTTTCTTCATCGGCGGCTCCTGGCCGAACCCGGTGATCTCGCCGGTTCCACTCTTCGGCACCACACCCCACGCGCAGTAGAGTTAGTCTAAGCCCCGGCAGCCGCCGCACGCTCATCCCGCTGGCGCTGGATTTCGCGGCGCTTGGTGACGATCGAGGCGCAGATGACGCCGACCGCAACGATGCCGATCAGGATCGTGCAGACCGCGTTGATCTCGGGCGTCACGCCGAGGCGAACCTGGCTGTAGATCCGCATCGGCAGTGTGGTGGCGCCCGGCCCCGAGGTGAAACTGGCGATCACCAGATCGTCGAGCGACAGGGTGAAGGCAAGGATCCAGCCCGAGATCACGGCCGGTGCGATGATCGGCAGGGTGATCTCGAAAAAGGTGCGCACCGGCGGCGCGCCGAGATCCTGGGCCGCCTCCTCGATCGACTGATCGAAGCTCAACAGGCGCGACTGCACGACGACGGCGACGAAGCACATGGTCAGCGTCGTATGCGCCAGCGTGATCGTCCAGAAACCGCGGTCGAAGCCAATGGCGACGAAGAGCAGCAGCAGCGACAGGCCGGTGATGACGTCAGGCATGACGAGCGGCGCATAGATCATGCCGGAAAACAGCATGCGGCCGCGAAAGCGCGTGTAGCGCACCAGCGTCAACGCCGCCATCGTGCCGAGGATCGTTGCCAGCGTCGCCGACAATAGGCCGACACGGATCGTCACCCAGGCGGCGTCGAGCAGGCCCTGGTTCGAGAGCAGCGAGACATACCATTTCGTGGAGAAGCCGCCCCAGACGGTGACGAGCTTCGATTCGTTGAAGGAGAAGATCACCAGAAGCACAATCGGCAGATAGAGGAAGGCAAAGCCGAGCGTGACGGAGACGATGTTGAAGCGGGTCCATTTCAGCATGGCTTATTTCCCCCGCTCTTCGGCTTTGGCCTGGGCGTTCTGGAAGAAGACGATCGGGATCACCAGGATCATCAGCAGGATCGTTGCCACCGCCGAGGAGACCGGCCAGTCGCGGTTGGCGTTGAACTCGTTCCAGAGCGTCTTGCCGATCATCAGCGTCTGCGAACCGCCGAGCAGGTCGGGAATGACGAATTCACCGACGGCGGGAATGAAGACCAGCATGCAGCCGGCGACCACACCGGGGATCGACAGCGGAAAGGTGACGCGCCAGAAGGCCCGGATCGGCGTGCAACCGAGATCCTGCGCCGCCTCGATCAGCGTACCGTCCATCTTTTCCAGCGCTGAATAGAGCGGCAGCACCATGAAGGGCAGATAGGAATAGACGATGCCGATATAGACGGCGGTATTGGTGTTGAGGATGATCAGTGGGCTGTCGATGATGTGCAGCGACAGGAGAAGCTGGTTGAGAAGGCCTTCCGGCTTCAGGATCGCGATCCATGAATAGACGCGGATCAGGAAGCTCGTCCAGAACGGCAGGATGACCAGCATCACCAGCGTCGGGCGGATGGTGCGCGGCGCCTGTGCCATGCCGTAGGCAATCGGATAGGCAATCAGCAGGGTGAGGAAAGTCGAGATCCCGGCAATCACCACGCTCGAGATATAGGCATTGATATAGAGCGCATCCTCGGTGAGGTAGGCGTAATTGTCGAAGGAAAGCTCGCCGATCTTGCTCCACAGCCCGGCCCAGCCATCGGCAAGCGAGAAGACCGGCACATAAGGCGGCATGGCGATCGCCGTCGTCGACAGCGAAATCCGAAAGACGATGAAGAACGGCGCCAGGAAGAAGAGCAGCAGCCAGGCGTAGGGGATGGTGATGACGAGCCGATTGTAGAGGCCGGAGGTGAGCTTGCCCATGATCTCAATCCTTCAAGAGAACGCCGGCGTTCTC